>Ga0209990_10001461_pt1 | contig 19945 bp, 15 predicted proteins | sample NOAtaG_6_FD_187304 | JGI IMG/M metagenome (GOLD analysis project Ga0209990, IMG submission 187304) | Freshwater lake microbial communities from Lake Erie, under a cyanobacterial bloom - NOAA_Erie_Diel5S_2200h metaG (SPAdes) (version 2) | ecosystem: Environmental > Aquatic > Freshwater > Lake ...
GGAATACTGGACCGGCGACGCCGAACTCATCCACTTCATTGGCAAAGACAATATCGTTTTCCATTGCATCATCTTCCCGGCCATGCTGCACCTCTACGACCACGGTTTTGTGGTGCCGAAGCAGGTTCCGGCGAACGAATTCCTCAATCTCGAAGGCGATAAAATCTCGACTTCGCGCAACTGGGCGGTCTGGCTCCACGAATACATGGATGAGCTGCCCGGCAGGGAAGACGAACTGCGCTATGTGCTCGGTTCCATCCTCCCCGAAACCAAAGACAGCGAATTCACCTGGAAAGACTGGCAGACGCGCATCAACAGCGAACTGGTTGGCATCCTGGGCAATTTTGTGAACCGCGTGCTCGTGCTCAGCGGCAAATTCACCGACAAGCGCGTGCCCGATATGCCCGGTTTTGCACCGGAATCAGGGTCGCCTGTGGCCGAAATCTGGAAAGAAACGGATCAGGCGGTTCTCGCCGCCTGGCGCGAAATGAACGAACATGTCGAAGCCTTCCGCTTCCGCGATGCCCTGGCCGCCATGATGCAGATCGCGCGTCTGGGCAACCGCTTCCTGGCCGCCACCGAGCCCTGGAAGATGAAAGACGATTACCGCACCCGGGCCTGGGTGCTCGACCGTGGTCTGCAGATCTGCGCCTGCCTGCAATTGGCGGCCGAGGTATTCCTTCCCGCCACGGCTGCACGGCTGTCGGATCAATTGAATTACAAGCCCGATGCCGCCATCCACAAGCAGTATTGGAAAAACGGGCTGGAATGGCCCCTGCTTCCAGCCGGGCATGAACTCGGCGAGGCCGGCCTGCTCTTCCGCCAGGTAGAAGACGAAACAGTTGAACAACAAGTAAAAAAGCTCCAATCGATGATTTCCACCCATAGCGCTGAAACGCCCGAAGAAACCGCTGCGGCTTTTCCGCCGGCCCTGAAAGACACCATACAATACGACGACTTCGCCAGGCTCGATATCCGGGTGGTAAAGGTGCTCACCGCCGAAGCCGTTCCCAAGGCCGATAAGCTGCTGAAACTCACGCTCGATACCGGCATGGGCGAACGCACCGTGCTCAGCGGTATCGCGCAGCATTTCAAGCCCGAGGAAGTAGCCGGCAAGACCGTCCTCTGGCTGGGCAACCTCGCCCCGCGCAAGATGCGCGGCATCGAAAGCGAAGGCATGATCCTGATGGCAGAAGATGCCCAGGGCCGTTTGCATTTTGTACAACCCGCCGGCGATGCCGAACCCGGCAGCACCGTTTCCTGATTCAAGCATGCGCACCAGTTTTAGCCTCGTATTTACAGCCGCCATTGTGGCACTTGCTGCTTGCACCGGAGCCGGCAAGCAAGACGGAACCGCCGCGGCCGACAGCCTCAGCGCCGACGAAAAGCTCGCCCGGCAATACTGCGGCAGTTGCCACCTGTATCCGGAACCTGAGCTGCTCGACCGCAATACCTGGTTGCGCGGCGTACTGCCTGTGATGGGCCCGAAAATGGGCATCTACGAACACCGCGGCGAAGTGTATACCATGCACGAACGGGGCGATACGCCGTTGTTACGCACGAAAATCTATCCGGACAAACCGATGCTCAGCAGCGCCGATTGGCAGCGTATCCTTGATTTTTACGGCAGCCGCGCACCCGAAACCCGCCCGCAACAGGTGCGGAACATGGGCATCGGCGGCAACAAAGGCCTGTTCAGTCCGCAATTGCCTGAACGCAGCTCCCAGGGCCCGATGGCGGTATTTACGAAAATCGATCCCGCACGGAAGCTGATATTTTTTGGGGATGGAAACGACAATACCCTCCATACCTACGATGCATCGCTGAAGAAGCTTTCCAGCCTCAAACTCAGCGGTTCTCCGGCCTGGATAGACGAACCCGCCGCCGGGCAATTGCAGGTGACCACCCTGGGTTCCATTTTCCCTTCCAGCAAACGCGAAGGCGCATTGCTCAGCCTGCGGGTTGACGGTACCGGCAAACTCAGCGGAGGCAATGCCATGATGCAGAACCTCCAGCGCCCCACCCAGGTGCAGGAAGCCGACTTCGACGGAGACGGACGCAAAGACAAGGTGGTGAATGCATTCGGACACCTGGAAGGCGAATTGTACTGGCTGCCCGGTGGTGATATGGCGAAGAAGAAAGTGCTGCGCGCCGAGCCCGGTGCCATCCACACCAAAATCGTCGACCACAACGGCGACGGCAAACCCGACCTGATGACGATGTTCTGCCAGGGCCGCGAAGGGATTTATCTCTTTGAAAACCAAGGCAATGGGGAGTTCCGCGAAAAGCGCCTGCTCGAATTTTCACCCGTCAACGGATCCAGCGGTTTCGATTGGGTGGATATGAATGGCGACGGGCACAAAGACATTGTATATACTTCAGGCGACAATGCCGATTATTCCATCGTGCTGAAGCATTTCCACGGCGTAACGGTTTACCTGAACGACGGGAAGGGCGCCTATACGCAGCAGTGGTTTTATCCCATCAATGGCTGTTACAAGGCGCTTTGCCGCGATTTTGATCTCGATGGCGATATGGACATCCTGAGCCTCAGTTTCTTCGCCGATTACGGAGAGCAGCCCAATGAAATTTTGGTGTATTTCGAAAACCAGGGCAATATGCAATTCCTGCCCACGCAGGTAGACGGTTATCAGAACGGGCGCTGGCTCACGGCCGATGCCGGCGATGTAGACGGCGACGGTGACGAAGACGTAGTGCTCGGCAATTTCTCGCAAGGCCCCGGCCAGGTGCCGCGCGAAGCCATCGGCCATTGGGTCAATTCTCCCGGTTTCATGCTCTTGCGCAACAATACCCGATGAGGATACTGCAATACAGCCTTGCCTTTGTTTTCCTGGTTTTCGGTGTCGTACAGTTCAACGACCCGGACCCGGAATGGTGGGTGAGCTGGTATTTCGGTCTTTCGCTCCTGTGCGTACTCGATGCCCTGGGCCGCATGTCGCGCTGGATGTGGATGTTGCCGGTGGTTCTAGGCACTGTCTGGCTCATTTCCATCTGGCCGGAAGCCTGGGAAGGCCTCGGGCTGGGAGAGGGCCTGCAGATGAAGAACGACAACATCGAACGCGCCCGCGAAAGCGGAGGGCTGTTGATCAGCATCCTTGCGTCGTATGCGTTTTTTCGCTGGCGGCGTACGCATATGGTCATTGAGCCGACGCCCCCCCCGCGCTGATTGAGTAACGAGGCTACACTCGCTATTTAAAAACTGCCTGCCCCGACATCTTCGTCGGGGAAATCATCCACCTCCGAATTCCTCCGCAGCGGAGTCTCGTCGAAATGAGCCATACTGGATTTCAGACCGAAGAGCCGACGCCTTGCGGTCATTGAGCCGACGCAGCGCAGCGGAGTCGAGTCGAAATGAGCCATGCAGGATTCCAGACCAAACAGCCGACGCCTCGCGCGGTAATTGAGCTGCCTGCCCGGACACCTTCGTCGGGGAAACCATCCAACTCCGAATTCCTCCGCATCGGAGTCGCGTCGAAATGAGTAATGCAGGATCTCAGACCAAACAGCCTACGCCTCGGGCGGTAATTGAGCTGCCTGCCCCGGCACTTTCGTCGGGGAAATCATCGATCTCCGAATTGCTCCGCAGCGGAGTCGTGTCGAAATGAGTAATGCAGGATTTCAGGCCGAAGAGCCGACACGGCGCTTCACAGGTTAGATGCCGCCTTTTGCGGTGAAGAAGTTGAAAACCTTGTCCATGAAGGAAATCGGCATAGCGGGGTCAGCTTCCCGGAACAGGGGGGAGATCGAGGGAAAACACAGCACGCGCTGCCTGCCGAACAGCGGCGTCATATCACTCAAACGCGAGACAACGCGATAGGGACCGCGTTGCGGTGGGAACTTCGGTCTATGTTGGTCGAAATGACATGTGCCACCAAAGACGCCTAAAACCCATCAACCGAAGAAGATGACGCAGAAGTTCAGTAAATTTGTTATCGGTAGAGTTCAAAAGCCCATGTACACCATCATAGAAATAGACAGAGAAAACCTCACCATCATGGGGGTTGAGTTTTCGGACTTGAGAACATTGGAACGCACGGCCAGTGCACTGGGGAGCAATATGTTCGAAGGGTTTAAACCTACCCCAAAAGGAATCGAAATTATCAGGGATTATGTGACGGGTAAAATATCACTGACAGATTTGGTGCGATTGGCCAACGAAAAGGCATATGTCTGATTCCTACAAATACTTAGACCCTGATTACACCTATACTGACCCCCATACAGGGCTTTTAAGAAATTTACCTGGCATTGCCGAGGAGGATGTTTTAAAGTTTGTTGAAAGTAGCGCGGTAACCAAACGGCTTCAGGAACTTTATGAGAACGCCATAAGGATCCGGGGTGTCGAAAGCCTATTCCAGATTCATAAACACCTGTTTCAGGATATTTACGTCTGGGCAGGCAAGAAACGCACCGTTGAAATAAGTAAAGACGGTAAACAATTTTTTCCTACCTCGCATTTTGAGCATGGATTTCGATATGTTGACCGACTAATTGCCGAGTTTAGTGGCCTTCATAAAGGCGACAACAAGATCCTGGCCGGAAAGCTGGCAGAGATTCTGGATACTATCAATTTTCTGCACCCGTTCAGGGAAGGAAATGGCAGAGCACAACGCGAGTTTTTAAGATCACTTGCCTTGGAAAATGGATTGACCTTGAACCTTAACCCACCTGACAATAAGAGTGTTTACGAACGGTACATGAATGGAACCATTGAGAGCAATATTGCCACCCTGACGCAGCTTATAAATGAATTAATAAGCTCCCCAGAACAATAACGGCAAGCCGGAAAAGCCTCCCTACGCTACCACCGTCTCATTGATCCCTTCGATCACCTCAATAATCTTCAAGGCGTCGCCTTCGCTGAAGGCGCCGACGAGGTCGGAGGTGCTGATTTCGGTGAAGGGCCCTTCTCATCGATGGTTTAATGACGCCTTTGAAATTCGATACGAAGCTCAACGTGTTCGGGTTGTCAAGATTCCAGTCCATTATATAAGGCAGATATTTAGTTGAATGCTCCCGCCAGTTGTCGTCCTGCCGCTGCGCTTGCTCCGCTTGTCGGCATGCCAGCGCTGAGGTGCGCTGTCATCCCGACGCTACGCCGCTTTGCTTGCTTCGCCTGTCGGGATGCCAGCCCTTGTGGGGGCTGTCAAATGATACTTTTAGTAGCCCCGGCGAGTCCCGACGCTACGCCGCTTTGCTTGCTCCGCCAGTCGGGATGCCAGCGCTTAGGGGTGCAGTCTTCCCGACGCTACGCCGCTTTGCTTGCTTAGCCTGTCGGGATGCCAGCCCTTGTGGGGGCTGGCAAATGAAACTTTTCGTAGCCCCGGCGAGAATCGAACTCACATCAAATGTTTAGGAAACATCTATTCTATCCATTGAACTACGGGGCCGGCAATGGGGCTGCAAAGATAAAGGCTGTTGCCTGGTATTACACAGGCAACCTGTAAAATTGAAAGCTGTGAAGTGGAGAGGAAGCAGCGATGGCAGTTATCGGATAAGTGTGAGCGTGCCGCTTGTATTGCTGCTGGTATTGCCGCTTATCCGGTAATCCAGTAGGAAGAAATACACACCTTCGGGGCAATCCACGTTGCGGTATTTGCCATCCCAGGTTTCGTCTGGCGAAGTACTGCGATACAACAATTGGCCCCAACGGTTGTAAACCGAAAGTTCAAAGGTTTCGAAACTGCATTCCGTCTCGACGCCGAATCGATCATTCAGGCTATCGCGGTTTGGGGTCAAGACATTCGGAATGAAGAGTGCACAGTCGGTGGTGTTGTTCTTGCAAGGGATAACGCGGACGAAGCGAACCACGGTATCGACACCACAATCCAGGGTCGCGATGCAGCGCACCTTGAACGTGCCGGTATCCGAGAAGCGATGCTCTGGATTCAGTGCAGTACTGGTATTGTTGGTTCCGCTGCCCGGGTCGCCAAAGTCCCAAACCGCGCCCTGTACGCCATTGCTGCTCGTTATTCGGAAGGAGAAGCGGTTTTGAACACAACTGTCGTTTGGGAAATCAATGCTGCCCTTGCAGGATTTGCCGCAATCGACAATCTCTAGCTTGACGAAAAAGAATGTGTCTGTCCCGCAGGGCGTGGGAACCATTGCCCGTATGTTGTAAAATCCGGGTTGTGAAAAAATATGGTTCGTTTGGATTCCGTTGGCCTCGTTGGCAGCACCGGATGCCGGGTCGCCAAAATTCCAGCTAACCACCTGGGTTCCCTGAAAGTGTTCCAGACTGAATTTTGTCGGTCTTCCGGCGCAGGAATCCAATACCCGTATCCGGGCAGAACTGGCCGTTCCGTTGGTGTCGTCTGCGTAGTAAACCCATTTGGGCAAACCATAACCACCGCCGCCCTGATTCCCGGCTGCACCGGATATGAATCCACAATCCTGCCCGGGCTTGTCAGGACATTGCACCACGTCCAGTAGCCCACCGCTGTTGATGTATAGCTGTCCATCCGGACCCAACTGCATGGTGGCCGGCGTGCCATTGGACGACACCAGATAGGCACTGCCCCCAATGGCCGCTGCCGTAGCCGTGCTCACATCAAATTGGTACGCCTGGAAAAGATTGCTCGCGTAGAGGAATCTTCCTTTGGGAGAAAACTCCAATCCATAAATCAGCGGCGAAATCTGCATCGAGCTGGGAATCTTCCAGACAACGGGGTCGGAAACTATGCCTGTGGCATTGTCGAACTTGAACAATTCAATGCTGGCATCGAACAAACTGCCCATCGCCAGCCGGTTAAACTGGCGGTTGATCTTCATATGGCCTGCGCCATTCCCCTGTGTGCCGCCAACGGAAGAAACAACCGGTGTCGGCTGGAAACCGGATGAAGTGAGCAGAAAAGCATAGAAGGAATTCCCGGGATTGTCGTGCGTCAGCAACCAGATGCCCTTCCCATTGGCCGCCGGCACAACCTCCAGTTTCTCGGTGCCGGTTTGCAAAAGCAGGATGTTTTTGACACCGGATACGATGCCACCCAAACCGCCATCCAATTTCATATCTACCAGGCTGTACCTTACGCCATTGACAGATCCTTGTTCATCTGCAGTAACCACATAGTATTCATCCGGATTCCCGGGCCTGGGCAACACAACAGCGGCTGTGGTGGATGAAAGCGTCACCGGATCGCCTCCGGTTAATCCGCTGCCATTCTGCATGATATTGTTGTTCCTGTTGTAGACCGTCACCCCGTCGGTGTAGAAGAGCAGGTTGCCTGTTTTTCTGTCGGCTACCGATGCGCTTCCCTCGAAGGTCGTTGTCTTCGATCCTGTAACACCTTTCGGGGGCAAGGATTGAAACGAAAGTCCTCCATCCCGGCCAAACCGCCATTGGTAGTTCTGTTTCTGCGCTGAACCCGTTACAGCGGTGAACAGCAATAACGCAATCGCAAGCAGGTTTTTTGGGTGCCACAACCTGGACATAAAGATTAAACAACCAACAGTTTTATTGGTTTTTAGTCCCTTTTTCTCTTATCCAAGCTTGTTCATGTGTTATTGAATCGGTTGACAGACCGGGAGGGTGCAGCCCCTAGCGTTGGTACTGCAGGATGTTCATTCCCCGTCCATGTGGTTTGACCCCATGCGTTTTTCAAAGGCATTGTGCAGCACCAGCATCAGCAATCCAAACACAACCGCAGCCAGCAACAACAACACATTCAGCAAGCCACCCACCGAAAAGGAAAGCCGCAGGAGAATCGTCGATATGATGAACCCGGAGTTGCGCATGATCTTGTGGAATGCGTCTGTGTAATACAGCGAGAACAAAAGCAAGAGCACATCGGTGATGATCAGCACGCTGAAGAAATGCTCGAAGAAAACGTTGTTGATGTTCTGGAAGGAAAGATCCGGCTTGCCGGTCCCCGCCTGGAAACCCTGCAGCCATGCGAAAAAGGAATAGGTGGCCAGGAGGAAAAGAATCGGTACCAACAGGCTGGCAATCCAACGCTTGATGCGGATATATTTCTCCTTTTCCTTTTCCTGGCGCACAGACCGCAACTCCGATGGCTCTATGCGTCGGTGAAACTGGTAAATCAGGTAAAAGAGCAGGAGGGAAGCGAGGAGATCGTAGGTGAAATTCAGGTCGTACTTGATCTTGAACCAGTCGGCAGACAGCGACAGATTCGCGAAATCCTTGAACAGCCGGCGAATCAGAATAAGGGTGATGATCTCGTACTGCTTGGCAATGTACGTGGAGATGGATTTGGGCAGGAAGTAGATCAGCAGGTATACCTCGTAGATCAGGATAAAGGAAAACGGCGTGTACACGGCAGCAATCGGGCTCCGCAGCAAGGCAGAAGCCGGATTGAGGCCGAAGAGACCGAATTCTGCCCCGAGTATCAGCAAGAGGTGTACGACGAAGCTGACGATGGCGATGGCAAGTATGCCGCGCTCCACACGCCTTCGGGTGTTGTCTGAGAGCAGGGCTTCGTAAACACGGGTAAAAGTGGCAGTCATGGTTGGCATGGTTGAGGCCGGCCGTCGGCTTTGGGTAGGTGCAGCAGTGCTGCAAGGGTACAAGGTAGCAAGCCTGAACCCGGACAGCATGATGTTGCCATCAGAATTTTGCTTTTCATGGGATTTATTTACCGGGCCATCCTGCGGGAAACTTGAAACAGCTAGCCTTGCGCACACCGCTCAGCGCTTGCTGATCTTGTTGTTCGTAATCACCCGCTGCCGGCTGCAGCGGAAGCGGTCGATTTCCGGATTGCGCCGCGCCGCATGCTTCTGGCTCACCCCGCTGTTCACCCGCTTGCGCCAGAGCCTGAAACTGCCGGGCTTGAGCTCCCTGCGCATCAGGGCAATGACGTCACTTTCCGCATAGCCAAACTGTGCTTCAATAGCCTCGAAGGGCGTGCGGTCTTCCCAGGCCATCTCGATGATCCGGTCGATGTCTTCCGGTTTCAGCATGGGCGGCTTCACAAGCGCCTCCTTTTCCATTTCACCCGCACATCTGAACCGGCGGCGAGGTACACAGAATGGGGTTTTGCATCGCCCAGAAAAGCGAAGTCGGGTCCGTACATGCGTCCAAAATCGCAGGCAATGGAATAGTCGAGCACCGGCCGCACTTCCCACGACGGATGCTGCACTTCATATTCTTCGCTGCGTTCGGCGTCGATGCGGGTATAACCGTAATAATGTTCGAAAATGAAGGCTTCCATGCTGTCGGGTGGCATGGCTGCGGTGTTGCGTCCGGCCTGTACGGCCAGGTGGTTCCAGTCGCGGCCCGTTTTCCATTCGTAGCAGATATGGTCGCTCAGCGGACCAGCTTCGATGCGGTGACGCGTCGGTACGGCCGTATAGTGTTCCTTGTACAACAGGTTCGCCATCCAGGCCACGGCGCGGTAGGGCACGGTTTCGTTCACAAAAACCACACCCCGCCTGGTTTCATTGCCTTCCCGGCGCTTCACATAGAGCCGCAGGTTGATTTCCTCAAAATTCCCCAGCAACGGCACCGGCACACCGAAGATGCGGGTGCGGCGGAACAGAAACCCGACCAGGGAAGCCCATGCCATGCCGTCGCGCAAATCTGCTTCCACGCCTTTCGGCAGGTATGGTTCCAGCAAGGCCGGCGGCAGCGCGTAATTCGCCATGATCAGCTGTTCCCAGCGGGCAGTGAGGAAGGTTTCGGGCATAGCGCAGAATGGATGGCATGGAAAGGAAACAATTCCGCCATGCTCCAAGGAAACAGCCGGTTTGCAACATTGGTTTTGCCACCCGAATCCCATTGCCGGATTTGCCACTCGTTTGATCGCTGAACCCCGGATGGTCTGTATCATTCGGTCGGGCATTACATTTGTTAAAACAAGGGTCTGCTAAGGTCCGGGTCCATGAAAGTCAATCTTCCCCTCAGCTCTGGAAAGTCGGCCTTGCTCAGGCTGCACGCAGCTATACTTTCCGGTCTCCGATATGCCGGCTGCTTGTCTGTTTTCATCCTTACTGGTCAGCAGCCACGTCTCGTGCTGCCTGTCGGCCATGCGGCGGCATTGCAAAGCGCGGTTTTCAGTGTGGACGGAAAGCAAATTATCACCGGCGGATGGGACCGCACCGTGAGGGTCTGGGAAGCTGAATCGGGCAATGAACTGCAGGTGCTGGAAGGTCATACCAGCATCGTGCGCAGCATCGCACAAAGCCCCGACGGCCGCTTTCTTGCCAGCTCCAGTCTCGACAGTACGGTGCGCATTTGGGATTACACTGCAGGCAAGAACCTGCACATCCTTCGCGGACACAGCGCCAATGTAGCAACCGCGGTTTTCAGTCCGGATGGCAGGAAGGTGCTCACCGCATCCTGGGACCATACAGCGCGCTTATGGGATGTGGCTGAAGGGAAGGAATTGCGCGTATTCCAAGGGCATACGGATTGGTTGTTTTCTGCGGTTTTCAGCAAGGATGGGACCCGCATCCTGACGGGCAGCCGGGACGGAACAGCCCGGCTTTGGGATGCAAACACCGGGAATATGCTCCTGGTGCTGAAAGGCCATACACAAGCCGTGGAATCGGCGCTCTTTAGCCCTGACGGGCTATGGGTGCTTACCGCCGGCTGGGATAAGACTGCGCGGCTTTGGGATGCAAAGACCGGGCGAGAGCTGCGTAAGTTTTCCGGTCACGCGGGATATGTGCGTACGGCCCGTTTTAGTCCGGATGGCGCACAAGTCCTTACCGCCGGCTGGGATAGCATTGCCAGGTTATGGGATGCCGGATCGGGTACCTTATTGCAATCCTTAGCCGGCCATACCGGCTTCATTGAGGCTGCCGCCTTCAGTCCGGATGGCCTCCGGATCATCACGGCGGGAGCAGACGGCACTGCGCGGCTCTGGGAATCTCAAACCGGAAAACAGCGACATATTCTCCAGGGTCACAGCGGCCGGGTCGTCGCTGCTTTGTTTGATCCCGACGGGAAAACTGCAGTCACCGCCGGCTGGGATCATACCGCACGAAGCTGGGCCACGGAGAACGGAGCAGCGCTGCAGGTGCTGCGCGGAGACATTCCCGGCTTGCAAACTTCCATCATCGGTCCTGACGGTACCCTGGCGGCAACGGCTACCCGAAGCGGGCATACCGCTGTTTGGGAAATAAGCAGTGGCAGACACCTGCAGACCTTAAGAGGGATGCATCCGGTCTTTGCACCGGATAACAGCAGGCTGTTGACTTCCAATGGGGTGGATACGGTTTTCTTGTGGAATTCCGGGCAGCGCGCAGCCCTGCAGGTATTCACAGGCAGCACCGGAATATTCAGTATGGATGGTCAACAGGTACTTACCACCTGCGCCGACAGCAGCCTGCGTATCTGGAAGACTGCAGATGGCACGCTGACGGCCTCAATGAAAGGGCATACCGGTAGGATCTTGTGCGCAGCTTTCAGCAAGGACGGACAACGGGTAATCAGCGGCAGCGACGACCAGACCGCCCGCGTTTGGAATCCGGCATCAGGTCGGGAAGAACTGCGGCTGAGCATACATGCCGGACGCGTTGTCTCTGTCGCTTTCAGTCCCGACGCTTCGATGGCCCTGACGGCCGGTGCAGACAGCTTAGTCCGCATTTGGGATGCCCGTTCGGGCGCGCTTTTGACATCCCTGACCGGGCACCGCGGGTATGTCTATACAGCTGTATTCAGTAACGACGGAAGGCGCGTGCTCACCGCGGGTCTCGACCGTACAGCCCGGATTTGGGATGCAGGATCCGGAAAAGCATTGTATACCCTCCAGGGTCATAACCGACCGGTAATTGCTGCTGCATTCAGCTCCGATGACCAATGGGTGCTGACGGCCAGCTGGGATCAAACAATCCGCATCTGGGAAACAGAATCCGGCCGGCAGCTGCAAGTTTTAAACAGCCATACTCACGATGTGCGGGCTGCGGCCTTCGGTCCGGATAAAAGTTGGATACTCAGCGCAGGAGAAGACAACCGGACGATCCTGTGGGATGCAGCCCGGGGCAGTATGTTGTGCACACGGCTGCAGTTGGATGCCCACGACTGGCTGGTACACGATACGGCCTTTCACTTTGATGGTTCGGCAGCGGCCATTGAAAAACTATACTTCGCTTGCGGACTCGAAATTGTTGAATTGGGTCAATTGAAAGATTCACTGTGGATACCCGGGCTCTCTTCCCTAAAGATCCAGCGAAAGCCGTTGCAGATAGACGATAGGCCGGCGCCCGGAATCAGGGATTTGGACCTGTGTGGAATTACCCCGCTGGTAGCGCCATTGGATGACAGCAGTGGACAGCATATTCTCTTTCGCATAACGCCGCGCCGCGGCGGATTGGGTACGACGGAGGTCTATATCCATGGTAACCGCACCTTTGTGTTTGCGCCCGAAGAACTGCATCCTGAAGCAGGAAGCAATCCTCCTGCTTACCTCCTCCCGTTGACGTTCGACACCCTGCAGCCTTACCTTACCGGAAGTATGCAGCCCGGAACATATCCGTTGTTGGTAAAGGCTCATCCCCTCCGTTCCGGGATACAGGGCAGGGGAGCGCTTCTGCGTCGCGAACTGTCGGGAAGGCGAGCGGAACAGGCGCGGTTCTTTGGCGTCATCATCGGCGTCAACAACTACGGCAATCCATCCGGACAAGATGCTTCTCGTTACCGCGACCTGCAATTCGCTTCCTCGGATGCAGCTGCTTTTGCTTCAGCCATGCGCCTGACCTCGGGAGGCCTGTTCAAAGACAGTGTCTTCCTCTACCTGCTCAATGGTAGCGGAAGCCGGGAACCCACACGCGAGAACCTCCGGCAGGTACTCGCCGACATCGGAAAGGAGGCCCGCGCAGCCGACGTGCTGTGTTTGTTTTTTGCCGGCCATGGCGACATGGTTGCGTGGAATGGAGAGAAACAAGTGCGCTTTATGCTCGAAGAAGCCGACCGGAGGAACCCGATCAGCAGCAGCTTCGGTTTGAAGGAACTGAACGAATGGTGCCAGCCCGCCGTCGTCCGTGCCCAAAAGCGGGTATTCATCTACGATGCCTGTCACAGCGGGAATATCATCGGCGAAATGACGGCGATGGGCAGCCGGGGAGACGACGAAGCGGTGCGCATCCGCCAACTCGATAAGCTCAAAGACCGCAACGGCATGATCATCCTTGCAGCGGCGGCCGGCAACCAACTGGCCTATGAGGATGCCGCACTCGGACAGGGTGTACTTACCTATCACCTCTTGCAGGCTGCAAAGGCTGCTCCCGACAGTTTCCTGCAGGTGCGGCATTGGTTTGATCAAACCCTCGAGCTGATGGAAGCCTATCGCAGAACGCAGCACATCGACCAGGAACCCAATAGTTTCGGCGACGGGCGGTTTGAAATTGGGCTGCTGAACGACAGCATACGCAATCGGATACAAGTGGCGGCACCCAAAGAGAGGGTCGTGTTTTGCCGCTTTGTATTCGACAGCCGGACGGAAGCGCGTTTTCCCGGTTTGCGGGAAGCCTTGCATACGCAACTACAGCAACATAATGCGGCGAGCAGTTGGGTATATACTCCCGGCAATACAGCCAATGGATGGCAGGTGATTGGCAACGTAACCGGCAAGGGTAAAAAACTGAGTGTCAGGTATGAAGTTACCGGTCGACAGGCGCAGGCAGGGAAAACTATTGATTTGCCCGCGCGGAAGTACGCTGGCAACACGGAAATTATCAGCTCCATTGTGGGATCCCTTGAATTGTACTTTGCACACATCAGCGCGCCGCATTGAAGCAGGTGCCGGTTTGATTTCGGAAGGATTGTGCAGGAACAATACCCATCGACTTTTCGGTGCACCGTTTGCCCTAAGCAGGATGTAATCTTGTTTTCTTACATGTGAACATGTGGATTGGTTTTTTATCATCTGCCGGACCTCATCGTGATGTCGACATACGGTCAACCCTATCTCAATAGGTGGTTCAATGGTGGGTTAGGTAATAGACGTGATTATCTTCCGGCTTCTTACTCATTTATAAGATTGTCCAAGGAATCTGCAACTCGGCCGCGGTTTGTTTCAAAAGATCATACCAAGGGTTTGACGGGTCGTCTTTCATCATGCGCCTGATTTGCAATATCTTGCTCTGGGCCTCTGGCCAGGTCAGCTCTTGCCCCAACATTCTCAATGACCTTAACTCATATTCAATTCTCCGGCTTTCCGGGGCATGGCTGGGAGCCTTTCTGATGTATTCGATTGCCTGCTGCCGCAACTGTTTGATTTTGCGCTTCGACAGCAGCAAAGAATAGGTGACTCCGGCTAACAGGGCAAACAGCAAAACCATTCCGATAATTGCAGAGACTATGATGACAACGATCAGCAGGAGCAGCAGGAACAAGTCAAGCAATAAGCTGTTGGTGTTCTGATCGGGACTTGCTGCGAGAATAATCACCAGTATATCCAAACCTATTAAGGGCGTCAGCACCCAGAAAATCGTTGAAGTTCTTTTTCTCCTGCTTGCAATTTCCTGATCGTATTGCCGCAGCAATGCGTCTGCTTTTTGCAGCAGGGAGTCGGCACCGTTGCATGCGCCCCGGCTGCACAAGGAATCGATGCGTAGGGGTTTGGGTCTTGCCTTCAGTTGCGCTTTGACCTGCGCTTTGTTGTACAAAGGGTTGAATACGCTGGCGGGTGTATCGGATTTTGGTGCAGCATCCAGGGTCCACGAAGGCGCGATTCGGTGTTCGGTATGCCGCTCCCTTGCCTGGCTAAAGCCCTGATGCGCTGAAGGCATTGATGCCGAAGCACCACCGCTGCCCCCGATGAGCTGTTGCTGCGGGATCCGGCAGCCGGAAACAAGCGCACAAAAGGCGAGCAACAAGCGTTCGGCTGATCTCATGAGAACGAAGCTAGTTGGGATTTTCTGTCATGCACATGATTTACGTCGTCTTTACGGATGAGCCTTGTTCAGGTCAAGCAGGATATGGCTGCTTTGTGGGGATTGGGGTTGGCAATCAATGAATGCTTCATCAAGCTGGTTCTCGCGGTGACAGGGAATCAATAGATCGTCGGCTTGCTACATCCAGTTTCAGAAAACCTTGTGTTGTAGCGCAGGATTTTATGGAATACTTGCGGTTTCTGTCATTCCGGAAAAGGTGCAGACCCGAATTCTTGCCGGGAATGTCAGAACCGAATTGAAGGTATTGGATTTCTCAAGTTTGGATGGGAACTGGCGTTTCGCTGTGACCATCCGCTTGACCTGGGATGATTGCCATCAATCGGTATCCGGACGCTGTTGGTCGATGCAGGCACATTTTGACATGACTACCGTAACATCCTGTGTATTTTCGTCGTTTCATTATCCGTACACCATCTGACATGCTGCGCCGGCTTCGCAACTTCCTGATCCTTTGGGTCATTTTCCTGATTCCGGAAGCAGCGCGTGCGCAGCAGCTGTACAGCGTGAGTGGCACCTTGCGCGATACGGCCTTTATTCCTGTTGCCGATGTGGCGGTCTTCATCAAGAACGGCCGCATGCTGGCCCGCACCGATGGCGCCGGTCATTTCAAGGCCGAGTTGGCCCGCGGAACGTATGAATTGGTATTCAGCCATGTGCGTTACGAAACCCAGGTGGTGCCGGTAACGCTCGAAGACGGTCCGGACACCGTCAACCTCCTGCTGACGCCGCTCACCATCGAATACGAACCGGTGGTCATTTCCACGCGACGGAAGGATCCGGCTCCGGAAGTCATGCGCCAGGCCATCCGCGCACGCGATCGCTGGGCCAACCAATACCAGTCGCTCCAAAGCGAGATCTATATCCGCGCTACGGAAATTTACGAGGCACCGGAAAAGAAGAAACGCAGCGGTTACCTGGAGAAAGAGGAGGAGCGTGCCGATTCAATCCCCGAACCCGACAGCACACGGGTGTCGATGAACCTGGCCGAAGTGATCCTGACCCGGCATTTCAAGCAGCCCGGGAAAACGAAGGAAATACGCACGGCGGTCTCGAAGCGGGGCGACCCTTCCGGACTCTTTTACCTGTCGACCACCGAAGCAGAATTCAATTTCTACCAGAACCTGCTGTACATCCCGGCCTTGAGCGACCAACCGCTGATGTCGCCCCTGAGCAGCACGGCCATGCTGGGTTACCGTTTCCGCTTCCTGAAAATGGTATACGACAGCGACAGCCACCGGATCTACCGCATCCGGGTCATTCCAAGGCAGGCTACCAACGCGCTTTTCAGCGGTATCATTGAGATTCAGGACACGCTCTTCTGCATCCGCTCCCTCGAGTTGGATTTCCCGAAAAACGTGCTCAACGAATACGACCGTTTCACCCTGCGTATGGCTTTCGATCCGCAGGATTCCTTTCTCCTCCCTTCCAAACTCGACATGCAGTATTACGCCAAGGCAGGGCAGGGGAAGTTCGACGGCAGCACCCGGGTGCGCTACCGCAGCCATACGGTGAACCCTGTCTATCCGGCCCGTTTCTTCGACAACGAACTCAGCAGCGCTACCCGCGAAGCCTACGAACGCGACAGCAGCTATTGGGCCGAACGACGGGCTGTGCCGCTCGATGTCCGCGAACTGCGCTTCGTGAACCGCGACGATTCGCTCCGGCGTGTGCGCGAAAGCAAGGCCTTCAAAGACAGCGTAACGCGCGAAACGAACAAGGTGACCCCCATGAAGCTCTTCCTCCTTGGGCAGACCTACACGAATCCGGATAAAGGCTGGAACCTGAATTTTATTCCCCTCGCGTTCATTTATAACCCGATCATGATCGGCGGCGGGCGCATCAATTTCACTTTTTCCGGTTCCAAGGAGTTCAAGAACAAGCAGTTCCTCTCGCTCAATCCCAACCTGAACTACGGGATATTGAACAAGGATATCATGGGCGATGTGTCGGCGTATTGGCTGTACAATCCGTTCAGTCGCGGGAGTTTGTCGGTTTCAGCCGGACGGAGTTTCGGCTTCATCAATCCCTTTGATGCCTATGTGAACCTCTTCCGCCGCTCCAATTTCTTCCAGCACGAATACATGGAAATCGGCCACCGCCTCGAAGTTTTCAATGGATTCTACGTGGGGATCACCGCCGAATACAGCGACCGCCGCGACATTTCGGGCTATCGTTTTGATACGACGGTGGTGAGTGCGGAAGGCAATCAGCCGCTGAGTTTTGATCCTTACACGGCGACTTACGCGCGCATCACCTTGTCTTACACGCCTTTCCAGAAGTATATCCGCGAGCCTTACCAGAAGCTTATACTCGGTTCCAAATGGCCCACGTTTGTGTTGCAGTACCGCAAGGGCATCCCGGGCTTGCTCAATTCAGAGGCCGACTTTGACTACCTGGAATACCGCGTGGAGCACGAGTTTCCCTTGGGCCTGGCCGGGCGCAGCGAATTCCGCATCACTTCCGGAAAGTTCCATACCATGCGGAATGTGCAACTCATCGATTACAAGTACCAGCGGCGCGGAGATCCCTTTCTCCTGACGGCGCCGATGTACACCTTCCAGTTGCTCGACAGTACCTATCCGACCTTCCGGCGCTATTTCGAAGGGCATTATGTGCACCGTTTTAACGGCAGCCTTTTGAACAAGTTGCCCTTCCTCAAGCCGCTCGAATTGCGCGAAACGGCCGGCGGCGGCTTCCTTGTTTCGCAGGAGCGGAATATGCGTTACGTGGAAGGCTTCGCCGGACTCGAAAAGGTAGTCCGCGTATGGCGCGAACGTTTCAAGATCGGCTTCTATTATACCGCTGCAGCTTCCAACCAATGGAGCGGCATCCGCACCGCCTGGAAAGTCGGCTTTGCGGTGTACAACCGCTTTTCGAATGAGTGGTTGTGATAGCGCCACCCGGTCATTGAGCGCAGCGTAGTGAAACGGAGCGCAGTCGAAATGCCGGGTATTCATAATTGTGGTCTTCCTTTTGAGTCAAAGGAAACGCGCCCGGGTTTGATACCACTGCCGTTCATTGAGCTTACGCTTGCCCCGACTTTTTCAGTCGGGGAAATGCGGTCATTCATCATTGTGAGCTTCCTTTTCAGTCAAAGGAAACGCGCCCGGGTTTGATACCACTGCCGTTCATTGAGCTTACGCTTGCCCCGACTTTTTCAGTCGGGGAAATGCGGTCATTCATCATTGTGAGCTTCCTTTTCAGTCAAAGGAAACGCGCCTGAGATTGATACTGCCGCCCGGTCATTGGGCGCAGCGCAGTGAAACGGAGCGCAGTCGAAATGTAATCCGCCACCCGGTCGTTGCGATACGCTACAGCTTCGCTTTCGCTACTCAACGACCGATTCCTTCGCCCGGTCCGGTGCGTTTCGATACGCTACAGCTTCGCTTTCGCTACTCAACGACCGGACCGGTTTGTAATTCGTAGTTGGGAGATTCACCCGACGAAGGTGTCGGGGCAGGCAGCTCAATCAACCGCGGATGGCAGCCAGCAATTCGGCGCTCATCGGGCCTACTTTGGAGGGATAATAACCCTGCAGCTTGCCGTTGCCATCGATCAGGAACTTGTTGAAGTTCCAGTTCACCGAGGCGTCCAGGGCGCCGTTGCGGCTCTTCTGGGTCAGCCATTGGTAAACGGGATGCTGTTTGTCGCCCTTGACGTCGAGTTTTTCGCTGAGGAAGAAGCTCACGCCATAGTTCTTCTGGCAGAAGCTTTGGATCTGTTCGGCCGAGCCGGGCTCTTGTCCGCCGAACTGGTTGCAGGGGCAGCCGATGATGACCAGGCTGTCTTTCATGGTCTGCTTCAATTTCTCGAGTTCTTCATACTGGGGCGTATAACCGCACTCGCTGGCGGTATTCACGATCAGCACCTTCTTGCCTTTGAGGCTGGAGAAATGCAGGGTGTCTTTGCCGTCGAGGCTGGTGAGTTTCAGGCTGTGGAAATCGGATGCGGGTTGCACGGCAGCTGGATTGGGAACGCTTTTGCTCTGGCTGAAGATGCAGCTTTTGAGGGCGAAGATTACGGCACCGGAGGCCAAAAAGATCCAAACTTTTTTCATGACAGACGATTAACAGAATCCGACCCCAAAAGGTTCGGATTATCGCCGCTTCTGCTGCAAATTTGTATGTTTGACGAACCGATGAGAGTTACCACGCTACTTCCCCTGTTCCTGATGGCCGCCCTGTTTCAGGGATGCATCGACGAGGAACCCGTGCCCATCAATTTCCGGGTGAAGGTGAAGCCCTTGCGCGATACAACGTATGTCGGCCCGACGCCGGCGGCGCAGGACAAGCATGTGATCTTGTACGATATCACCGGTGTGCGCTGCAACAACTGTCCGCAGGCAGCTGACAAGGCCAAGCAAATCGAAGCAGCCCGCGGCGGGAAAGTGCATGTGTTGGCGGTTTACATCACACCCATGCCCAACCTCACGGCTCCCTGGCGCGGCTACGATACCCTTACCACGCCCATCGCCGATCAGATGATAGCTTCTACCGGCGTTTCGGTCAATTCCCTGCCCAATGGGATGGTAGACCAGGCTGTCTTCGGCACCAGCCGCGTGATCAGCATGAACGAATGGGAGGCGCGTGTAAGCGACCGCCTGGCAGAAACCTCGCCGGTGAACATGGAGTTGAGTACAAGCTGGGACGCAACGGCGAAAGAAGCCGTTATTACCCTCAAAATGGCTTATAACAGCGATAAGTCGGCCGAAAACCACCGCTATACCATTGCCCTGACCGAAGGCGGTATCGTAGGCAAGCAGAGCGACAAAGACACCGCAGGCGGCATCCGCTATTTCTATACCCATAACCATGTGTTGCGCACCACCATCACAGCTCCGGGAGGCGATTTGCTGACCGAACCGCTGGTCGCGGGCCGCGTTTTTGAAAAGCAATACCGCTACAAACCGGCATCCAGCTTCAAACCCGCCAACATGCATGTGGTGGCTTTCGTGCAGCGCGACAGCGACCGCACCATCCTGAACGGCCGAGAAACCGATCTGATTCCCTGAACAAGCCGGCCATCTTCGATCAATTGCAGGAAGGCTTTTTCGCCTGGCTGCAGCTCGAAC
>Ga0209990_10001464_pt1 | contig 19938 bp, 17 predicted proteins | sample NOAtaG_6_FD_187304 | JGI IMG/M metagenome (GOLD analysis project Ga0209990, IMG submission 187304) | Freshwater lake microbial communities from Lake Erie, under a cyanobacterial bloom - NOAA_Erie_Diel5S_2200h metaG (SPAdes) (version 2) | ecosystem: Environmental > Aquatic > Freshwater > Lake ...
AACATTGTTCGTATATCCTAACCCTGCACAATCTATATTGAACATAAAAGGATTGCCTGAAAATGGTAAAGGCGAAATATGGGTTATCAATCAATTAGGTCAGATCATATTCAAATCAGCGTTCACATCACAACTTTCTATTGAATCAATACCTACAGGATTCTATTACCTTTTAGCTTATGATGGATACACTTATTACAGTCAAAAATTTGTGAAGAAATAATTATGCATGTATTCTTTAGAAATATAGGTTTAGCGTTAGTTATTCTTTTGCCAAGTGTTGTAAATGCTCAATCCTTCAATCCAACATTAGCTTCACTGCTGCAACAAAAATTAGACAGTATCCGTGTTGCTTATCAAATAAAAGGCGTATCTGCCTGTGTTTGCAAAACCCCACAAGCCAATGCAAAGCCCAAGTTTTGCAAAAGAGCCACCATGCCAACACACCAAGCCAGTTCACCACGGACTGACAACACCACTACAGAAAAGAAGGGCAGCCACTAACACGGGTTTGGCAAAAGTGGCGGTTCAGTGCTCCGCAGACACATTTATGGTTAATCAAAGTTTGGTTCTTCGCATCAACATTTGTGATGAAAATCGCCACCTTCGCCAAGCCCGAAACCGTTATCTAAGCAGCAAAAGTCCACCCTTGAGACCTATATCCCAACCCACTCCCCTGCCAACAACTCCGCCTGTTTTAGCACCGTTTCGGTAGCCAGTTTCGCCTGGTCGGGTAGGTAGCCGAATTTGCGGAGGGCGCGTTTTACCGTCACCTTGAGGCGGGCTTTGACGCTTTCTTTGATGGTCCAGTCGATGCTCGCGTTGCTGCGCACGGTTTCTACGAGGTAAAGGGCAAGTGAAAGTCCCCGCCGCAAATCCCCCGGCCTCCCTTCTCCATGCCCAACCGTATCTGCCTGCGCTGATTCCCCTCCAACACCCCAACATCTTTTTCGTTCACAGCCGTTTACCTGCTCCGCCTGCCAGGGTATCAAGCAAGGACTGTCTGTATGAAAACACCTGTTGTATTTTTCGCCCTGACCCTGGCTGCCACGGCCGCGCTCTTTGGTCCGCGCGGCGGAACGCCTGTGCGTGTCTGCGGTATCGTGAGTGATCTGGAAACCGGCAAACCGCTGGCCGGTGCCGAAGTGCGCCAAAACGGAGGCAGCGGCTTCGCCCTGTCCGATTCGCTCGGCCGCTTCTGCATCAGCATCGATACCAGCCTCGGTACCCAGTTGCAAATCCACACCGCCCATTACCACAGCTATACCATGCGCTACCGCCCGGGCGACAGCCTGACCGTCTTCTCCATTCCGCTTGCACGCATGGAAAAAGACCTGGATGGGGAAGGCAGCGCCTTTCATTCCCCGCGTGTGTACAAACATGTGGCCGTCAGCCGCAATGCAAGCAGAAAACCCGCCGCGGCTCCGGCACCCGTGCGTGAGCGGTTGATGGATGTTTCTGTCGTTGAAACCCACGAAGACCGCGCCGCATCCATAGAACCTCCCGATGCGCCGATGGACATCCCTCCCATCACGCCGCCTTCCGATGCCGTGCACAAAATTTCCCGCACCATGATGCGCTCCGGTGATGAAAGACCCGGCGCACCGGCTCCGCGCGCCGGCTTGCTCACCGCCGGTGAAATCAACGATTTCAGCAAATGGAAACTCTGGGAAGACCTCGACAGCGGCACCTTTGCCGTGTATGCCCAAACCTGGCGCTTCCGCATGCGCGAGCGCTACAGCGTGCAACTCATCAACCAGGCCAACCGCCCTGTGTGCGATGCCCGTGTACTCTTGCTCGACCGCCGCGGTAATATCCTCTGGGAAGCCAAAAGCGATCCCACCGGTAAGGCCGAACTCTGGAACGGCGTGAACGCTGGCAACGCGGAAAAACCCGCCGCCATCCGCGCCGAATACAAAGGCCGCACAACCAAAACCGACTATGTGTTGCCCATCTCAGAAGGCATGAATTACCTCCAGATGGATGTTCCCTGCGAAACCCCGCTGGCCGCCGATATCGTATTCGTGGTGGATGCCACCGGATCCATGGGCGACGAAATCTCCTATCTCAAGCAGGAACTCGACGACGTAATCAAACGCGCTTCCACCGAAAGCGGACTCCAACTGCGCACCGGCGCCGTTTTCTACCGCGACCACGGCGATGAATACCTCTTCAGGAACAGTCCGCTCAGCGCCAATACTTCCCAAACCATGAACTTCATCCGTTCACAAGGCGCCAGCGGTGGCGGCGACGCACCCGAAGCGGTGGAAGAAGGCCTCGAACAGGCGCTCAACACCATGCAATGGTCTGCCGAAGCCCGCACCCGCCTGCTTTTCCTCGTGCTCGATGCGCCACCCCATGCCGATTCAGCCAGTGTGCGCCGCATGCAGCTTGCCGCTGCCAAAGCCGCAGCCATGGGCGTCCGCATTATTCCCCTCACCGCCAGCGGCATCAACAAACCGGCCGAATACCTCATGCGCAGCCTGGCCCTGGCAACCAACGGAACCTATACCTTCATCACCAACCACAGCGGCATCGGCGGCGACCATATCGCGCCGAGCACCGACAGCTATAAGGTAGAACTGCTCAACAACCTGCTCGTGCGCCTGATCCGCGATTTCAGTTCCATGCCTTCCTGTGAACCGGGTGTGGCCGCACTCGGTTTAGCGAAGGAAGACCTGCGCGACACGGTGATTGCCTGGGTGCAGCCCAACGGCAGAGACAGCCTCGGCCTGGGTGACGGACCTGCCAATACCGACAGCCTGCAACAGCCTTCTGCGCCACAGACTGAATGGGCATGGAAGTTCTATCCAAATCCTTGCCCAGGTATCCTGAAAGTGGAAACACGCGGCCCGGCGGATTTCTTGTTCTTCTGCGACCAAAACGGCAAGATCCTGCAGCGGATCGACATGCGGGAAAAGTCGGCCATCGAAATGGACCTGCGGCAATACCCGGCTGGTGTCTATTATGTGCGGATTTCGCACAAAAACGGAACAAAAAGCGGCAAACTGATCCTTTTGCCCATTGTTTCTAATTGATTATTTACTAAAAAAACTCAGGCAAGAGACTAACTTCGCTGCAACGTCAATTGCCATGATCCGCATCAACCACAAGAAATTACCGGCCCTGCTTGCCATGGCCATGTTGGTCGCAGCCTGCGGCGGGCAGAAGAAGTTCATCATCAACGACGATGCCGTGCCAACGGTATGGTCGATCGAAACGGTAAACGGCCTTCCTCCCGGCAACACGGTGTTGTCTTCCGGCAACCCGTTCATCGTTTTCAACAATTACGATTCGTCTATCCGCGGCAATAGCGGCTGCAATTCCATACTGGGCAAATACGCCACCACACCGAAAGGCGGCATTCATTTTCTGAGTGTGAAGATGACGTTGCTAAACTGCGACAGCGCCTACGAGACGAACGTACTGGAAAGCCTGATGTCGTCGGTGCGCTACCGCCGTTTCAAAGGTGGGGTGCTGCGCCTCTACGACGCACAGGACAAGGCCACTTTCGTGCTGCGCCGCAACTGATTCAGGAATAGCGGTCTTTGTACAACCCTTGTACATCGGCCACAACCTGACGCAGTTCCTGCTCGCTGTCGCGTTCCATAATCAGCAGCACATCGCCGGTATCCACGACCACAAGGTTGGAAACACCACGCATCACCACCAGGCGGTTGGTGTGGTTGAAAACCAGGGAGCCGGAACTGTCGTAAGTCATAACACGCTTGCCGATCACAGCGGTCTGGTGTGCATTCTTCTCGCTGATTTCGTGGAGTGATTTCCAGGTACCCAGATCGCTCCAGCCGAAACTCGCCGGCAACACATACACATTGGCTGATTTTTCGAGGATGCCGTAATCGATCGAAATGCTGCGGGTGAGACCATAAATGGCTTCCACGGTAGCCGGTGCGGGAAAACCGCTGCCGGCTTCGCGCAGGGGGTCAAAATGTTCAGCGATATCGGGAAGATGTTGGGCAAATTCGCGGATGATGCTGTCGGCCCTCCAGATGAAAATCCCGGAGTTCCAGAGAAATTCGCCACTTTCCACGAAGGTCTTGGCGATTTCAAGCGTCGGCTTCTCGGTAAAAAGCCGCACCTCGTGGAAATTACCTTCTGCCGGAATGGTATTGTACTGGATGTAACCGTAGCCGGTATCCGGGCGGGTGGGTTCGATGCCCATCGTGCACAACACCTGGTTGCCGGAGGCAAAACCCACGGCTTCTTCGATGCGTTGATGAAAAGCCGCTTCATCGAGGATCAGGTGATCGCTCGGTGCCACCACGAGCACGGCATCCGGATTCAGTGAAGCGATATGATAGGAAGCCAGGGCCACGCAAGGTGCGGTGTTTTTGGCCGAAGGCTCAATGAGTAGTTGTTCATTGCCGATCTCGGGAAGGTGTTCCTGCACCAGGGAGGCGTAATCCTGGTTGGTTACCACGTAGATATGTGCCGGATCGAATTGTTTGGCAAAGCGTTCATAGGTGTGTCGGATGAGCGATTTGCCGGTCCCCAGAAAATCGATGAACTGTTTGGGAAGTGCGCGTTTGCTCAGCGGCCAGAACCTGCTGCCTATTCCCCCGGCCATGATGACCACGTATGCGTTCCTTTTATCCATCTGTTTGTTAAAAAATACCCTCTTTGTTCAGGTCGTGAATATGCACCATACCGGCATATTTACCCGAATCGAGCACGATAACCTGCGATATTTTACGCTCGCGTATCTGCTCAGCCAAGGCCACGGCCAGCATATCAGCCGGCGCAGTGAGGGGGGATGAACTCATGATATCGGCGGCCCTGATGGCACTCAGGTCGCTGTGCTTTTCCAGCATCCGGCGAATATCGCCATCGGTGATGATTCCTGCCAGCCCTTGATCACCAATAACAGCCGTTGCACCGAGACGCTTGCCGGTAATTTCACCGATCACATCGCGCACCGGGGCATCGGGCGCAACAGCCGGCTTCTCGTTCCGGGCGGCTATTTCGCCTGCTGTGAGGTACAGTTGCCGTCCGAGCGAACCACCGGGATGATACCGTGAAAAATCTTCCGAACTGAAGTTGCGCAACTTCAGCAAGGCAATGGCCAGGGCATCGCCCATAAGCAATTGGGCCGTCGTGCTTGTGGTAGGTGCCAGGTTGTTCGGGCAGGCCTCACGGTCGACCGCTACATTCAAGACCAGGTCTGATGCCTGTGCCAGCTCGCTTTCCACATTGCCGGTCATGCCAATCAGGCGATTGCCGAAACGATGTATCAACGGAATCAGCGCCTTGATCTCGGGTGTATTTCCACTTTTGGAAATCAGCAATACGGTATCGTTGCGCTGTATCAGACCCAGGTCGCCATGTATGGCGTCGGCTGCGTGCATAAAGACCGCAGGCGTACCGGTGCTGTTCAAGGTTGCCACGATCTTTTGTGCTATGATGGCACTTTTGCCGATGCCGCTGATAATCAAGCGCCCATCGGAATGGCGGATATGCTCCACCGCCTGCGCAAAATGGCGGCCAATGCGTTCCGGCAGCACGGCAAGCGATTGCAGTTCTGCTTCCACCGCCTCGCGGCCAAAGCCGATAATGCGCTCCTGTTGTTCTGTCGGTAACTCAGACATGAAAGGGCAAAATTATTTTTTTCCTGCCAAGCATTTATGGAGAGATTTGTGTTAATTTTAAAACATCAATCAGTTAAGCAAAACGTGACGGCCACTGCAGAGAAAATGGATGCCAGAAAAGCCCTGAAGGACTTTTTTGGATTTGAGGGGTTTAAAGGCAATCAGGAAGCTGTAATCAACAGCATACTGGCGGGGGAGGATTGTTTCGTTATCATGCCCACAGGCGCCGGTAAGTCACTGTGCTACCAGCTTCCGGCAGTCATGCTTCCCGGAACAGCCATCGTAATTTCACCGCTCATCGCCCTGATGAAGAATCAGGTGGACAATATCAGGGGCTTTGCCAATCAGAGCAGTCTGGCGCATTTCCTCAACAGCACCCTGACCAAAGGCGAGCTCACCACTGTGGTAGAGGATCTCCTGGCCGGCAATACCAAGCTGCTGTATGTGGCGCCCGAAACACTCAAGAAAGACGAAACCATCGAACTGCTGCGGAAGGCCAATATCTCCTTTGTGGCCGTTGATGAAGCGCATTGTATCTCTGAGTGGGGGCACGACTTCCGCCCGGAATACCGTCGCATCCGCCAAATGGTGAAAGAAGTGGACGATGTGCCTGTGATGGCACTTACCGCCACTGCCACGCCCAAAGTACAGCTCGATATCCAGAAAAACCTGGGCATGATGGGCGCCAAAGTGTTCAAGTCTTCCTTCAACCGTTCCAATCTCTATTACGAGGTAAAACCGAAAGGGCGGAAAGACATCGTTCACAAGGAAATCCTCACCTATATCAAACAGCGCAGCAACCGCTCCGGCATTATCTACTGTCTGAGCCGCAAGAAAGTGGAGGAAGTTGCCGAAATGCTCAAAGTGAATGGCATCAAAGCCCTTCCTTACCACGCCGGACTCGACGCCAAGACACGCGCCTCACATCAGGACAAATTCCTGATGGAAGAAGTAGATGTGATCGTGGCTACCATCGCTTTCGGTATGGGTATAGATAAGCCAGATGTGCGCTTCGTAATCCACTACGACGTGCCCAAGAGCCTGGAAGGATATTACCAGGAAACAGGCCGCGGCGGCCGCGATGGCATGGAAGGCGACTGTATCCTGTTTTACAACCCGAACGATATCGAGAAACTCGAGAAGTTCATGAAAGACAAATCGGTAGCCGAACAGGAAATTGGCGGTCTGCTGATTGCCGAAACTGCCGCCTTTGCCGAATCGGCACAGTGCCGACGCAAGCTGCTGCTTCATTATTTCGGAGAGAGCTTTAAAGAGGAAGACTGCATGGGCATGTGCGACAACTGCCGCCATCCAAAGCCTAAACAGGATGTTACAGCTGAAATGACGCTGGCCCTGCGCCTGACCAAGACCATCGGTGGCGAATTCAGCTTCAACCATATCGTTCACTTCATCTCCGGACAGCGCTCTGATTCGGTAAAAGACTACGGGCACGACAAATTACCTGAATTCGGTGCCGGGAAAGAACGCGACAAGGTTTTCTGGAAAAGCATAGTCCGCCTGGCCCTGGTGAGTGGTTACCTAAACAAGAACATCGAAAAATACGGACTGATCAGCCTTTCTGCAGGCGGCGAAGCTTACCTCGCCAAGCCGGCAACGCATGAGATGGCTGTCGACACCGAATTCGAAAATGTTACGGAGGAGGATTTTGAAAACTTCAAGTTGGAAAGCATCTGCGACGAAGTGCTCTTCGGTCATCTGAAAGATCTCCGTCGCAAGGTAGCCAAAGAGAAAAACCAGCCACCGTATGTGATTTTCCAGGATCCCAGCCTGGAAGATATGGCCACTAAATTCCCGATTACGCTGGATGAGTTGTGTAATATCAACGGTGTAAGCCGCAACAAGGCACTGAAATTCGGGCAGTCTTTTGTGGAGTACATCGCGCAATACGTCACAGCCAACGATATCGAACGCCCGCAAGACATTGTATTGAAGGCCAGTTCGGAAAAATCGGGCAAGAAGGCCGCCATCATCCAGAACATCGACAAGAAAAACGATTTGATGGATATTTCGCGCAGCCTGGGCATGGAACTGCCTGAACTGATCCACGAACTCGACGCGATTGTAAGCTCCGGCAGCCGCCTTGACATCCGTTATTTCATCAACCAGTTCCTCGACGAAGAACTGCAAGACGAGATTTTCACGTATTTCAGGAGCACGGAAGAAGACAACCTCGAGAAAGCACTCAAGCATTTTGAAGGCGAATTCAGCATTGAGGAGTTGCAGCTGATGCGCATCCAATTCCTGAGCGACGCCAACTGAACGAACGAAAACCCTTCCTTTGCATGCTGTGACTTCCCGGGATCCATACCAAAGCCTGGAAACCCTGTACCGCAGTTTGCAACCCGGCCTCCTGCATTTCGCGGTCAACATCGTGCGCAACCGTGACGATGCGGAAGAACTTGTGAACGACGCATTCCTTGCCGTATGGCAGCGCCGCGACACCTTGCAACTCGACAACAGCCTGCGCGCTTACCTGTTCACCGCGGTGCGCAACCGTTGCCTGAACCACCTCAAGAAGCCGCGTCTGATATGGGAAAGCGAAGCTGACGATGATTTTCCGGAACCCATCAGCGCCGATATCACCGAAAAACTCAGCGCCGCAGAAACCGAAGCCCTGATCAGCCGCCTGATTGATCGCCTTCCCTTGCGCTGCCGACAAATCTTTCTCTTAAGCAGAATCGAACAACTCAGCCACCGCGAAATCGCAACCCTGATGGATTTGTCTGTGAAAACAGTGGAGAATCAAATCGGCATCGCCTTGAAATACCTCAAGGAATGTCTTTATTCGGGAAAAGGCTCCGGTAATCTCGACAAAAACACCATCAGGCGCTATTTGCACGCATAAAATCGGAGGCGAGCAGCCCCATGTATACGCAATCTCCGGTATGGCCATGCCCGCTCCGGTAATCGCAGCGCACCAGGCCTTCCCTTACAAAACCGGTCTTTTCCAATAATCGCAGGCTGGCCTCATTTCCGGGATCAACCCTGCACAGCACTTTTTGCAGACCAATACTGCCGATCGCCCAGCGCAAACCAGCCAACAGCGCTTCTTCAGCCAGCCCTTGCCTGCGCAGCGATTGCTCAACAAAATAAGCCATCTCGCATTTCGGTACGCGCATATCCAGATTCAGGATACCCAGATAACCGGCCAAAACCTGCGAATGACGCAGGCGCATGGCGATGGCAATGCCTTGACCCATGGCGTGTTGGCTGCTTCGGCCGGCAATCCATGAACGCGTGTCGCTAACGCTGTTCAATTGGTTGATCATCACCGGAAACGCGTCGAGCAGGTCCGTGCGGTTCCGGTCGATCAACGTCAGCAACTCGCGCGCGTCGGAGCGCCCGTAAGGCTTCATCAGCAGGCGGGGCGTATGGATTTCAAAAGCCTGCGGAATGCGCGTCATACCCCTTGTTGCATCGTTTGTTCAAAAGCGTCCAGCAAACGCAAACCCGCTTCCAGACTATGCGGTTCGTAACCCAATTCCCGACGGGCTTTTTCGATGATGAAGCCGGTGCGCGGCGGGCGACGCGCAGCTTGGTTCAAGGTATTGCTGCTTACTTCTTCCATCTGCGCAGCGCTGTAACCGTAATGGGCTGCCACACGCCGAACCAGTTCGCTGATCGACATGAGTTCGTCGCCGCTGATATGGTAGATCCCCTGCGCATGGTGCAATTCTGCCAGCCTGCAACCTTGCGCAAGATCCTCTGCAAGCGTGGGCGTGCGCCATTGGTCGTTCACCACACGGAAAGGCTGCCCGGAAGCGAGGGCTTGTCTTGCCCACAGTACAATATTGCTGCGCGACATATCGGCAACGCGGCCATACACCAATACGGTCCGCAAAATGGCCCAATCACGGCAAACGCTGCGCACGATTTCCTCGCCTTTCAGCTTGCTATGACCGTAATAGCTCAGCGGTGCGGGCAATGCATCTTCGCTGTACGGACCTGCTTCGCCGTCGAAAATAAAATCCGTGCTCACATGGATAAAATGGCAATTGCGCTGGTCTGCCGCGGTTGCAAGCGAGCGCACAGCTTCCACATTCAGCGCATCGCAGCCGGCCTTGTCTGCTTCACACGCATCCACATTGGTCATGGCGGCAGTATGGATAATCGCATCCGGACGGTAGGCATCAAGCACTTTCTCTACTGCATACGGATCGCAGATATCGAGCGACTCGTAGGTGAAATCGCTCGCCGGATGGCGGCTTGGCCCCTTGCCTGTCGCCACCAGTTTCTGGTCCGGAACCCCGCGGTACAAATCCGTAAGCTTCTGCCCGAGTAATCCATTGCTCCCTGTCACCAAGACCGTTTTCATGGTTCCGAAATTAGGACAGGCGCGTCAATCCTGACAGATTTCCGTGTTTTTACTGATTGCAGTCATGCCGTTGCGCCCGGCCACAGGCCAACTTTGCAGCATGAGTAACAACAAAACATTCAAAGGTCATGTCGTATGGATCTGCAAATCGGCGCTCGACAATTATGGTGAACACGCCCACGAAACCGTTTACACCGCGGCCATCCAGGGCCATATGAGCGGCGGCAGCCTGCTTACGTTCGACTGGCTGCCCAGTGCTTCCATGGAAGGTGGTTTGCTGAAACTCTTCGCTGAAGACGGGCATCATTTCAGCGGTCAGGCGGCTGAACTCGAATCGAGCGATCAACGGGAGGATGTAAAAGGTTATCTGCGCATCAGCCAACTCGGTACTTCTGTTATTACCGGCACCTGGCTCCGCAAAAGCGAATACTTCTATTGGGTGGCTGAATTCAGTTTCGACACCGAAAACTGAGCCACGCACGGCAGGCAGTCGCAACTACCATCCGTCCATAAAAAAAGCCCGTCGATTTGACGGGCTTTTTCTTTGTATTCAATTGAATCAATCGTTGTGTTCACGCGGCGGACGTGGGCCACGGTCGCGATTGCGGTCGCGGTCGTTGCGGTCGTTGCGCGGGCCGCGATCAGGGCGGGGACCACGGTCGCGTTGTTCGCGCGGTTCGCGTTCTACCCAACCTTCAGGTTTCGGCAACAAGGCCTTTCGGCTCAGGCGGTATTTACCGGTCTTCTTGTCGACTTCGATCAGTTTCACTTCGATCTTATCACCTTCGGTGAAAACACCTTCCATGCTTGGAACGCGTTCCCAGGCCAGTTCGCTGATGTGCAGGAGTCCGTCTTTACCGGGCAGAATTTCAACGAATGCACCGAAATCGGTAATCGTTTTCACGGTACCCTGATAAATCTGACCTTCTTCGGGCATGGTAGCAATACCACGGATTTTCTCAAGTGCACGGCGCATGCCTTCACCATCCTTGCTCATGATTTCAACGATGCCCATGCCATCTTTCTCTTCGATCGAGATGGTTGTATTGGTATCGCGCTGCAGTTCCTGGATATGCTTGCCACCCGGGCCAATCACGGCACCGATGAATTCTTTGTCGATCTTCACCACTTCGATGCGCGGCACGAACGACTTGTAATCTGCGCGTGCTGTGGTGATGGCTTTCTCCATTTCACCAATGATATGCAAACGGCCTTCACGCGCTTGTTGGAGCGCCTTGGAAACCATTTCCCATTTCAGGCCGTGGATTTTGATATCCATCTGGCAGGCGGTGATACCATCGCGGGTTCCAATCACCTTGAAATCCATGTCGCCGAGGTGATCTTCATCGCCGAGGATATCGCTCAATACGGCGTATTTGTCGCTGCCTTCATCGGTGATCAGACCCATGGCGATGCCGCCAACGGGCTTGGGAAGCGGAATACCTGCATCCATCATCGCCATGCTGCCGGAGCAAACGGTGGCCATGGAGCTGGAACCATTCGATTCAAGTACATCGCTCACAATGCGCACCACATACGGATAGTCGGCGGGCATCATTTTCTTCAGACCGCGCAGGGCCAGGTTACCATGACCAATTTCGCGGCGACCGGTTCCGCGCATCGGGCGGGCTTCGCCGGTGCTAAAAGGCGGGAAGTTGTAGTGGAGCATGAAACGGCTGTAACCGTGCAGCATGGGGCTGTCGAGCAGCTGCTCATCGAGCTTACCGCCAAGGGTTACAGTTGCCAGCGCCTGGGTTTCGCCGCGGGTAAACACGCTGGAACCATGGGCGGCAGGCAGGTAATCGGTAATGCAGTCGATGGGGCGGATCTGGGTCGCGTTGCGGCCGTCGAGGCGCTTGCCACTATCCAGGATCATCGCACGCATCGCATAGTATTCGGCCTCGTGGAAGTATTTCTTGGTGAGGGTTTTCTTCAGGTCAGCATATTCTGCGCCTTCAAAACGCAGCAGGTAGTTATCCAGGATGGCACGGGTAGCATCGCGGCGTTCGGCTTTGGGCTTACCGCTTTCAGCTACGGCGCGGATTTCAGGCGTGCATGCGCTGATTACCTGTTCGCGCAGTTCTGCATCATTCACTTCATGGCTGTATTCACGCACCTTGCGGCCGCCGGCCATTTCCACGAGTTCGAGTTGCTTGGCGCACTGGATCTTGATGTGATCATGGGCGAACTGCATGGCAGCCAACATATCGGCTTCGCTCACTTCGCTCATTTCGCCTTCCACCATGTTGATGTCGTTAATTGTACCCGACACAATCATATCGATATCAGCGCGTTCCAGTTCGTCTCTTAACGGGTTGAGCACCAGTTTGCCATCGATGCGGGCAACACGCACTTCGCTGATAGGTCCGTTGAACGGAATATCACTCAGGGCGAGGGCGGTTGATGCGGCCAGACCGGCATATTGATCGGGCAAATGATTCTCATCTGAGCTGATAAGGTACACAAGCACCTGGGTATCGGCGTGGTAATCTTCAGGGAACAGCGGGCGCAGTGCGCGGTCGATCAGGCGGCTGATCAGCACTTCGTAATCGCTGGGGCGGGCTTCGCGGCGGTGGAAGCTACCGGGAATGCGGCCTACTGCTGCGAACTTCTCCTGGTAATCAACAGTCAGCGGCATGAAATCGATACCTTCGCGTGCATCGTAATTGCTCACAGCCGTAGCCAGGAGCATGGTGTTACCGACCTTCAGCACAACGCTGCCATGCGCCTGACGCGCCAGCCGGCCGGTTTCCAGTTCGATTATCTTACCGTCGCCGGTATCAAATCGGAGGGTGTGTATGTTACTCATATCGTTTTGGTTCGAACAAAAAAAGCCCCTTGAAAAGGGGCTTTTCTCATTCGTAAGGTGTTAAGAAGTAAGGCTTGCTTACTTGCGTATTCCAAGTTCTTTGATCAGCGCGCGGTACTTGAAGATATCCTGCTTCGCAAGATAATTCAGGAGCGACCTGCGCTTGCCTACCAGCTTTACCAGGCTCAGTTCGGCTGAAAAATCCTTCCTGTTGCCTTTCAGATGTTGGCTGATATGGTTGATGCGCTCGGTGAAAAGAGCAATCTGGGCCTCGGTGCTGCCGGTATTGGCTTCATTTCCTCCGAAACGGGTGAAAATCTCCTTTTTAGATTCTTTGGTGAGTTGCATTGCTACTAAACGGGCTGCAAAGATAGGAAAAATGATATCAACAAATGCGATTCATGTAAAAAAATCAATACCCCCCGGCCCGGCGACGCAAAAACCACTCCGCACAAAGCAACAAAACGATGATGCCGAGATACCAGGGAAGATCGAGCAGGCTGCGCACCGTAATATCAGACTGGATGATATCACCGGTTTTGTTTCGCTCCTTCATCTGCCTGAAAAGCGTTTCCCTTTCCGCCCAGCGAGCAAATAATCCGCCATGCCGCGATGCCCATTGCCGCAACAAAGTCCAGTCGGCTTTTAGCTCTGCCTGCTCGGGTGCATCGGCACTAACCGAAAAGGAACCATTGTCTTTTTCACCGCTTTCTTTCACCACGGCTTCGTATGTGTAATCGCCCGGAGGTAAAACGCCCGCATCGAGGCGGTATGCCATTTTACCCGGACTCATATTCCAGCGTTGGGTTCTGCCTTCCGCATCGCGTGTGGTGAGTTCGATCTGCCGGCCCTGTTTCGGATTGCGGGTTTTATCCAGCAATATGGCTTCTAAAACAACCGGCTCGCCGCTCGCATACAAACGGCGCGTTGGGGTTGCCGTGAATAGCTTCCGGTTCAAGCGGATGGCGCTGTACTGCACCAGGCGCAAAAAGAAAGCATCGAACAGATCGTGATTTTTGTCGCGGAGATACTGCCGCATGCGCCAGCGCCAGATGCCTTCCCCGCAAATCCAACCCGTTTTTTGCTGTCCACGGGAACTGAAGGCTATCAGCGGATTTTGCGTGTTGACCGATCCGATCCGCTGCCAGGCGAGTACTTCAAGCCCCGCACCGGCAGTGTAATTGCCAAAGGGAACCGTAAGCGGCGGCCACTGTGCCAGTGCATCGGCCCATCCGGGCGCGGCTTCAAAAGCGGTAAAACCGGGATTCCAGGCGGCCAGGGCCTCGGTAGTTCTTCCCGGCGCAGCCTGCAGACCAAATGCAGGGTCCAGTCCGCGCAGCGCGTCGTCAGTCCGTGTTTGCGCACCAATAATGAATAGCATATTGGAGCCTGCGCCCGCCTGCTGGCTCATCACCTCGCGGATACGGCGATCGACCGAAGGCAGCTGGTGCCATATAATCAGGTCGTAAGCACCGCGATCGCTGCGCAGAAACTGTTCTGCATCCATCACCTCGAGCGTGTATGCCGGAGCCGATGCGAACGCTTCCCTGATGGCAGCGATATCGGGATGTGGACTGTGAAAAACGAGGGCGACTTTTTGCCGTTCATCTACCACATCCACGTAAACTTCCGTGCGGTTATTGGCGGCATGTCTTTCCTTGTCCTGTACCGGAACCTGAATGCTGAAATGCCGCATACCGGGTTCATTCGTTTCGACATTGAAACGCACCCTTGCATAAGGCGGATTACCGCTCAGACTGAGCGTACTTACTGCGATTGGTTTACCGTTTTCGCTGAGTGTGACCGGAACGCTCCTTCCTTCAAAACCCACGCCATTGACATCGGCTTCTATGCTGATGCTGTTTCCCATAAAAGCCATGCGCGGCGCCGTAGCATTCCGCAGCAACAGATCACGGCCCGGAATCGTATCGCCCCAACCTAAAGTGTAGAGTGGTGCACGAAATGGCCAGGGCGCATAGAGCGGATGCATGCCGCGGTTCACGATGCCGTCGCTCAGCACCACAACAGCTGCTATCGCCTGTCCCGAAAAGCGCTCTTCTGTTTCTTGCAGCGCAGTTTCAAGGTCTGTGCACGGCGCAGAAAACGATTCGCTGCCTTTACCGCATCCGAAGGGAACGATGCGCAGGGTGTTTTCACCGAAGGAATTATCGCTGATAGCGGGCAGGCGGTCTTTGAGGAAGCGAATGATTTCAGCTGTATCTCCTGCAGCCGATATGGACGCACTGCGGTCGCTCAATACGATCAGCAGCGGCTTCCGGATTTCGTTTTGCCGGAAGCGCAATTGAGGGCCGGTAAGGAGTGCGCCTGCCAGGAAAAGCGCCGTAAAACGCAATCCGCAGAGCAACAAAAAAAGCGGTCTGTTGCTTACAAGAAGGTTGTGTTTGCGGTAGTGTAGCCAGGTGATGAGCCCAGCGAGAATGAAGACGGGCAACAACCACCCGGCGCCGGAATCAAAACTCAGCTCCACGATAAGGCGGATGGTAAGGAAAGCTGCTTGTTCCTCAATCTTTGATCACGCGCACGGCGGCGGCGCCACGACGAAGGATATAAATGCCGCGGGGCAGGGCTTCAAGAGGAAGTGTGCGGATTTCGGAGGCTTCCATGCGGAAATTCAATACCTGGCGGCCCATGGCGTCGTAGATGCTGTAATCGGCAGCGTCGAGACCGGCATTGGAAACCTGCAATGTGTTGCTGAAAGGATTCGGACCAATCATGCCGGCAAGTGCCTTCGCCGCCTGATCAGCTGACGCACCCCAGAATACCACAATATTGAACGTAAGGGTATCGCGCTGGTTGGGGTTGTTGAGATCCCATACCGCATACTTGACAACCGCAGTGCCAGCAATCCCCATAGGGTTTACGGTAATCTTCATGAAAGCTTCCGCGGGTGCTTTAAAAGGCGCCATATTGGCCGCAGTGTGCAGATCTCCGTAGCATACGGCATTATCGCAGAGATTCGCTCCCCAGCCGGATGGTACGTTCTCTTCGATGCGCTCGTAGGCCATGAAAAGAGAGTCTGCAATATTGGACCGGATATGAATCGCGCAATCGGTGAAGTCGCTGTGGGGTACGTAGAAGGTGCTGTTCTTGTCTTCAACGATGCTGTAGCTTCCATTGGCCTGCAGGGAAAGACCCATGGCCAGCAGACCCAATGCGGCGGTAAACTTCTTCATAATTTGCAAAGTACGGTGAAAGCGCGCTTACTGCAAACGGTCTCAATCGATTTGACGTTCAGTGGAGCAAGGCCGGCAGTTCGGATAAATTGAAAATGAGGTAGGTTCCTTCCGGTCCGGCGCTGTCGATGGGCTGTTGCCTGCAATACCAGGCTGTTTCCAATCCTGCTGCCCGCGCACCCTGGATGTCGGTGTCGGCATTGTCTCCCACCATGAGCGTTGCCTCCGGTGTAGCGCCAAGTAACTTCATAGCGTGTTGGAAGATGATCGGAGAAGGTTTTGGATGCCCGATGGCCTCGCTGCTCACTATTGCATCGAAATAGCCCGACAGTCCGGATGTCTCAAGTTTGGTGCGCTGGGTAACTTCAAAGCCATTGGTTACAACGGCCATGCTGTAATGCGGGCGAAGGGTTTCCAATAATTCTCTTGCACCCGGCATGAGCCGCGTTTTCAGGGGACAGATTTCAAGGTACTCTTCCCAGGCGCTTTCAGGATGTTCCGATTCCGGCAAACCAACAGCGCGGAAGGCATCGGTGAAACGCCCGGTGCGGAGACGGTGTTTATCCACCAGCCCCGATTCGTACATCCTCCAATATTCCTTGTTGATGCGCTGATAGTGGGCAATGAACTCGGCAGCGCTTTTTCCGGTTCGTTCGGGCAGGCCATGGCTTTCAAAAAGTTCCTGCAAGGCTTCCTCAGCATTCCCTTCAAAATCCCACAGTGTATCGTCCAAATCGAATAGTATCCAGCGAATATGTCTCAGAGGTGCCTGCACAGGTCTATATTTGGCACAAAATTGGCACAATAAAGCGAAACGGAGATGTTTCAACTGGTTAAATTGTGGCTCTTTTCGGGCATCTACACGATATTCGGACTGGCGCCGGGGCACAGCGATATTGAAACCTTGCGCAGTTATCTGGCACAGGGCAATGCAGCTGCCATCAGCAACCTGATGCACAGCAGCGTCCAACTCAGCACGCCTCAGGGCGAAGGCTTTTACAGCAAAGGACAGGCAACGATGATACTCGATAAGTTCTTCCGCAGCCATCCGCCCCGCCAATGCCTGATCGTGAACCAGGGCAGCAGCGAAAACGGCGCCCATTATTCCATCATGCGGTTGGAAACCGGCAATGGAAACTACCGCGTAAGCGTATTCCTGAAGAAAGGTAACACCGGTTTATTGATCCAGGAAATGAAGATTGTAGCACAGCAATGAGCGCAGACCAATTATTCGATTCAGTAGAAATAAAAAAGTTCATCGCCGACAGCCTGGCCGAAGACCTCGGCAGTGGAGACCATAGCAGCCTGGCATGTATTCCGGCCGATAAGCGCGGTACTGCCCGGATTCTGATGAAGGAAGACGGCGTATTGGCCGGAATGGAACTGGCAAAGCGTATCCTGCTTACCCTCGACCCCGATGCCAGCCTTGAAGTTTTCGCCAAAGACGGCGACCGGGTGTCAAAAGGAGAAACCATGGCATTGGCCGAAGGCTCTGTTCGTGCATTGCTCGCCGGCGAACGCCTGTTGCTGAACTGCATGCAGCGACTGAGCGGCATCGCCACCATCACCGCCAAAGCTGTCGACCTGGTGCACGACTTGCCGGTTAAACTGCTCGATACCCGCAAAACCACACCCGGATTGCGCATGCTGGAAAAATGGGCCGTTAAAACCGGAGGAGCTTACAACCACCGTTTCGGTCTCTTCGATATGATCATGTTGAAAGACAACCATATCGACTTTGCCGGTGGAATTGAAGCCGCCATCGAACGCACCCTCGATTACCTCTCTGCCAACAGGCTAAGCCTGGGTATTGAAGTGGAGACCAGAAATCTGAGTGATGTACATCGGGTGCTCCGCTATCCGGAAGTGCAGCGCATCATGTTTGACAACTTCAGCCCTGAAATGGTGACTGAAGGTGTTCAGTTGGTAGCCGGCGCCATGGAAACCGAAGCATCCGGCGGCATCAACATGCAAAACCTTCGCGCTTACGGAGAAACCGGTGTCGATTTTATCTCCCTTGGCCTGCTGACACATTCCGCCAAAAGCCTGGACATCAGCATGAAAACCGTGGTTCTGAGCTAAAAACTCAGGGCGCGATTACCAGCGAAACCGCCCTTCCTTCGCTTCTGAACCAATATACACCCGGCGCAAGAGCCGGCAAGGCGATTTGTGTTTCTTCAGCCGCAAGTGAACCTTTCATCACGCAGGCACCGCTCGCAGCATACACAGCAAAAGGTGCACCGACACGCAGCCCGCTGTGGCGGACGGTGAACTGTCCGTTCGACGGATTCGGCCAGGCTTGCAGATCTGGTTTGTGGAGTTCTGTTTTACCTGCAGCAAAATCCCACAGCGGTTGCACAACCGATTGAAGGGCTATGCGCCGGCCTGCGGCATCCTGGGTCCAAAGCACTGCAAAAATTTCCGTTTCGTATGGCTTGTAACGCGCTACCACGTTCGTACCGCGGTCGGAATACACGGAAGTAACCGGCACATTGGCGAAAACAGGATCAGGCAGGGGTGTGCTGAAATTGCGTGTTACAGCAAAGCCAGGCCGGTGCTGCGATGCAGGTAACCCGTTGGTTTCTCCCTGGTATGGACTCATAAACCGCCATGCCACATTCGGATGAAAATACATTTCAACGTTTGCGGGGAAGCCGATAAACGGCCCGCCAAGGGTGTCGTTGCGCAAATTGCCGGCAATGCGCTGTTCCCAGGGCTGGCCAAGACCGCGTTGAAACTTCTCGCGCAATCCGGTGAGAAGCTTCACTTCACCCGCGAAATGCGCTCCGCAGGTCATTTCAACACGATAACTAAGTTGTCCGGTAACAGACAAAGCCGCATCGGCAATCTGCAGCCGGTAGGGTGATTTCTCTGCCTGTGCAATGGAAAGGGCAGCATTAAGACCGGCCGTATCCCGCGATTCCAGCATGCTTCCACCCATGAACAATGCAGGAAGATTAGACGCGCCGATGCTGTTGGTATGTGCATGGGTCATGCCATCGCGCTGATGATGTTCAAGCACTACTGCTCCGCGGCCGGATGCTTGACTGAGCCAGGGATGCATGCCCGGGCATTCAGCACACCAGGAGGCGGTATGGTATTCAACCAGCGGACGCTTGTTGTAGGGAAGCGGATTGTGCACAGCTGCCGTAAAACTCAGTGTGTCGCCGTTGCGCAATGTCTCTGCAATGCCGGCGTATGAAAGGATACGGACGCGCACATTGTAGAATCCGGTATCGTTCAGGCCTGGCAAGGTGTCTTGCACAGCGGCTACGCGACCGGCGCCAAACGGATTGGCGATGCGGCGTTGGAATTCAGCGCCGCCATTCACGGCAACGGCCAGTACCAAATCGCCCGAGGCAGTAGGTGCGGCAGAAAATGCCGGCAAATTCCAAATCCGTGGAGTATTCCTTTCAAACTGGAGCGCGGCAGGACGGGCGAGCCAACGGATATCCGAGCGATAGGCAGTGTCGAACACGAAACAAGCAAAGTAGTTATCACCCGCTTGCAAGCCAGTGGCAGCGGAATCCGGTTGTAAAGGAACATTTCCCGGAAATGCGGCATTGGCAGATGCGGTTTGCATACCCAGGTATAGTGCAGGTTTTTTGTAGGGCTGCCCATTGTTACCGGAATGCATCCAACCCATCCAGCAGGTTCCCTCTTCCCTGATTACAGCGGCGGCATAGGCAAAGTTCTCACCTGCAGAGGCGGAATGCCATTTAATCCAAAGGCTGCGGTTGGGGGCGGTACCGGTGTAGCGAAAGAGCAGTTTGTCGTTGCTTCCGCTCAGTTGCAGTCCGCCGAAAACAAAAGCCGGGGTTGGAAGCCCGCTTACAGGCAGGCTGCGGTTCAAAGTGTCGCTGAAAAGTGGCGCCGTGGTATCGAAGGTAATATAGCCGTTGGAGCCTGCGCGCACATGGGTATAAACTGTTGTTCCAAGCCGGAAGCTGAAGCCCAATGCAAGGGCGGAGGAACGGACGGGTTGTGCGGCCG
>Ga0209990_10001465_pt1 | contig 19935 bp, 28 predicted proteins | sample NOAtaG_6_FD_187304 | JGI IMG/M metagenome (GOLD analysis project Ga0209990, IMG submission 187304) | Freshwater lake microbial communities from Lake Erie, under a cyanobacterial bloom - NOAA_Erie_Diel5S_2200h metaG (SPAdes) (version 2) | ecosystem: Environmental > Aquatic > Freshwater > Lake ...
TAATGAATTTATTGATGTTGAACATCCTGATGGTAACCTTAAATTGACTAAACCTGATATGTTAGATACCGATAAACCTTTGAGAGTTATAAATAAAGGTTATAACATAAATGGGGCGACAGGTAATTTCTATATTAAAATATCAGTAACTAATGATAAGAAAAGTAAAGAAAGTCTATTACAAATGATGAATTCAACTAAATAAATCAATTAGGTACTTAAATAAAACCACAGTACCAAATATTGAACTTAATAACATATAAACGCTAACAAAAATTAAAAAAAGTTGTGTGTTAGATAATCTTTGTTTACATGTTTTACAACCGGTTACTTTTGTTGCTTCTGTTTTAACTTCCTGTACTTCGTTTTCATTAATATTGTATTCCATAATATGTTTTATTGAATTATAAATATTATAAATTGACTTATAAATAAAAAACAATTATTTTTGTAGTAAAAAATTATGCTAAGTTATATCGGTGGTAAAAGTAAGATTGGAAAGTGGATAGTCCCTTTTTATGATAAAGATATGGAGGTTTATTTAGAAACATTTGGAGGTATGTTTTGGTGTTTTTATAACATGGACCTAAAACAATACCCTAACCTCAAGAAAGTCATTTATAATGACTTTAACCCATTGAACTATAATTTATTCAAGTGTGTTCAAAACCCATCTGAATTATTAAGGGCGATTAATTCAATAGACTGCCAAAAACAAGGTGTGGACGTTACGCCTGAAATCTATAAAGAACAATTTATAAGCTTTCAGGCTGAAATTTTTAATCAAGGTTTCAGCGTAGAACCTGGCGATTATGAAGTGGCCGCCAAATACGTTTATATTCTTACACAAGTATTTAGTGGGTCAAAACCTGAGACATCTAATTTTATTGATCTTAAAGGTAAGTACAAGTCAAAGTATCTAACATTTAGAGATAAGTTATCTAAACCTGATTGGGTTGACCATTTTTTAAAAATTACTGATGTTGAAAACATGGACTTTTCAGATGTGATTGATAAATACGACTCACCATCCACATATATCTATTTAGATCCACCATATTGGAAAACGGAAAACTATTATTCAAATCATGATTTTGATAGACAAGACCACGAAAGGTTAGCAAATGTATTACACAAAGTAAAAGGTAAGTTCTCTTTATCTTACTATGATTTTGAATTATTACACACTTGGTTTCCTGAAAATAAATACCGTTGGGTTAAAAAAGAGTTCGCAAAAGCCGCTTCAGCTAAGAAAGGAGAAAAACAAAATATGGGGGAAGAGTTATTGATTATGAATTATTAAAATATTTTTCTTATATTTGTGATATTTATTAATAAAAACTTTAATTATGGCTATTAGATTTACGAGCATTTTAAGAGATTTAATCATTGAGAGTTCAAGGTTTCAAGTGCTATTCGACAAATATGTTAAACCAAATAAAGAAACAAGAAAAGGTATGATGCCATTTCAAGTATTGTTTCAAATAATCGCTGCGGACCCAACATCAAGAGTTCCTGAAGGAATGGAAGCAATTAATGCAAAACCTGAAGACATGGAAAAAGTAAAAATTGGAAAATATACCCAGTGGTTACTTAAAAATTTTACAACACCAAATGTTGAATTAAGTAGTGGAGTTACAGACCCTAATAGTCCTGCAGTTAAACAAGCGATTAAAGAATATCAAGCATTATTTTTGGAAGACTTATATAAAGTTACTGGTGACTTAATGAAGTATGAAAGACATAAAAATAGATTACCTCAAGAATATAGAGATATTAATAAATTAACACCTGAAACTCTTTATGATCAAGTTAAAGATTTCAGTTTAGAGAAAACTAAAGCAACAAAAGAAGAAAAGAAAGAAGCATCAACAACCTACCAACACCCAGGTGCTGAAGAAGTTAAAAGATTTGATAATTGGACAGTTGTTAAAATTTCAAATACAGGACAATTAGGTAAAGATGCTGCATGTTTTTACGGTGGTTATTATTTGGAACCACAAAAAGGAGAAACAAGATGGTGTACTTCTTCACCTGGTTTAACTTGGTTTGATAGATATATTAAAGATGGTCCTTTATATGTTGTTATTCCTAATTCACCAACAAAATTTACAAGTAGTATGGATATAGGTGAAAAATCAGGACTTCCTGCTTTAAGATATCAGTTCCACTTCCCATCTAATCAATTTATGGACCCAGCAGATAGACAAATCGATTTGGTTAAATTTTTAAATGGTAGTGAAGAAAAGTTAAGAGAATACTTTAAACCTGAATTTATGAAAGGTTTAGCACAAAATAATGGTGAAAAAGTTTCAGTTAATTATCCAGGTGATTCGGCATCTAAATTTATTGTACTATATGGTTTCCCTGAGTTTTTTGAAACATTACCTGAAAACATAAAAAGATTTGAATTTACACATAAAGGTGGAGGAGACTCATTCAATTTACCACTACCTGAAAGTATTGGTAACTTTAAACAGTTAAGTGCGTTACACCTTGTTGGATGTGTATCTAAAATACCTGATAGTATTTGTAATTTGAAAGAGTTGAAGTTCTTGTCACTACCAGACAACCCAAACCTACAACCTTTACCAGCATGTTTAGCAGAATTACCAAAACTATCAATTATTAATATTAAAGGTAGTACAGGTCAAAACGTAGTACCTGATGCATTAAGACAAAGAGCAGAAAGAGATAATTCATTCTTTATTTTTGACACAAAGTAAAAAGTATAGAAAAAATTTCTTATCTTTGTTTAATAAATAAAAAAAATGAAGTTATGAGAAATTTAGACATAGAAATTTACATGACCAACTTTAAAGGGTTTTTTGATAAAAATCCTGCACAGTTAACTCAGTTGATAGGTTCAATAGACTCAGAAAAGTTTTTTGATGGAGTTAGAATTATCGTAGAAGAAAATTCTAAGGATGAAGAAAAGGCTTTAGAACCAACAAGAAAACAACTTATAGATTTAATTTTAAAACTTAATGGAGATCAAACATCGGTAGATAAAATACTACCATATATGCAACATCACATGGGTTTAATTTGTATGAATTAGTAACATTTAAATAATTTTCTTATGTCAGATATGACAGTCCTATTTAAAAAGGAATTCAAAGAGTACAATACATATTTTTATCAAGATTTTAATGAAATTGATTACTCAAATAATGATGATGATGAGTTATTCAATTCAACCATGTATTGGGTACCAAAAAATCCACCTAGAGGATGGGTTGGTAATTTTACTACCATTAAAGGTGATAGTGGTATAGCAAAAGATGAAGAAACATATGTAAAAAATTATGGTAATCCTTTGGCTGCCTGTTTTTTAAGTAGAACGTTATTTGTTCTTGAAGAAAATGAAGAAAAAATAAGTTTTAAAGTTTTTAAATACAGAAGCGGTAGAGACGTTGGTAAAAAATATTTTAAAGTTAGAAAACAAATTTATTTTTTAACTTTTAATTATAAGAAAAAGTTATTTTATACTGGAGAATCTAAATTCAAAAGAAAACAAAATTTAGGATTCAGATGTAATGTTAATGTTCCTGACATTGAACTAACCTCAATTATGAGTGAACTAAACTATTATTTTACAGTTCATGAAAGATACGACGTAATTCATACGTTTTTAAATAAAATAATTGAAAAAACTAATGTCAAAGTCTCAACAAATAATTTTAACACAATACAAGAAAAGTATTATGAAATCATTCTTAAAAATTCAAAAATAAAATACCCAAATGCTTTTTTGAAGTTTTCTAAAATGTTTGCACCAACTAAAGAAGTAAGAAAGTATGATGCCAATTTGGTTACTTGGTTTATGAAAAAAAATAATCTGAAAGGTGTAAAAATAAGACAACTTTTAAATAACTATAATTATTTGGACATTGATGGTATTGTTGAGTTATATAGATTTTTAGGACAAGACTTATTTAATAAAATTAAAGAGGAGGTTTTTTTTACAACAGAAATGTATTCAGTTTATAATCCGGTATCGGATGGGGGTATATATTTTGAAAATATGGATTCACTTATTACAAAAAAAGAAAAAGAAAATATACTTAACATTTTAAATGAAACAAAATCTAAAAATTTTTTAGCCACTTTAAGGGATCATTTAAGATTTAAACATAGACTTTTAAAATACGGTGAGGAAGTTAAAATAACCGCAAAGAATTTAGAAGAGTTCAGTCAAGAACACGTAGAATGGTCAACCTTAATTGAATCATATAGTAATGGTCATGTTACTAGATTTTACGGAGAAGACTCTGGTTTAGTTGAGGACCCAATTTTTACATCGGACAATACTTACTTCCCAATTCTACTAAAAACAACAGAAGAGTATCAGGGAGAATCTGCACATCAACATAACTGTGTTAGGACTTATTCAGAAAAACCATACTGTTTTATCGTATCACTTAGAAAAGACGATAAAAATGGATCCGATAGGTCAACTATTGAATATACTTTTACACAAAATGGGTTAAAAAGAGTGCAGACATTAGGTAAGTTCAATAAACCATTAACCGACGAATGGATAGAACCCATAAAAGATTTAGATAAAAGACTTGATCATTTATTTAAAAAAGGTTTTATTAAATTACCTATAATGACCAAAAAGTTTAAGAACGGAAAAAGTATCAGAACATATTCTAAGTTTCAGGAGTTTGATGAGACAAAACCTATTTATGATATTTATCCAAGATGGGTTAATGAAACACAAGAAGAAGTTAATTTAACTTTTGATTCATATAATGAATTTGAAGAACTATTTATTGATTTACCATGAATGATAAAATAGAAAAAAAAGATTTACCGGAAAATGTAATAGAAATATTTTCTAAAAAGTTTGACAATTATCCTTGTATAACTAAAACTAGAAATGTTACTTCATCTGCAATTGATTTATTAACAAAAAAAAATAAAATTTTATGGTATATTAGTTATTGCGATGAAACTAGTACACAAAAAATAGAAGGTGTAATTCTTTACAGTGAAGTTAACAAGATTTTAATATATTTTAAAAAAGTTGAATTGGAAAACGTATACAATATAAAAATAATGTCAGAAGTAGATTCAGAAATGAGTGTTTCATTATTAGTTAAAGGGTTAAATAAATTTTTTACAATAGATTTCGTATGAAAGTAACATTAGTATACACAATGAAAGGTTGTCCATATTGTGTGATGATTAAAGAGGAGTTGAAAAAAAATCAAATAATATTCATTGAAAGAGATATAGATGAGTACGAAGAAGAATATAATGATTTTGCAGAGGCGGTTGGTAATGAGTATGTTCCGGCATTAATGTTACTTACACTAAATGAGGCTGACGAACCGGAAAATGTTACTCTATTGGCACCAACAAGAGATTTTGATGATATAAATGAAGGTGTTGAAATAGTTAAAAATTATTTACTAGATTAAAATAATTTCTTTAATTAAATCTAATTTTTCAAAAGGTAATACACAATCATTTTTTAATATTTCCTGTGAAGAACTATAATCTGTAAGATCAAAATAATTCTCTAATTCAGATAAAGAAAACGGGAACACATCAAGAAGTAGAGACTCTAACCAATCTTTACTAACAATAAATGAACTATCTTTGATATCTAACCCAATTACTTCATTATTAATATTTTCTAAAGATAAATTAGAAGAAATTGATATATTAAGTTTATTAGATATACCCATCATAAAAAGACAATGTTTTATGTTTTTTACTAAAACATGGAAAAACTTTTCACCATTATTAGATAACCCATAATATCTATCAGATGAATAACTTTTTTTAATTTGATTAGTTCTAGACAAAACGTATCCCTCGAAAAACTTTTCTATTTCATAATAGGTTTGATTCACGTCTTCATCTAAACATTCGTAAAAAACTGTTTTACTTTTATCACAAATTGATAAATTATAAAAAATATTTTTTTTAGATGAGTTATCTACAAATTCTTGAATATCGTTTAATCTTTTAGATTTTTCCCAAACATAATTAATCATTAAACGGTTATCTGTAATTTTTTTGTCATACTGTATTAAGTCAAACAATCTAAGAGAGGTTTGGAATCTTTTAGGGTATTGTTTTGTAAAATCCTGAAAAACTTTATTAACATCAATAACCTCTTTAGATGAGGTAACACCCCTCACAACATAAAAATTCCCAACATCGGTTACATTTATTTCAGTAACCGAGTTAGGAGACTTTTTATTAATCTCATCAACTACTAAAGAAGCGAAAATATTACATAGGTTGACACCATTCAAAAAGTTACTTATTTCAATCATATTATTTTTTTATTGTTTTTATTTAAACAATTTTAAAAAAAATAAAATTATGATTAAATAGTTTTTACTTTTTGTTGTAATACTTCTCAACAATTTTTTTTACAGCCTCTTGAACTGATTGATTGTTTTGTTGGTTAGTCTGAACAGGTTGTGCCTGTTGTCCTCCGTTGTTTTTATTTTTGCAACCGCATCCCATGACCTTTGTTTTTTTGTGTTTATTTTATTTATAAATATTTATAAACTATGAATAATCATTTGTAAACATAAACTATTTATAAAATATGAGTTTAAATTCCTTAATTAAAAAAATAATAAAAGAAGAAACCGAAGAGTGGGTTGACGTTAGTCCTGAAGAATATAAAGAACTTTTGGATTATGTTAATGGTGATGGATCTATTATTAAAAGACTTCCTGATTATGCTGGTAAAAAAATTAGAATTACCGGTGAATTAGATCTTAGAGGAAAAGAACATGTGACAAATATTGATAGTATTGATTTAGTACAAGGTAATTTAGATATCGGTTATACTAAAATTCCATTTTTTGATAAAAATAAAGTAAGAGGTAGGTTAGATTATTGGGGTTCTGAAATGCAAAGATTAGAAAAACAAAAAATATACGAAGAAAGAATTGCATATCAAAACGAATTAAGAGAAGAAGGTGCTTGGGACGTTAAAAATGATAATAAAGAATCAAATGAAACTGAAGCAATTTTTTATTATCTTGAAGAAGGTGGAATTGTACAAGAAGGTGAAGATAAGTATTTTTTATTTAATACCAAATACAAACACTATGGAGATTCAAGTATGTATCTTTGGTTAGGCTCAAAAAACTTTGAAAGTGAATATGTTGTTTATGAAGGTGAAGATAATTTATATGAAGCAGCAAAAGAAAATTTAGAATCACTAATTGATGATAGTGGTTTTGATGCATTTAGAGAACATGTTTGGGAAAACCATATTGATGAAAGATATGTGAGGGACTATCTTTATGAGGACTACAACGAATACGTTAGACAAAGCCCTGAAGATTGGAATATAAATAAAGAATTAACAGATCAACAAAAACAATATTTAGAAATACACCAAGCAAATATCAATAGGTTAAATCAAAAACTTGAAGAAGGTGGACTCACAGAAGAAGAGGAGGAAGAAATTGAAAATGATATTTACGACTACGAACAATTAATGGAAGACATTAAAGAAAATCCAGAAGGTGATTACGATGAAGAATCAATCGAAGAAGCTATAGAAAACATGGTTGACGACAATGTTGATAATATTTTTGACCTTTTAAGAGATAGAGGTTATGATAATAGCGCACTTTTAGATTTTGTTGATGTTGAGGCGGCTATTGATTATGTGATAAGAACTGATGGTTATGGACACGTATTAAATGGTTATGATGGAACAGAAGACTCATATAACATCAACGGAGAGGAATATTATGTTATGAGATATAACTAATCATTTACACTCATTAAAAAAACATCTATTTTTTATCTAAAATATTTTAATGAAAACTGACTGGTTATTTCAAGACCCAATCGATTTAGAACACAAACAATTGGTTCTTTTAGGTTATTTACAAAAATTAGACAAAAACTTAAATGGTTTTAAGTTATACCCACAGTTTCAAGAAATTTCATTACATCTTGCTAGTATTAATCTTTTAATTGAAAAAGGTCAAATTTTAACACTTAATAGGGCATTAAAGGACCCTGACGATGAAATATTAATATCGGATTTAATTCCTGTTGATTGTCCTTTATTAACAAAGGAAGAAATACTTGATGTATACCACATTTGTAAATACTCATCAACAAAACTAACAGATTACTTTAACCACGCTAAAGCAATTTGGGATATTGTAAATGACACAGTTTCAATTGACCCGGTACAAAACCCAAAAAACATTGAACCAAAACAAGGTCTTTTCTTTTTGGATTATAATAACAAAACATATCTTTATGAGTTTATTATAAAACCAATTAAGAAAGGAAACCTTGAAACAAAATGTCACATAAAAAGAATATGTGAATGTCTAAAAGGAGATTTTGATGAAAAACTAAAAGAGGTAAAAAAACCACTAATTAAAAATTTACAGGACCCGAAGATTCATAGTAAATTGATTGTTTTTACCATTAACCACAATAATAATTACCCACTCAAAGAAACATTGATTCCTATTGCAAAAAGGAAAATAATGAACTACATGATCCAATCAAAAATTATTAAACACAAAAATTTGACAAATAAGATATAGTTTATTATTATTGAAATAAAAAAGTCATGGTAGTAAAACAAAGATCATTAAACGAGTTAAGACAGGAAAAAGAGTTTGGGTATAAAAATCCTGAAGTTCAAAAAAAAGAAATCAATGTTGATTCAAAAGTAATAATTGAACTAGTAAAAAAATACCCAAACGATGCAGATTTAGGTAAAAAAGTAAGAAGTTATTTAATCCAACTTGGAATTTATGAGTAAAGAACAAGTAAACCACCCCCAACATTATGGTGGAGAAGAAAATCCATATGAGGCAATCAAGGTTATTGATGCTTGGGATTTAGGTTTTAGTTTAGGAAATACTGTAAAGTATATCTCAAGAGCTGGTAAAAAAAATAAAGAAAAGGAGTTGGAGGACCTAAAGAAATCTTTATGGTATTTACAACATCATATTAATACATTAGAAAACAAATGATAGAAACAGGAAAGATTATAAATGGTGATTGTATTGAAGTAATGAAGACATTACCTGAAGGGTGTATTGATTTGGTTGTAACCAGTCCTCCTTATGGTGTTGGTATTGCATATGATGTGCATGAAGATGATGTTGAGTTTGAAGACTATCTTGTTTTTGCTAGAAACTGGTTAACAGAAACATATAGAGTTTTAAAAGATGATGGTCGTATTGCATTAAATATACCATACGAAGTTAACAGACAAAAAAAGGGTGGAAGAATTTTATTTGTTTCTGAAATGTATCAGTTGATGAAAGAAATTGGTTATGGGTTTTTTGGTTTAGTTGATTTAGAAGAAGACGCACCTCACAGACTTAAAACAACCGCTTGGGGATCATGGATGTCACCATCCTCACCTTACATATATAACCCAAAGGAGTGTATTATTTTAGCATATAAAAAACAACATATCAGAAAGGTAAAAGGTGAGCCACAATGGAAAGGAACACCAACGGAGATTGAACAAGAAGATGGTACAATAAAGAAGAAAGTGGTTTATGAAGAACAAGATAAAAAAGAATTCATGGATTTAGTATTCGCTCAGTGGAAATACTTTGCAGATACGAAGTCTTTGACTAAGGCAACCTTTTCAATGGATATACCAACTAAAGCAATTAAGATATTGTCCTACAAAAACGATATAGTTTTAGATCCTTTTACCGGTTCAGGAACAAGTTTGGTGGCTGCAGAAGTGTTAGGAAGAAGGTGGTTGGGAATAGAACTTTCACCAAACTACGCCGAAGTTGCAAGAACAAGAGTCGAATACTTTAAGAAGTTAGAAGAAATCAAGGAAGACCAACAGTAATGTTGGTTTTTTTGTTTTATTTCATATTTATTTAATATGAAAAAACTTATTAAGGAATCGGGAATCAGAGACATAAATAACCTTCTTGAAAGATATAAGGAAGCAAAAGTATACTTTCATCAGGATCTTGATGGTGTTGCATCAGGAATTGCAATGAAGGCGTATCTTGAAAATCAAGGATTTAAAGTAGTTGATGCTGAAATTATTCAATATGGTGAAAAAGAATGGGCAATTAAAAAAGCAGATGCTGAAGGTAAAATAATGCCAGTACTTGTTGATTTTGCACACGGAAAACCAATGTTTAAAATCCATACAGACCATCATGATTCACAAGTAGGTGTAGAAAAAGATACTGCAACAGATTTTAAACATTCAAGATCCAACGTAGAAACAATCTCTCAAAAAATATCACCTAAAGATTTATTTAAAGACGAAGATTTATTTGTTGTATCAACCATTGATTCTGCAAACTTTGCAGCAAATCAGATCACAACAAAAATGGTAATGAATTTTATTTTTAAATACGATAAGGATCAAAGTGTTAAAAGAAATAAATTATTAATGGGTCTTGTTTTAAACAAACTTCTTTTAGCGTATAAAAATGATAAGGTCGATGGTAGAGATTTACTTGAATACCTTGTTATGAACTGTGAACCATCTTTAGAGAACTTGTATAATACAATTGTTAATATTGCAAAAAAACATGGTTTTGCTTCGCCAGAAGTAATGCAACAAAATCAACAAAAATATATCGAAGACAGATCAAAAGAAGGGGTAATTCAAAAAGAGGGTGGGGTACTTTATCAATTTGGTTTAGGATCAATGAAAAAAGGTTCATACGACAGATATACACCATTTGATTTACACCCTGATGCGGACTTTTTAGTTACTGGTCTTGGTGCTCCTGTAGGTTTAGTTCAGGCATCTTGTAATCCATATAAAGCGGATAGAGAGCTTAAAGGTGTTGATTTAGGAAAAATAAAAGATGAGGTGTTATTAAGTTTTAAACCAGAACTAGAAAAAGTAATATTACCTTATAAAATAATAAAAAAAGTATCTGAAAAAAAGGCAACAGCAGATTCTGTTGGGTTCACTCAAAAAGACATGGATGCCATTTACGGGTCAATGCCTTCTTTCGACCCAAAAACAAATACAATAAGTGCTTATGATTATTTAGTTGCAAATGCTGGTGGACATAAATGTATAACAACTATTTCAGGTATTGGTTTTGTTTATAGCGGATATGATAAACCATATGTAAAAGATTTACCGGCAGATGCAATACCTATCGCATTTTACGAAGGTTCAAATACGTTCATACAAGACATCAAACAAAAACTTTTAAGGTTTAGAAAACTTTCAGAAAAACAAATTCAATCAGCAATTAATGGAATGAAAAAAGAGGGTATTGATGTTGAGTCACTTGCAAACCCAAAACAGGGGAGAGGAACGACAGAACTTACAAAAGACATAAGAGATAAGTTTGTTGAAATTTTAAATCAAAAAATAACATCAGGAGGTGAGACTATTACTGAGTCCATAAGTAAAAAAGATGTCTTCATTATGTTAAAAAATCACGTATCTGGGAATAGTAAATTAACTGAAAGTGAATGGGATTTTATAAATGAAAATTTGGAATCTATATTTGATAATAGAGGTCAATGGGACCATCCTGGCAAATGTACCGTAATACAAAGTCGTAATATTACTATGAGAAATGTAAATTATCCTTTAGTTGGTATTGATGAAACAGGTCAGATTAAATTAATGTTACCTGAACAAAATTATGAATTCAGAGGTAAAAAAGTTTTAGAAATACCTTTGATAGGTAAATATAAAAATTTAGCAACTAATTTATTGAGATTCTAATTTTTAATTTTACTTTATAAATTGTGGATTATAAAGTAGGTAAAACTGGAAATATAAATCAAAAAGACGGACTAAAAATTTATTTTTTCAATGATCAAGAGGTCATTGCGGAAATAAAAATATACAATTTTGATTATTTAGAAATTCTTCAGAATGAAATATATGAATTTATACCTGATAAACCTGTTTTAAATTTTAGTAATTCTGTAGTTTGTCTTGATTTATTTGTCAATGAAAATTATAGAAAAAATGGTTTTGGGAAACACATATTAAATCTTTCAATTGAAGAAACAAAAAAAATGGGTATAGAATATTGGATAGGTTATAGATATAAAAATAATAATTTATCTAAAAGTATACTTGAATCATTAAATGCTGAAATAATAGAAAATGAAAAAATTGTAATTTTTTTAAAAAAAGTATAGATTTTGATACCTTTCAATATATTTATACAATACCTCTGACAAATTTCATTTTTTTTATAGAAAACAATTGACAGTTTAGAATAAATGTTTTAGATTTGTTAAACAATTAGGAAACGACCTAATAATAATTTGAAAAACTGAAAAAAATGAGTGAAGAACAAATAATTGTAAACGAAATTTACTCTTACATTAATGACAAAGGTCAAAGAGTATTCACACCTAATCTTCAGTTCGCTGAGATTATGGCTAATAAATACGGAACTCAAAAAGTGTACGTAGAAAAAAATTAAAAAAAGTTCACAAGGTACTTGTCTAATTAAAAAAAAAGACTTAACTTTGTAAAAAGATTCGAAACCACAGGAGATGAAAGATACTCGTTGTCGAATTAGAGAAAACGTTCTTTGAAAAACTAAAACCGACTGAAATGGTCGTCACAATTAAAAAAAAGCGAATTAACACCTCCCTTTCTTTAAGCGTGAAACTAAATTAAGTCATTGGGCCGTGTATGGTCCATTAAAATAAACCACGAAAGTGGGATAAAGTGAACCTAACGTGTAATAGGTTTGCGTCTTGGTGAGTCTTCGGACTTGTTGAGGTCGAGTACACAAGCGGGATACCGTTTAACCTTTAGTACCGAGGGCAACGCTGTAGGGAAAGTGGTTAGATGAACTGGCAATGTGGGTTGTCAGTTTGAGGTGGGAACACCAAGAGGAATAACCCGTAGGAACGATGCAAAAAATACAGTATCCAACTTTATTATTGCGTCCTCCATTATGATAGGGCACTTAAAACCGAAAGGTATGTTCGTGTACAGGTGGTGCTGTTACCAACCCTAATGATTCTTTACCAAAGGAATTGTTTTGAAGTAATCTTGAAATATGGAAATGGGGACATTTCAGAGAGTAGTTGAGTATTTCGTTGTTCAAAAGATAACGAAGCCCGTGACGGACCACTACTTTCACAATCCACGACACAAAAACTTTATGGAAAGTAATAAAACTATTATTAACTACAGAAAGGAAAAGTGTCCGTCAGGTTTGGTCGAAAGGTGACTACCTAGTAATGAGTTGTTCATTGCACACAAAGATCCCAAGTCCGAGTGTAATTTTACCAAAGACCTCTAATCCCGCAAGGACTAGTTGGGGAGGCATCCTCGAAGAGAGTTGAGTAATAGGAGAGTAGACAAAACCTTAAAGAGTGGTTCACTTAAATAACCGTCACTGAGAAATACCATTCAAAAGATGGTGGATACAAAGGGAAACAATAATCCTTTCAAAGGTTCTCAATAACAGGTGTAATCTCAGCCTTTTTTTAAAAACTTACTGGTAAAAAAGACATCTAAGGATACAAACTATATTTTGTGTCCTTTTTTTGTTTGTATAATTTGTTATTAAAAAATAATCTTTATATTTATTATAAATGAAAAATAAACTTTTAATATCAGAAGTAGATAGAATAAATTCTTTGATGGGAAACAATAAGAAAGTTTTTATCAAAGAAGGGCCTCTAATAAGAAATTATTCAATTAAAGTTGGTACTTCATTCTCTAACCAAGTCGATAATTTGGTTAAATTAAGACAAATAGGTAAAATTAATACTAATAGAGAACTCAAACAAAATTTATTGAAACAAATTGACATTTTGGGAGATTCTATTGACGACGCAACTAAAAATAAACTAAAAAATATTGCAGATGAGATAGGTAGTTCAACGGAAAGTACATTTGATGATGCCGTAAAAAAGTTTAAAAATGAAATAGATCCTAAAAAAATAAAATTAGATTTAGAAAAAACAAATATAATATATTCTAATATTATTAAAAGTTTGGAGCAGACTACAGAGAGTCTTATAAATGCCAAAAATGATTTTAAAGTTAAGTTAGAAGATCTTTATTTCAAAAAAGTCGATGAACAGATAAATAATAACAGTGAGAGAATAATTAAGGATTATAGAAATGTAGATGAAGTAGTAACCAATGCTAAAGTTCAGCTTTATAAACTATTAGAAAAAAATGTACCAGGACAAGAAAAAGAATTTTATGACTTCTTTACTGATTATATTTCAAACAAATTAAAAAATTACCAACCTTTACGTGAAATTTTTGATTTAGCAGATGAAGTGACAGTTCAAAACACATCAGGTAAACAACTACCAAAGGCAACAAATACTAAGTATCAAGAAATATTAAAAAAATTTGAAAATAATGGATACCAAAGTTTAACTAAAGAAGAGACAATAATTATGAATTTAGTCGATAAGTTCATAAAAAGTACCGATACTAATTATTTGAAATTAATAGAAGAAATAAATAAAAAAATGAAATTGACATTGTCAGATATATTGAAAAATAATAAAACAGCTAAAGACAGATTTACTAAATTTGTTAGAAAAGTACTATACAGTAAAGGTGAGATTAGTGTATGGAAAATTAATGATTTAGAAATAACTGAAGAGATAAAGGCATTCTTAGATAGTAATTATCCTAATTTTTTATCTAACGTTGAAAGTGGTAAATATAAATATTTGGCAGATGAAAATGGTAATTGGGACCAATTAAATATGTTAGACACAAACTTAGTTGATGGACCAAATTATTTAGAAGATTTACTAAAAAGAAAAAAAAATATTCAAAATACCGCAGAAATAACTGAAAAAGAATTAGAAACTTTTTTAGATGAAATAAATAATTATTCAGATAATGAACTAATTAAAGAGTTAAATTATTTAAAAGAAAATAAAGACTTCTTTACAAAAACATCCACAAAAACAACAGAGAAAGGAGATTTTAGTGAAACATACTTCATAAATGATATTTTAACACTAAAACAATTATCAGATCACTTTGATATTGTATATCATGCCGGTGCTAAAAAAGGAAATCCAATAGATACAATATTAGGTATAGATTTAATAATGAAAAATAAAAATAATGAATTAGTTGCCGCCCAAATTAAGACAACTAATAAAATAAATTTAAGTCCATCTAGTGTAAATCCGGGTAAAGATAGTTTTAATGTATGGTTATCTAGTGGTATAAGATTAAAAGGGGAAAAAGATTTAGGTGTTGTAATAGATAGTAATAATAACTTTTTAGTCTTTGGTCCTCAAATGCAATATGTAAAAAATCCAGAAACAGGTGAATGGGTTAAAAGTGGTTTAGGGTTTAAAAGAAGTGGTGGTGTACATTATATTGATATAAATTCAGACGGAATTAACGACTTTTATACTAATATACCTATATAATTTTTTTTGTGCATTTAGTTTTTTTTACTATCTTTGTGTCATGGAAAACCCGTATAAATTAGGAAAACACATCTTAGACAAACACATTAAGGTTGTTAAAAAATTTACTAAAGACGTTGAAATTAAATTTTATAAAAATGAGAGTTACTATTTTGACAACGATTTAAAAGATGCGGTAGTTAAAATTAAATCTATTAGAAAATATAAACACAGAAGAATCGGTTGGTCTGTTAATCAAGAACAATACGTATATGAAGTTGATGTTATAATCGACATGAAAAATAATAGTTACTATTATAGTAATGATTATTGTACAAGATATGCAAGAAGATGTAACGGATACTTTAGAAATGGCATCTTAGGTGCAGTGTTACAAGAATTGAAATATTTTTCAATAGATGGTCGTGACGATGTGAATATTTCAAAAATAGAGTACAAAAGTTTTTCGTAATCAAAATAAAACCACTATCTTTGTCTTATGAAAGTAGGAAAAGTAATCAGAGATACACAAATAAAGGCAATCAAAACACATTTGAAAGATACCACGATAGGATTTGGTGGGTTTGATTATGGTTGGGAAGAATTAAAAAATGCCGTAATCAAAATAGTAAATATAAGAAAATACAAAAGAAATTATTGGAGTAGTAATTTTACTTTTGAGTTTGACGTGGTTGTTGATATGAGATATAGTGAAGGATACTATTATTCAAACAAATACTGTGAAAGATTTAAAAAAAGAAGTAATGGATATTACAGAAGTAGAATTGCTAAAGTACTAATGAACGAAATTAAATATTTTGGGTCCGATACTCAAAGGGATGAAATAGATATAAAAAAAATAACCTACAAAGAAATTGTTTAATTAAAATTTTATTCTTAACTTTACATTAAATAAAAAATATGGCAACACATAAACACGTATTGATAGTTCACCCAAAGTTTGGAGAAGTTTTAAATGAAACTTTTATGGACGAGGTACAATTCAAAATATTTTTAAATATGGTTCACTCTTCAATCGAGTTGAATCAAAACCTTTCTACTTTTAATGGTAAGGACTTTTTAGTTCATATACCAAGTTCAATACTAAAAGAGTCCTTAGTTATTGGTAAGACAAAAGAAGTCTCTATGGCTGAGGTGGTTCTTGCAAAATCTAAGTTAGAGGGGTAGTTTCTTTGTTAATCTTTAAAACAAAGTGGTGGCAGTTCGAACACTTCTAGTGTCGACCCGAAAATAAGGTGAGGTTTTCCTCACCTTTTTTTATGTATCCATATATTTATTTATATGAAATTACAACTAACAGAATCAGAATTGATACAGGTAATAAAAACTGTATTAAAAAAACAAAATACACCTATTTACGAGGATATTTACGGTTCAGTAGAAAGTACAAACTTTAAAGAAAGTAATTTTTTAAACGAAGCCGAATATCAAGGCAGAAAAGTTCAACTTGGAAAAATTATGCAAGGAGACATTAAAAAATTTAAAGTTTATGTTAAAAACGATAAAGGAAAAGTAGTTAAGGTGAACTTTGGTTTTGGTGGAAAGTCAGCAAAAGGTAAAAGAATGGTTATTAAAAAAAATAACCCTGAAAGAAGAAAGTCATTCAGAGCTAGACATAATTGTGATAACCCTGGCCCAAGATGGAAACCAAGATATTGGGCATGTAGAACATGGTAATAAATAATAAATAAAAAAAATATGAATAAAAGTTTTAGTAAAATCAGACATATTCAAGAAATTAACCAAAGAATAGAAAATGATTATTTAAATGAACAAAATGCAAATATTGCAGGATTAAAAGCGAGAGTTGGTACTGCGGTAGGTAATGTTTTTAGAAAGTCCGAAAACGATTTATCACCTAGAATAGAAGCTGCTTTTGCTAGAGTAAATGCTGAAGGTAACCAATTAAGAAGAGAACTTGCAACATTTAAAGGTGAGTTTAAAAATCTTTATACTGATAGAAAAGTTTATTTAAATAATGCAGTTACAAAACTAAAAAATAAAGGAAAGGCAAACGCTTCAAATGTAGAAAACAGATTAAATCTTTTGGATCAAAATTTCAATAATATACAGGCAAAAATAGACGAATTAGATAAGGCATTATATGAAGCTTTTAATGCACAAAAAGGGCTTTATATGGTAAATCAGGATGAAAAAGACGAAGAAACTCCAACACCACCACCACCATCAACACCAACATCAGAAACACCAGAAACACCAACACCATCGGCAGAACAATAAATAATGTTAAATCAAACTAATGAGTAAAATTATTATAACAGAAAAACAACTTGAAAGAATGGTCAAGGTTTTAAAAGAAAACCATGATGAAGGATCATACATGGCAAAACAACAACTATTTACTATGGCCACTTTAGCTTACAAGATGTGGGAAATGTTAGAAGATGGTGAACAACTTGAAGATTGGATGGAAACAAAAATTGCTCAAGCTGAACAATCTGTTAGTGCAGTTGTTAAATCTTATTTATATGATGAGGTTGAAGAAAGAATGAAGGGTCACGATGGTATTGATTTAGATAACATAATCATTGGAAAATAATGACACTTAATGAAGATCTAAATAGAGTAAAATATCTAATGTCCGGTTATAAAATGGAAACATTAACAAAAACCGGAAAGTTAAATAATTTACCTGGTCTTAAAATAGAAATCAAAGAAAATAGTACAAAACTAGCAGAGACTTACTTGTTAGATATTTCTGTTGCAAAAATTGAAGAAAAAAATGTATCCGATTTATTTATGACAGAAAACATAGACGATAAAGAGGTTGTGTTTTTATATGGTTTGGAAGTACAGGAGTCTTTTAGAAAGAATGGTTATGGTACTAAAATTCTTAATGAATGTCTAAATTCATCTTCAGAACTCGGTTATAAAAAAATATCATTGACGGTAGATAAAGATAATCATACCGCAAAAAAACTATATACACAAAACGGTTTCAGATTCATAAAAGAGATCAACGAAGTTTTATATTACGAAAAAACATTATAAGCCATTGTCCATTTGAAAAAAAAGGTTTATATTTGTGAAAAAAAGAATGTACGTAATAGTTAAACACATTAAGATACAGGAAAATAAAAAAAGAGTCCCTGTTATTATTTTAAATGGATTTCATGAAATTTGGGAATTTAACACATTTGAAGAGGCCGATGATATGAGAAAAGTGTTTGAATTAAATTCAGATTCAGGACACACTTACGAAGTTAAAAAACTACATTAAAATATGGTCCCGTAACTCAGCGGATTAGAGTAACTGCCTTCTCGATAGTACCTCTCGGACGTTCTATGGAGAAGCAGTAGGTCGATGGTTCGAATCCATCCGGGATCACAAATCAAACATATGGAAGATATACACCAACAACTACACGAAGAATTTATAAACAGCGATGAGTTTATAAAATATCTTAAAGAACTTGACGAGTATTCAGAAAAATACGTATCTTTGTAAAAATAAAACATATGAACAAAGAACTTATTACACTATTTTTTTCAATGGAACACGAATCCGATGAATTAATAGATGTATTCAATAAAGAACAACTTTTAGATTTTTATATTAGTGGGTGTGAATTGAGACTACGAATGGAACGTAGATTTGAAGATTTTAATAAGTTCCATAAAGAAACAGGAATTACTTTAGGTAATTTGTTACTTAATAAACACAACGTAGCAAAACAACTACATAATTTAAAAATTGCTTTAGAAAAACTAGGAGTAAAAGGAATTGATGAAGATCAATATATAATGTTAAATAACTAATGAAATCATTTAAAGACATAAAATTTAAACCACACAGTTTCGGTGAAGGTCTTCACGGATTAATCTTTTTTGATAATGGGTATGGTTTATCGGTAGTTAGATTCAAAAGTCCATTATCTAAAACTTATTCATCATACACATCAAATGGTAATGAGTGGGAGGTGGCGGTTATCTATGGTAACGAAAAAGATTGGCAAATAACTTATAACACACATATTACAGATGATGTAATGGGTCATTTAACGGAAGGTGAAGTTGATTGGGTTATGATTCAAGTTCAAGAACTATAAAAAAAATTATGACACCACTATTGTTATTATCATTTATATTTCTTATGTTTATAATAAGAAAGAGACGGTGAACTTCAGTTCCCATACAGCGGTGAGACGGGCTAAGTTATATACAATTCCTCGGCGCTGGGAGTAGAAAGCTGAAGAGTCGTTTTTTGTCAGGAGTGTAATGAGGCATGGTGCCGAGTCCTAAAGACGCCACGGTCCAAGAGCAATTTGGACGCGAGAAGTTATAAGGTCACTCATTGTGGGTTCGAATCCCACCCTGACAACAGGTAGGTCAGTTAGCTCAGCTGGTAGAGCAATCCACAACCCTAAGAAGTGGACGTGTCATTGGTTCGAATCCTTTACTGACCTCTTTTTTTAAATTTATGTTATGAAAAAATTCTTATTGTTACTTTTGTCTTGGTTCCTTTCATTTTTGATTGTTTGGATTGGTTTAGGTTTATTTGAATACTACTTGGAATCAAAGTCTTCAATAGGT
>Ga0209990_10001466_pt1 | contig 19928 bp, 19 predicted proteins | sample NOAtaG_6_FD_187304 | JGI IMG/M metagenome (GOLD analysis project Ga0209990, IMG submission 187304) | Freshwater lake microbial communities from Lake Erie, under a cyanobacterial bloom - NOAA_Erie_Diel5S_2200h metaG (SPAdes) (version 2) | ecosystem: Environmental > Aquatic > Freshwater > Lake ...
CTAGAAAGAGGTGAGTAAAAAGTTGGAAGTCTGAAAAAAAATCCTTAACTTCTTTTTATCATCAGATAAGATGATATTTCTCTCTAGAAGAAAAAAGAGAAAAATATAAAAGTAAAAATGAAAAAAGTAACGGTTCTGCGGCTTAGTGGGTGCGGTCATTGCAAAGACCTTGTCGGTGCGTTAGATAAAGCTGGAGTGAAGTATACGTCTATTGATGCTGACGAAAATGGAGAGTTTGCTGATAAGATAGAGGAGATAGTAAATACTGAGGTTTATCCTATAGTTATAATCGAGGTAGAACGTCTTTTTCCTTTTTACATATTTAGGGCGCAAACCTATGAAGAGATGGGTGAGGCTTCATTAAATAATGCTGTGAAGATTGGTACTATGTCTATTGAATCTATGGTAGAGATAATTTTAAATTTATTATAAAATGCGTTACAAAGCTATCGTTCTGAAAAAGTTAGAAGCTCTTCAAAGTTCTATTAACGGTATTGGTTCTTTACTCTCACAACCTAATGTTACTAAGCAGCAATTTGATGAATGGCATGAGAGAATTAAAGAGAAGATTATTGAGATTGAAACGTTAGTTAATAACGAGCAGGATTCCTTTTAAATAAAGTTGCTTATATCTTAATGTTTTGTTATATTAGGATATAAACCTGTTTATATGTTAACACCAGAACAGATCGAAAGTAACTTAAAGAAATTTTATCAAGTCATTTCGGATCATATTTCAGAACCTCGAGCTACTAAACTTTTAGCCCTCTATCAAGCCCAGGAAGAGAATCTTGCACTATCTCCAGCCTCTTCACGTACTGCTTTTCATAACGCTTTCCCGGGAGGTTATGTCGACCACGTATTAAGAGTAGTAGAAGCAGCTCTTGCTTTATACGAAGTATGGGAAGGATTCGGCGCAGATATGACTACGTTTACACAAGAAGAGTTAGTGTTTTCAGCTATCAATCACGATCTAGGTAAATTAGGTCGCGGCGGTAAACCTGCTTACCTACCTAATGATTCAGAATGGCACGTAAAGAATCAGGGAGCAATGTATAAGCCTAATGCTGAATTACCTTTTATTCCTATTCAAGATGCATCGTTATTTATTTTACAATCAGCTGGCATTGAAATGTCTTTCAACGAGTTTGTAGCTATTAAGACTCATGACGGACCTTATGATGATGGTAATAAAGCATATCTTTTTTCAAGTCAAAATGAATCTAAATTAAGAACTGCACTCCCTTATATTTTACATCAAGCTGACATTCTTGCAGCTAGAGTAGAATGGGAGAAAGAGTGGAGCGGTAAAGTGGGTGTATCTAAGCCTAAAGAAGTAAAACCTGCTACTGCTACTCAATTTAAACAAGCTGCTGAAGCTAAAAAGTTATCGAATATCGGGACTAAGAATCCTGGATTACTTAACGCACTAAAAGGATTATAATATGTTTGGATGGATTATGCTCGCAGTATGGGCATTAACTGTTGTGGGTTGGATTATTTACAACCTCTATCGTAAAAATGTAAAGTTAGAAAACACGGTTATTACTCAAGCTAATTTTATAGCAGGGCTTCAGAGTATGATTGGAGAATCTGAAAAAGCCGTAAAAGGTTTAGATGATAAAATTTGGCTTGAAAGCGATAAAGAGCTGCAACAAGTTTTTTTTAATTTAAAAGCAATTCAAGAAGGATTAAATCAATTCAATAAGCGGTAATGACTGAAGACATTTTTAAGCCAGAAGAAATAGAGGTTACGCTTACTAAAGACGGTAAGGTCAGAAAGAGGAGGCCGAAAAAGTCTATCGACTACTTTACCCTAGATACTCAACAAGCTATTCTAGATTATAGAAAAGAGACTTCACAAGTTAAAAGAGATGAGATTTTTAACGAGAAGATTTATTACGCTTTCTATAAGCTTGCAGAAAATATTATTCATACTTTTAAATTCTACTACACTGAAGTAGATAATATTAATGAATTAAAGCATGAGGTAATTGCTTTCTTACTCGAAAAATTACATCTCTACGATCAAACAAAAGGTAAGGCTTATTCTTATTTCGGTACTATTGCAAAGAGGTATTTGATAGTATACAACAACAATAACTATAAGAGATTAAAAGGGAAAGCACCTGTAGATGATGTAGAAACAGATAAGACGATAACAAATGAACTACTTCTTTCGCGTCCAGACGATCTAGAGTCTAATAGCTTTATTGATCTTTTTATTCAAAGAATCGACGATGAACTCCTCGAACTCTTTCCAAAACCTCAAGAAGCTAGAGTAGGAGACGCAATCCTGGAGCTTTTTAAGAGGAGAGAGAATATTGATATTTTTAATAAGAAAGCTCTTTTCATCTATATAAAAGAGATTACAGATGCTCCTACTCCTGTGATTACCAAGGTAATAAAAGTACTTAAGGAGATTTATAGAGACATGTTGAATAAATATCTGGAAGAGGGAACGAAGATTGACATTTTTTCCCGTTAGATATTTATTTAAAAGAGTCTCATGAGTTTAGATTTTGATTTATACGACGGTAAGAAGTATTCTGACCTCGTAAAAGATATCGTTAAGAATCATAAAGCTAAACAGAATCAAATAAAGGCTTTGACCGATCAGCTCGTAAACATGGTCAATGAACCTGGTGATGCTGTCGTCGTAGTTCCTTTAATTAAAGGGTATTTAGATTCTGATATCAAAAACGATGAAGCACTAGTTAAGCTTGCCCAAATACTTCAGAAAGCAAATCAGACTGAAACAGGCGCCGATGGTATGTTTAGCGATAAAGACCTAGAGATGCTTTTCAGTGATATACAAAAAACAACTGCCCCTTTAAAAGAAGAAGAGGTTAAACAATTACCAAGTAGCGAGCAAAATGGCTAATTTTAACCCTACATATGCCCAGCAACTCGCTTCGTTCTCTCAGCCTACCGGTCCTAGTACGAGTTTCAGTTACCTTATTGCACGTATAACACACGTCGTACAAGGCCCTGTTTATATTGGAACAAACGTTCCTGACCCGTATTATAAAGATCCTTCAGATTTAGGGACAATAACTTTTCAGCTACTAACCGGACTTCAAGACAGAACCTTAGCGAGTGGCGGTAATAATGTAGCTCGACCGATGTATTCGGCAGTAAAGCAGTACCCCGTAGAAGGCGAAATAGTATTATTATTTCCTGGACCTTCTAGAGAAATGAACGAAGATAGAGGCCGTAGAGACTTTTTTTATACCTTACCCTACAACTTATGGGGATTAGCAAATCACAACGCTTTCCCAGACCTCGGCGATTACAGCGCTTATATAGGTAAAGTTCAGCGAACTTATCAAGATAGTAGCACAACAAACCAGCCAATAAATACTTCCGCTACTGGATCACTAAATATGCCCTTAGGGCCGAATTTCGTAGAGAAGAGCGACATAAAAGCATTGAGACAGTTTACGGGAGATGTAACTATTGAAGGTAGATGGGGGAATTCAATAAGATTCGGTTCTACAAACCCTATTCCTGCTGATCAAAATCCTTGGTCAAAAAATAGTACTCCCGGTAATCCTATTACGATTATAAGAAACGGACAAGGCAAACCTGATAATAATATCACAACGTTACCTACGGTAGAAAATATTAATAAAGATCCTTCATCAATTTATTTGACACAAGGACAGCAAATAGTAATTGATGATATAAATAATAATTTTAGTTTAGCTAGCTTAGATGTAGTATTATCTAGAACATATACTGTATCTATACCTATTCAACAACAGCTGACGAGTACTGATAACATATCAGCTCAGGAACAAGATCAAATTCTTAATAACCAAGGTTAAGATGTATCAACCACAATTTCCATATCTAGGTAATCAAGTCATTATAACCTCAGGAAGAGTTGTACATCACTCCTATGATGATTTTATATTTTTATTCGGTAAAAAAGGAGTTGCAATCTCTTCACCTGCTACCTTTACAGTTGATGCGAACGAGAAAACTACTATTGCATCACCTAAGATAGAATTAGGATTTAACGCAGCACGTATAGGCGAACCAGTATTACTCGGTACAAGTACTGCTATTCAGTTAGGATTTCTTATCGACGCACTTGTCAATCTCGGAGTAGCTTTGCAAGCAATGTCTGCTGAAGAACTCGAAACCGCTATTCCTGGAATAGTAAATACAGGTAAAGTTTTAGAAGGAATAGGTAGTAGAGTTAAAGCTCAATTGAATTCTTCATGTCTCTCTAAAAATACATTTACCAGGTAATGCCAAGGAATAAGATAGCAAGAGGTATTGAGAGAATTGTCAGGATCTCTTCAAAAGGACTGGGCGAGCTACAAATTGGCGTCGATAAGATCTTATGGGGTAACCCCTCTCCTCCTAGAGATAGAAGATCTTCTGCTAGTTACGGAAATAAACCTGCAAGAGAACCTAGAAGTTACACAACAAGAACTGTACCGGCACCTTCCGCACGCAATGAAGTAACGTTCGGTAGCGGAAATGCCGGCAAAACAATACCCCCACCTACTAATCTACCGACCCCGTGGCAATTTCAATCTGTTTTAGGACCTGACGATACTCCCCCAGAGGATATAAAGGATACAATTGTAGCTACTAGAAACCAGCCTGACAAACAGTTACAGTATAGAGAAGTACCTACAAGACCTGAAAGACCGAGAGTAGGTCAACGCCTAGTTCAATCAGGCTTATTTAATGCGTTAGACGCTTTAAATTCTGTCGACTTATGTAATGTAGTTTCTTACGCTTACGATAATATAAACGTAAAAAGACAGCCTCGACCTGAAAGAAGTACTTGGACGACAACACAGACGGCTTTTTATACTTTACAAGATCAAGCAGGGTTAGTAGTTCAAGCAATCGATAAATATACAGCCTACCCGAATGTTTTTATAGGATCTTATTTAGGCGTAGGACCTAATGCTGTTCCCCCTCAACAAGCCGTTACACAGTCGAATGCGCCAACACAAGGAGGTACTGCAGTACAGAAGTACAACATGTACTACTTGTTGAAGAGTATCGGAGAAGTTTTTAGTTTTAATACCAATACTACGGGATCTCTCTTTACATCACAAGATGCAATACTGTTAAGAGAAGTTCCCGGTCTCGGATCTAATTTAAATTTCGTTAACGATATTTTAGGAGACGTTAATAAGTATTCAGATTTTAATCAAATATCTACTCCTGAACTCCTTGCTCTGCAGACTAAGATAGGTAGGTTGAGATCGGTCTGTACAACTATCCAAAATCTAAACTTTAAGAGCGCAATCAACTTAGCAGGTAATTTTGTAGGCGCAGATATTAGGAGTCAAATTTCACGGTTAAATGAATTCGTAGATGTAACAAAAATTATACCTACTCTAAAGGAGATTAATAACGGAATAAGATCGTTCATAAGAATAGCTAGTCAAGTTCAGAAAGTAATTACTACCGGACAGTTTATCATTAAGTTGGCTATTCTCTTCATAAGAGTATTTAGATTTATACTCTATTTCTTTGGCATACTCCCTATCCCTCTAATATTCAGTACTGCTGGTGCTCAAACTAAAATCCAGGACGCTAAAGATGCTGCAAGAGATGAATCAAATGGAGTAGTAAGAGTACTAAAGTCGATTAACGCTCTTTTAGGAGTTGCCACAAACTTTGTACGTTATTTAGTAGTAAACGCAAATGAACTATTAAGAAGGTTAGACACTCTTCTATTAAACTTACAGGTTTGCGACGCTTTTAAAGATTCTGATGTCCTAAATGAGCTATTAGAGACTCGTAGTAGCCTCAATACCACGCTCAATGAACTTTCGTCTTATATAATCAGCTATGATTCTAAGACAAACCCGGATACTACTCTCTTTGGAGCTTATGAGATCAGAATATTAGAAGAGCAGGTAGTCGACGTTTCTGTCGAAAATAGACGCAGAAGAGGTGTTGCGTTAGATCAAGCCGGAACTATAATAGTTCAATCTGACCTCACCTTTGCAACAAATCCAGATGTCATAATAGGAGAAGTAAAGCAAAAGCTTGTAGCTCTTGGCTTAGTAGGTCCTGACCTAGGAACAATTGACGGCGATGTATTATCTGCTGTAAGCGAAGCGTTCAATTTCCTAGATAATAACGACATATTAGACGACGATTTGAATATAGATGCTGCAGTCGTAGATCTGCCGGATAATACAGATGAAAATGCAGGATTAGGATTGAATGCATTTGTAAATAATCTAAAAGGAGGTAGAAGATTAAGGAGAAGAACAAGAGCGGCGCTAGCTAAAAACTACAGAGAATCGGCAGCGGAAATTCGAAAAACAGATACTACAGGAAGATTTACTGCATTAGGTGCTACTCAAATTCAACAAGCTATACGTCTGGATATAGCTAATTTAAGAGATCAAATAAAAGAATGGCAAGCTCAGATTGCCATAGCGATAACCCAAGGTCCATTAGGCGTAGCAATAGTGGCTGACAGGAGAAAAAAGATAGTTGCCGCAAATCGAAAAATCCTAGAACTTCAACGAGGAGGTTAACTTCAAATTATTCAATTAAATATATTTATTACATATGGCAAAACTAGATGCACTTAGAAAAATAATCCGCGAAGAGGTTCGAGCTGTTTTTCAAGAGGAACTAGCTGGAATTCTCAAAGAAGCTGTTATGGCAAATAGAACACAACAGCCTATAACTGAAGCAGTTAAGCCAAAGCAACCTGCTATCGGAACACTCAACAAACAAGTCCCTAAATTAGTACCGCCGGTTCTCGGTGCAAATAATCCTCTCAACAGTCTTCTTGCCGAAACCGCGATGACGATGACTGCAAAAGATTTCGAAGGATTCGGTAATATTTCTGCAACCACTGCAGATGTTCCAGTAGTAGATTCCATGGGAGATATGTTTGCTTCGGCAAGAAAGAGTTCGAACCTAGATGCTATAGAAATCAACGCAGTTCCTGACTTTACAGGAATTATGGCCAAAATGAAAGCTAACGGAGAAATATAATGGCATATAACCTTAGAAATATAAATGTTCTTGATCTCAGGCCTTCGACTGGTATTGGAGTCGCTTTACCTTTCGACGCTCCAGGAGTATTTAGAACAGTTTATACTACGAGGGAACAATTGAAGTATAACATTATAAACTTCTTGCTTACTGATCAAAGAGAGAGAATTTTCAATCCTAGTTTCGGGGCTAATATTAGAAGTAAGGTATTTGAGCAAATTACCAGAGAAACACTAGACGAATTAGATTCTCTCATTAGAACAGGTATTGAAAGATATTTTCCTAATGTTATAATTACACAATTAACTTTTGGTGGAGATCCAAATCAGAACCTATTAACAATACAGTTTTCGTATACAATAAACAATACAGGTGAATCAGACATTGTAACACTAAGTTTAAATGGCTAACAAGAATATAACATATCTAAATAAGGATTTTACTACGTTTAAGAATGCGCTAGTAGAGTATGCTAAAACGTACTATCCTAATTCGTATAACGACTTTTCTACCTCCTCGCCTGGTACTATGTTTATTGATATGGCGTCTTATGTAGGAGATGTACTTTCGTTTTACTTAGATAACCAAACCCAAGAGACGTTTTTAGAGTACGCAAAGCAAACAAACAATCTTTATGCCCTAGCTTACATGTTAGGATACAGACCGAAGGTTACGTCTGCTGCAATAGTAACCCTAGATGTATACCAGCAAATACCTGCTTCAGGCTCCGGCTACGATCCCGATTTTAATTACGCAATGATCGTAGAAGAGGGAATGCAGGTAAGATCTAATATCAATACCTCTAACTTTTTTTACTGTCCTAATAGAGTAGACTTTAATTTATCCTCTTCAATAGACCCAACCGAGATCTCAGTATATACGACAGCGGGCGGTAATCCGAATACATACTTATTAAAGAAAAGAACTCAAGCAATTTCCGGTCAAGTTAGAACTGCTGTTTTAAATTTCGGAACTATTCAGAGATTCCCCATAAGAACAATACAGGATACAGATATCATCGAAATCATAAGAGTAATTGATCAAAGAACAGGGTACAGATGGTACGAGGTACCTTATCTAGCACAGGACTATATTTTAAAACCTGTAGCTAATACTGCCTTAGCCTACCCTCAATTATATCAAGAAGCAAATCAGGTACCTTATGTACTAGAGAAAGAAAACGTACCTTTCCGCTTTGTTTCAAGATTCACTGCAAATAATATTTTACAGTTAGAATTCGGAGCAGGTATACAAGCAATTTCAGGATCAATTCCAAATCCTTTTAATGTAGGTATAGGAACGGTGAACGGTATTGATATGTTAAATACCGCTTACGATCCCACAAACTTCGTTACAAATAATTCTTACGGAGTCGCTCCCTTCCAAACTAATTTATCAGTACAATACCTAGTAGGGGGCGGGGCTACATCTAATATTGCAGTAAACGAATTAACTAATATAGTATTTTCTAATATCACATTTCCAAACCCAACTAACCCTACTACTGAGGCTACGATAAGAACTACCTTAGCTATTAACAACAGCGTACCTGCAGTAGGAGGAGGCGATGGCGATACTCCCGAAGATATCAGGTTAAACACCTTAGCTCAGTTCCCTTCTCAGATGCGCGCAGTAACGCAGCAAGACTATTTAGGCACAGTATTAGGGATGCCGCCTAAATTCGGTCAAGTAGCAAAAGCATATGTGACAAAAGATACTGCTACCTTTGCTCAGTACTTAGTAGGGCAGCCTGGCGAAAGAGATCCTCTAGCAACTTCAATTTATTTACTTAGCTACGATACACTAGGAGCTTTTACAACTCCAGGGCCTGCTCTTTTAAGAAATATACAAACCTATCTTGAGCAATATAGAATGCTTACAGATACTATCATCCTAAAACCTGCCTATATCATAAATATTCAGGTTAATTTCGACGTAATCATTAGACCAAATTATACATCAAGAGATGTACTTGCTGGATGTCTTAGTGTATTAAGAACGTACTTTGCAAGAGAAAATTGGCAGATTAATCAACCGATAATCCTTTCCGAAATCTATACAGCCCTTGATCAGATTGCAGGAGTACAGACTGTCCAGAAAGTATCGATAAACAATATAGCAGGAACTAACCAAGGTTATTCTCAATATAGTTATGACATTTCAGGAGCAACTCTGAACGGGGTTATTTATCCTTCTTTAGATCCAAGTATTTTTGAAGTTAAATATCCAGACACAGATATTCAAGGACGTGTAGTAACATTCTAACCATGGCAGTATATCAAATATTTGCATCCGCAGACTCGACAGTATATTCAAGGTACCCGTCAAAAAATACGGGCCGAGATCCTATTCTAGAAGTATCTGCAAAAAACTCTCAAGACGGTACTAGATTCCTCTATAGAGAATCCTTAACCAATAATCCTTACTACACTTACGATCTAGCTGCAAACGGTAATTACGATACTACAGAATACTATTTTCCTGATAAGGATATAAGAAGAGCATTACTTCAATTTTCTACAGCCGATATCACAAAACTGGAGGCTTTCGCATCAGAATCAATCAGCGGGTCCTGGAAAGCAAACTTAAAGCTTTATTTAGCTTCTGCACAGAATTTAAGTACAACCTATTCCTTAGACGTCTTTGCATTATCTCAATCCTGGGCTATGGGGACAGGGCAATTTGCTCAAGTACCTGAATCGAGAAATGGAGTAAGCTGGTTATATACAGGACCGTACCAAAACTCCCCGTTATGGACACAAACAGGTAGTTCGTATATTACACTATATTCTGGAAGCCAATTCTTCGATTACATGTCCAATAAGGACATTAATATGGATATAACCGACGTAGTCGGGGGATGGTTTGCATACCCTCTACCTACAAACTACGCAACTCCGGTAGATAACTTAGGAACAGAAGGAGGCGATCCGATCATTACGGAGAATGATAATAACATAGTCGTCTCTACTGTCGGAATACCTAATTACGGTTTGATAGTTAAGCACCCGGATTATATAGAGAATAATACGTCTTCCTTTGTAGATTTGAAGTTCTTTTCAGTCGACACTCATACCATCTATCCTCCGACAATTGAATTTAAATGGGCAGACGCAGTCTACGGGCCAACAGGATCCTGGAGTCTTGCTACTAATGACCAAATCACAATTGTACTGCAAAATAATCCAGGTCAATTCAGGCAAAACGAAGTATATAAAGTAAGGACCGGGGTAAGAGCAACCTATCCTGCAAGACAATTCACTACTTCATCAGTATATCTAAATCAACTATACCTCCCGGAGCAAAGCTATTGGTCTTTGATGGACTATAAGACTAACGAAGTAATCGTTGATTTCGATACAGAGTATACAAAATTAAGCGCCGACACAACAAGTAATTATTTCACTTTATATACTAGCGGTCTAGAGGTAAATAGATTTTATAAGATTTTGATTAAAACTATACTTCAATCTGGAGAAGAAGTGATTTATACAAACGAAAACTTAATTTTTAAAGTAGTTCAATAATGGCAGAAGAAGTTAAGTTAATTAAAGAGGTGTACGGACGGAACACTTTCACTAGAGTAGTTGATACCTCTTTTTCTGAATTATATACTCCTGTTACAGCCTCTGCAGCTCTCCCTCAGCAGATAACTATCGACGAGTTTTTTGATTTGTATAATGAATTATTTTTTGATATTCCTGCAACCGGAGAATTAAACTCGCATGAGTATCTTGCCGCTAGAAGTACAGAATATTTAGGAGGCGGAGTTTTAACTGACGGGGAAAAGGCTTATATTGAAGAGATCAACTCACTTCGTCAACAACTTCTTGAAGCTAATGCAAACATTTTGAGTTTGTCTAATACAGTATAATGGAAACAGTAGACGTAAGATACATAGGATCAAACGGGCAATACCAGACTTATTCTCCCGAAGACGTAGCCCTAATAAGTACTGCACTAGTTACAGCGAACTTTGGCGGCCCTACTGACTATATAGAGTACTTTATTAAGGATCTAGGGGGAGCAGTTTTAGATAGTAATTATAATACCTCCCAGTATAATATCGGAAATCTAGTAGATCCCGTCACCGGAACTACTACAGAGCTAGTTTTAGATCCGGAGGCTGATGCTAAGAGATCGGGTTTCAATAGAGGTACTTTTAATTTAAAGTATAACTTCTTTACTAGACAGCTACTATCAGGCCCAATCCCCTCTCAAAACTTTTGGATTAAAGAAATTTCCACATCTAGAACTGAGATAAAAACCGCCAGACAGAACCTATCTAATACACAGCTCTCTGAAACCTTCGGCGTCTTTAACGCGATACTTTCCGGAGACATCTACTATCCGACCTTCTATCTAAACTTCGGTAACGATATTCAGATCATCGGAGTCAATGCCGTGTACGTAGAAGAAGACGGGATCGGTTATGTAATCTTTAAACTATACGAACCCTTACCTGCAGACTTCGATGTAAAGTCTACTTTTTGGGTAGTAACACCCGTTGCAAACCCAGCCGAATTCAACGTAACAATAAACGTTACCCCAGAAGCTGTTTCAGATACCGTACAGGTCAGAGGACCTAATTTCAAGGTTTCCGTTGATGATAGAATAGGACAAACCACCCCGTACTATAATTATTCTGATTTATTTGCAACGATAGTAACCTCTTCCTTCCAGCAGTTGAGTTCATTGATGAACGAAAAGGGAATTCAGATAAACGTAGATTATAGTGATTTAAACAATTTCATTCATTTTTCATCTGCTACAGAGAGATTATATAATTTCACCTATAAGTTACAGCAAATAGAGTCCGCCTCCTACGGCTTGACTCAAACAAATACAACACAGGCAAAGGTATCACTACAGTCACAGATTGATAGTATTATTACTAACTTTGATGGCTGGGAGTATTATATGTACTTTGACTCTGCATCTACTGCATGGCCTAAGCGGAACAATACCGCACCCTTTATCTTATATTCAGTAAGCTCATCGGAAGCCATAAACTGGCTAGGAAGCCCAAGTATAGTGCCTACGGCTAATACTATGAGCATGTACTGGTCAGCTTCGTATTATGACGATCAAAATAAAGACTGGTTAATACATTCTACACCGCAGTATATTTTAGACGACAGTGCCAACGCACCGTATCTGGTTTTCTTAAATATGATCGGTCAACATTTTGACAATATTTGGATCTATTTAAAAGACCTCTCTAACAGGTATAATGCAAATAACAATCCATTTGTCGGAATCTCTTTAGATCAAGTTTCTGAAGCAATTAAAAGCTTCGGTGTACAGTTATACACTAATACTAGTATTTCTGATAACCTCTACTATTCTCTATTAGGAATTAATCAAACCGGATCAAGACTACCTCTTACTTCTAGTACATACGCAACAATCGTACTACCTAGCAGTAGCCTCTACGCTCCAGTAGGTAGCGATTACTTAAGCGCTTCTTTATATTTACCTCCGATAGGAGAAGAAAAAATTTACAGGTATGTAGTTACTATGCCGTTTGTAGCCAACAACATGTTAGGCCTATGGAACGCAGTTAGCTCAATCTACAACACTATTACCGTATGGGGCGGTGGAACTATAACCAGAGGGTATGTCACCCCGACATTACCCGGAACTCAGATCCAAGACGAAATTTATAAACGTATCTATCATAACCTCCCCTATCTTTTAAAGACTAGAGGTACAGAAAGGGGGATGCGAGCATTAATCGCAACATACGGAGTTCCTTCAGATATTTTAGAGCCCCTAGAGTTTGGGGGATATAATTACTTACAGTATCCAGGTATACAAGAGATTTCTCAGGTTAGAATAATGACCGGAAGCGTACAGCAAATTTCAAGTAGCCTTCTGTCTCCGTGGACTACATTACAGTATTACTCTAACGATTTAGAAAAAACATCCATAACAGTACAAGCAGGATTCTCTCCCGCCGACTCAATTAATGCAAGTATTACTTCATCAGGGTACGTTACTGCATCAAACCAGCCTGGTTATTTTAATATAATGCAGCTGATTGGCGCACCCAATCTACAATACTCTAGCTCCTATTTCCCCCTTGATAAAGTAAGTAATACGTACTTCACTAATGAATATACTAGTAGATACGACGTATGGGATTTTATAAGGCTAATTAAGTATTACAATAACTCTCTATTCAAGATGATGAGAGATTGGGTACCTGCAAGAGCCAGTGCCGATACAGGTATTGTGATCAAGTCTCACATGCTTGAGAGAAATAAGTACCCAAGACACGAACCTACCTATACTACCTCTTCTTACGACGCTGATTATTACCTTTTAACATTAAGTGGATCAGATGGAGGAGCAGTAATAGAAAATACAAATTTCCTAGCCGGTATTCCAATTCAATATAACGGTACAGCATCTATCGCACTTACTGCGTCTTTCGGTACTGTATTTATGAGTTCTTCTAATGATATTCAAAAATATACAGGAGAATTTAGCGGTAGTTATATTGATGTAGTAACAAATTATTTTCCGCAAGAAGAAGTATCGAGCTATATCTTTCCATGGACTTCTTCAACACCAGGAAACAACGGACTTTTCCTAACATACTCGGTCAGCCCGTTGTTCGAAAACGTATTTACCCCTGTTAGATCACAAAGGTTCTTAGATCTGGACTTTAATTCAACACAGTTCGCGCCAGTTAATTACGGTTTAATTACAAAATCGTTAGATGACACTATTCTTTACGGTAATATTACACAGAGTATGCAACCATACTCACAGTATGCTTTCGTACAAGATTACAATCACACCTTTAGACCTTACATTATACCACGCTACAGCGGCTCTTATCTATCCGGACAGTATAACACCTCTAGTGCAGGAGATATTTCGTACGGTAATGACCCTGTGATAAATTACAATACTAATAAGTTAGGCTTATTTACACAGATTGCAACCAGTTCGTTCTTCCCTGGAAGAGTAAACGTATCTCTCGCTTATCTTGCAGACGTTTCGGGAGGTCTATTTGAATTAAACCAAAATAATAGAAGCTGGCAGGACGTACAGAATATATTTGTTGCGGCAACTACAGCGACTATCAAACAGTTTGATAATAAGAAATACAGTAACCAAGTAAGTACTGATGGTATCAAGGCTATTTACAGTAGTGGTTACAGCTATAGCCCACAGCTATACTTTGCTACCGGATCTGACACGAGACTGTATTTTCAATATTTAGGATCAGACTTAGGAGGTAGTTTTAGAGGCTACGCCTCTGGATCAGCAGGCAATAGCTTTATTAGCGGAAGCGGACCAGTTCCACCGCGATTCCCCGTAGTCCTAGATCCCGGAACTTCTGTACGTTCAGGTAAAATATACAACTACTTAAACGCAGAAGATCCTGCAAGTTCAGATTTCGCAACAGGATCAACCTCGCCGGCTATATGGCCAAACTATACTGCTTTAATTGCAGGACAGAGAACATTTACAATCAATTTAGGAATCGATGTATTATTCCCTGACCCATCTATTGTAGGCAGTAACTCTATACAGTATACTTGGGCTGCTTATAAAAACTCAAGCGAATTAATAGGCACCTCTCAGAACCTCAACTTCACATCACAATACTCTGCCGGAGGCGGTACAACTACCGGATCTATACTAGGAGAGAATTTAACAGGTAGCTTTTCGTTATCGTACGGGCCAGTAGGCGGATCTTCTTACTCAGAGCCCGGCCCATTCAACGTAGTGATCGATGGAATTAATCACGGAACAGTTAACGGAACCGTCGATTACGCCGTATACGGATATCAATTGAACGGAGGACCTACGTTAACGTCTAATTTTCCAAGTAGCGTTACAGGTGATATAGCAAACTATTTAAATATCGTTGACGTGTCTCCCGGCGCGAATCCTCCAACACGACTAGACGGAATATCAGCAGGCGGCGGAGGCGGGGCACCGTTTAACATCTCCGGATCATCTTTGTCCCTTAATTATACAACACCCGTAGTTAATTTAGCTCCAGGCGATAAAGTAGAATTCAGATTAACCCAAGCATACTTGACAACCGGGAACTTTACAGCATCTATAGTTCAAGGAGCATCTAATACCTACCTGGTAACTCAACCTGCTGCAGTAGGTACAGGGGGGTATCCGTTTACAATAATCACAGGATCCGGAACACCAATTTATTCAATTTCTGATGTAACCGATACCACAAGTATAATCTCACTAAACAGTCAAGTATCTTCCTTCTTACAGTACCAATTCGTACCTTATTTTATTTCAGGAGCATACATCATATCTAGCAGCTTATATGACAACTACGGTGACGTTAACTATCCGTTTAATCCCCAATTCGGAGACGCAATCGTGATGAGTGACTTTAGTGGAATCACACAAGAACTTCAAGTTGTTAGCGCATCACTACAGAGCGGAAGATTGAATATAGTAGTTACACCACAAGTGTTGGATAACTGGTTGTTAAATTCTAACTTAGTATATAAGTTCTTATTATTAAAGAGGTATAATGATGAACAAAATGCGATACTAACATTTAATAAAGCTCCAGGAGCAACTTCTTATGGATTTTTAGTACCGGATACTATCAGTAATCAAGTAATTGAAAACATTAACAGTCTACAAGCAGCCGTTCAATCTCAGATATTAAACTCCCAATCGCCCACCCCAGAAGGTATATAGAATTTAAGCAAATACACTATTTATAAAGAGAAAAACACGTAAAATATGGCATATTTAAGTAACACGTCCGTTGTAGTAGACGCTATCTTAACAGATACTGGCAGACAACTATTAGCACAAAACGACGGATCATTTCAAATCACACAGTTTTCGCTTTCTGATGATGAAGTAGATTACACTTTGTATAACCCTAATCATCCATCCGGATCAGCATTTTACGGAGAGGCTATTGAAAATATGCCAATTATTCAAGCCTTCCCTGAATCTCAAGAGATTATGAAGTATAAGCTCATTACTCTCCCTAGAGGAACAGCCAAGCTTCCTGCTATCAGTATTGGGTATAGCACTATAGTCCTTAGACAAGGTGCAAGTCTTTCGATTACACCCCAAACACTTAACTATCTCGGAGCTACTTCTACTTTTGAACAATCCGGATATATTGCAGAAATCGGAGATGTTAGAACTACTGCTGCGTTCAACGGAGTAGGTATCAACACTCCTCAAGCAACTGCCTTAAATGCCACTGGAGTTCAAACAGTTGGTACTAACGTTTCTAAGACAGTTATTGGTACAACTATCAACATCACTGCTACGACAGTTAATACGCTGTTTGGAAGCAACACTACCCTGTATACTACATTAACTGTAACTGGTCGCGATTCAGGTGCTAGATTGTTTATTCCTGTTCAAATTACTAAAGTAAATCAATAATAGAATATGTCATTCACAAGATTAGCTCCATCAGACTTTGTAATTAGCTCCGACTCGATTACAGCTCCGGCATGGAGCTCCAATCAGCCTACGCTTGCAACATTTTATACCGCATCCTCAACCGTAACATCTGCAATCAGCGCCGGCGCGTTTTACCTTAACGTGTACCAGACTCAAAGTTCTGCAAACGGAGCAGCAGTTCAATTCGCTATCGCATACGGTAATCAGTACGGATCAGGTTCGAAATGGTATAATAATCGTACCTGGAGTATCACCATCGCTGACAACCTATCGTCAATACGAAACCCTCGTGTATGGTCCCGCTTTATCAGGCTCTACCCAAGGATTCAATTTCGGGGGTCTCGCTTCCAGTGCGCCCGATATTTTTGCGATAAACGTAGACAGGAATAGGTATAAGCAAACGCTATTCCCGGGAACATTTAATATTAGTCTATCAGGTTCAGGGGGCCAGATAACTTTATGTGATAACAGTAATAATGTTACTACAGTAACCTATTTAGATTGTGGTAGAGTATTCAACCTTGTATCCGGATCCTTCGGTAGCGCTATTAGCAACTCAGTATCTGGAGCTATTGCACCAGGTTACACCGTATCCGGCTCTTATGGATTCTTCTTACCTGATATCGGAACAATTATTCTCAACCCTAGTGCACTTGCATTACCGGCAGTTTCGGGAGGTATAAATTATGTAATCGATAGAGCAAACTACGGAGTAGTGTCTGTAAACGCTAGTTCATCCTATACTTCAACTAACAACACGCTGTTATTCCAAGCAATTTCAGCAAGCGGTAATTTTCAGCTGAATTCCGAGGAGACAATATCATCCGATTATGTATTCGTAAGAATCGGTAATTCAGAGTATAACTACTCTTCTAATCCAACATTTGCTTCAGGTTCAGGAGCAGTATTATGGCCAACAATGATTTATAACCCGCAGACTTATATTACAACTATCGGCTTATATAATGAAGCAAGTGAGCTTTTAGCAGTAGCTAAGATGTCCGTACCGCTGGTAAAAGACTTTACAAAAGAAGCACTAATAAGGGTTAAGTTAGATTGGTAATAAAATAAGATGAGTAGAGCAGCAAACAGTCTTAGGACTTCAGATGTTATTACTACTCCTATCAAACTAAAATACAGCTCTTCTTTTGAATCGAGTTCATTCGGAGAATACGGTATTCAGGTTGTGAAAGGAGTGAACGGTGCAGTGACTATAACTGGATCAATCTCACAAGAGACGATCAACTATTATTCAATACGTCACTTATATTACTCAAACTACCTGACAGGATCCTTTCCGGTTTCAGCATCAAGCGCCTTTAATTACCCCCAATCTACAGCCGCATCAGGAACATTTGACGCAGATGTACGCCATTTTCCAACTCAATCAGGTGCAGAAGTAACTGTAATCTCAATCCCGAGAGGGGTTTATGGCCAACAAATCTCAAGACAAAGTTTTATCTTATCATCTTCTTTTTACTGTATAGTAGATGACGGAAACGGTAATTTGATAGATATCGGAAACGCAAATAGCGGCTTATATATACTTAACGGATATTTTAACGCTACTAATTATTTCGTATCACAATCCGAACCTGCAATTCACGTAGGAAACCTGATATATCCACAAGGAATGGCTATTATAACATCCCCCGCCTATCAAGCATTTTTCCCGTAAGTTTAATTTGAGATATTTATTTATAAACGAATTCAACGATGGGTCTAATATTCCGCGTCTCCTCTAGCGCTAATACAGGAGCTACATATATCAAAGACGCACCTCTCGCATTTGATGAAGGAGACGGTAACTTTGCCTGGCTTGCAGCTAATCTATCCGCAAGCGCAGTTAGTATTTCTGGAGCCGTTAGCCTTAGCGGAACCTTCAGTATTCCTAGTCTAACAACTACAGTTCAAAACAACGTAGTTACTGTAGATACAACTACCGGTCGCCTATATTATACCGCTTCATCTGCGTTCGGAGGAGGTGGAGGAGGATCAACTGATACCTCTTCTTTATTGATTACCGCTTCTGCAGTTAATAATATACTTACATTTACTAAAGGAGATAGTTCTACTTTCGTCGTTAACGTTAATACAGGATCTCTATTTGGAACTTCGAGCTGGGCCCTTAACGCTATAACAGCCTCTCATTCTTTAAATACGATATCCGCATCTTATGCGCTAAGTAGTTCTTACGCTTTATCTTCATCTTTCGCAACTACTTCATCTTTTACTATAAGCTCTTCTTATGCATTAAGCAGTTCGTATAGCGTATCTTCATCTATTGCATTCAGTAGCTCCTACGCTTTATCTGCTTCAAACGCATTAACTGCATCTCATCCTATTTCTTTATCCGGTTCTAGCTTATACTCTACTAATCCTTCAACAAAAGGCTTTAGCTTGATAGACGGGATATTCCTAGGAAGTAATGCAGGTAAGGATGCTGCAAATGCTAATAATTCTATTTTTATCGGAGTTAGTGCAGGCTTTGGAGCTACAGGTTCTACAAACTCAAACTTCATAGGATACTTCGCAGGACAGAACGTATCCGCAGCAGGAGGTTCTAATTTTATTGGAGCATTAGTTGGACAAAATGCAATAAGTGCATCTAATTCAAACTTTATAGGCGGATTAGCAGGAGCAGGAGCAACGTATGCTTCAGAATCTATATTTGTAGGTAGTTCAGCAGGACTTAATGCAGCTAGCGCATCTTACTCGACCTTTATAGGATATAAAGCAGGGCAAAGAGTTGGCGGCGGCGGAGCAGCGGGACCCGGAGTAAATAATATCGTATTAGGTACCGGTATAACCGTGCCAAACGATACCAATCACGCGATAAACCTAGGGGGTATAGTTTACGCTACAGGATCACAGTTCAACCTAAGCGGTACACCGGTCGCAGGACCTGTGACTAACGGCAAGGTAGGTATAAATCAATTCAGCCCACAGTATGCTTTAGACGTAAGCGGAAGCGTAGGAGTCTCACAAGTACTACATCTAGCCGACCTGAACCCCCTACCCGCAGGAAATCCAGGAGATCTAGCTGTCTCAGAATCTATGCTTTATTTTTATGCATTTTCAGGCTCATTTGTGGGATGGAAAAAAGTATCCTTAATTCTCTAACAAGTTATAAATGTCTTATACTTTATTTTTAACAGCAGAAACTACAATTTTTCAGAACGAAGTAAAGTGTAGAGTATCTGAGAATGATTTTAATTTTTCTCAAAATCCATCAGTTTTTCTCAGAAAACTAATTATTTCCGGCTCTAGAGCATTACCTTTTTTCGGCCCCGTAAGCGGATCCGGAACGCCAATAAGCAGCTCATTTGGTCAAGTTGTAGACGGAGCAATCTACGACTTTATGACAGGGTCATCATTCCGCCCTTATGCTACGACAATAGGCCTCTACAACGAAAACAACCAACTTCTCGTTGTAGGTAAGCTCGCCACACCCTACCCCATCCCTGCCAATACGGATATGACTTTTATAGTCA
>Ga0209990_10001469_pt1 | contig 19918 bp, 8 predicted proteins | sample NOAtaG_6_FD_187304 | JGI IMG/M metagenome (GOLD analysis project Ga0209990, IMG submission 187304) | Freshwater lake microbial communities from Lake Erie, under a cyanobacterial bloom - NOAA_Erie_Diel5S_2200h metaG (SPAdes) (version 2) | ecosystem: Environmental > Aquatic > Freshwater > Lake ...
GTTAGATCGTTTACATCTATATCATTAAAGAAAATCTTTCCCCTTCTGTCGAAGGAAAGTTTATTATAGTAATCCCTATACGAGAATAAAGAAAAAAGATTGTTGTTAGTTTCATCCGAACCTGAAGTTCTTATAATAACTTCATTTCCTATTGCAAATGCTCTATATGATTTATAATTTACACTATTTAAAACCCCTGCTATTGCTTCAGCAATTTGTGATTTGGTTCCAAATGGATGAAAATAATAAACTCCCCCTTCATCAGTAAAACTTCCAGGTCCCCATCCTCCTCTGACATATGTTAATTCTGATGCTACAAAATAATCAAATCTTCTGTTCCCGATTTGGTTAACTCCAAAAGGATGGTACAAAACTATAGCGTCATTTGGTAGCAATTGACCATCAATTTTAATAACGGAATATGACCTACCAGTTTCTTCTGAAATTTCTCCCTTATATTCTTTTGTTTTCAATGAATTTGGCCCAGAAAAAACAGAGAGGTCAACAAGTTTATTACTAATTATTAATAAATCGTTTTGAGTGGTTCCTGTTCCCCATTTATCAGAATTGGTTGCATCCGTTGAATAATTTTTTATCTGCTTATATGAATAAAAATTTCTATTCTTATCTTTGATATAAAAAGATTTCAATCTTTCGTTTGTGTGAACATCGTCTGATGTAGGAACGTAACCCCATATAGAATCAGGATCAACGAAAAGTCTTAATCCATTATCATTCTGCTGATAATAAGAAGATGTCATTTTATCAGATATCTGATAAGGTGACTTTGGCTCCGGAAAATTATTAACAGATGCGGAATTATTAAAAAATAAATCCGCTGATAATCTAAACGTACCCGTTTTTATATCATCGACGTAAAATCCATAATATCTATTGATACTGTATAGGTCTGCATCAGGATCATTAAAAAGAAACTCTAGATTTAATATACTATGGGAAATAACCCCATTTCTTTTAAATCCATCAGTTATTAGTTCATCAGTTTCAATAATGGGTGCATCAGCAGAAAAAACAGAATTTAGATACTCTCCCTTTTTACAGAAAACCCCGTCCTTTATAGAGACCCCATTGTATGTAGTTAGGGAATCTTTCTCAAATTTAACATCGATTAATGACTGGGTATAGTTTATATTAGACCTTATTTTAGAAAGATATTTTCCCAATTTAGAATCTTCCTGCAATGAATATGTTGCAACTATTCTGGACTTTGGTAAGATGTTTTCTATAAAATGGTCCTGCTCATCACCTATGAATTGTATGTTATAATTTGAATCCAAAAGGATGACATCGCCTTGACCCTGAACTAAATCAAACCCAGTAGAACTAGCAACAAAAATCTCCCCGGAGGAATATTCCGTACCGCTAGATTTTATTTTATATGGAAGATAAGAATTAGAGTTTTTATCAAGTCCATATTTTTCAACTACCTTATAGGTTTTTCCAACTGTTAAAGATGTAACCGGTATTAGATATGAAAAATCTATCGGATCGGTTATTCTAAATATTACAAAATACTTAGGCAAATCCCTCTGTACTCTGATTGGAGCAAGGAATGAAAATTCTTCCTCGTATAGATTAGATATTAAGGGGTTCGCTCCTGCGTGATAAAATCCATCAAATTGATCGCTTAATGTGGAGGTATAAGTATCTTTTGGGCTTTTTTCGTTTTTTAGACCAAAAACAAAATCCCCGGGGGTTTTTCCTTCATCAAAGAAATTATAAACATCCTGAGCAAAATCTCCATCGGGGGATATTCTATATCCTTTGTATTGGTTTTTAGACATTTCATCATTTGAATCTATAGAATTAAACCATAGATTTCCTGATGAATCAACGCTGATCTTCAGGTTACCAGAAATCCTAGGATTAGATCTAAGTACCCCGAACGATGACTTATATTTTCCTTTTTTTGTAGCCATTTATAGTTATGCCTCGATGAGTCTTCTTATTCCTAGTCTGTCTCTAAAACTTGAATATGTTGGAGAAGCTAATGCTGATTTAGTATAGCTTCCTGAGACTGACAAGTCAAAAGAAAATAACTCTTCATTATTTACTTTTATATCTATCCCTATCTTTTTAGTGTAGGTAATATTTCTTATCGCTCCGCTATTTCTAAATCCTCCTATATAGCCAAGTTTATCCTGACATCTCATTTGGAATAAGACGGGTATAACTATAGAATTTTCTTCACCAGAAGAAAGCGTTTTTGTTGCTAGAGTTGTTGAACCCTCAACTTGGATCGTAGAGTGACTTGAAGGAGACATAAATAGATATGATCCGCAAGAATATTTTCCGACCAAATATTCATCATCTGAACTAAATCCTAGCTTTTCTGGATATGAGGTATTTGCACCAGTAGCTCCATAAGAGTTTGTAGCAATCTGGTTATAAGAAAGCTGCTGATAATTTTTGGTCTGGTTTGTTACTGTATTAACAAACAATGTATCGGTAGAAGAAGCTTCAAATCCTAGTGAATGTCTAAAAGATGGGTAATTAAATCCACTGGTTCCTTGTATTGGACGAATTAAATTCTCAAAACTTTTAGATGTTGTTGTAGCTTCATTCACGATTGTAGGATGCGAAATATGAACGCAAAACTCATTTAACTTTCCGTTTCCAACAGGAGATCCGGATGCATAAGATCCGTTCCAAATATTAGCATTAGCTGTTCCAGGAGTGGAAGTACCTCCGGGCTTAAACGGAATTAAACTTCCTCCATCTACCGGAACACCACTAACCCCGCTTTCAGAATTCCAAGTTAATCCTGTTTTTGGAGTGAAATATAAATCATCATCAAATCCTACCGATTTAAATCTAGGATAAATGAATTGAGAATTTGCATTCGCAGATTGGAAAGGAGATGCGTGAATATAAGAATTTCTTCCTGTTAGGTTTGGTCTTACATCAAGGGGTTTTATGCTTGTTAAAGAAATAGGAGATAAATCATATTTTCTGTTAGTAGCATAATCCGGAGTTGCAGTAGTACTAGTGTTATCAAGAGACATAACATTTTGACCTCCTGGAATAATAGATGCAAGCTCTAATGGTGAAGCAGTTTCATTTCTAAGTTCTATAGAATACAGAACAGAAACTATTTTTCCATAATTTGAAAAGTTAGTTAAATCTATTAGCTCGTCATAATATCCAGCAAATAGTTCAACAACTGATCCTCTATTAACTTTTATTAGATCGCTTCCGCTCTTAATATAAACAGTAAGTACTCCTTTAGCTACAGATATTAATGCTTTTAATGAAGCTATCTCTTTATCCATAGCTAATATTTTTTGATATAAATCCAGAGATCTTCCTGTACTATCAAAAAATCCTGAAGATATGGTATCAGCTACGTGGGCAAAATATTTATCTCCACTATTAAATGCTGTTGATAGATGCGAATCTAATCCTCTAGAAGTTAAATCCTGCTGAAGGGAAACTAAAACCTGGTCATTCGAGTTTTGTGTAACATACTGTTCGTTAGTGTTTCCGACAGAAAGCTCTTCTGGAAAATCTATTATAACAGATCCAGAAAAATCAGATTCTAAAGGATTCATAGGCCAGCCAGCTTCAGAAATAGATGATACCTTAATTTCAACTTTTTCTCCAGATGTTACAGGAATATCTATTTGATTAATGTTAGGAAGATCAGCATCTTGAACATCTTCGTCTTTCCAGAAATATTTTTTAGTTACAGAGTCATAGGACTTTTTTCTAATATCTGTTTTATACTCTATCCAGTTACTGTACGTTGCTCTTCTTTCAGTTCCGTCGTTATCCGAAAATTTAATCTCTTCCGCATTAGTAGCGTTACCCTGCTTAGTTAAATATCTGTATCTTACTCTGAATTGTATAACACTTTGAGATCCTGATTTTCCATCCTCTATTGGGGAAGGAATTGGCCAAAATCCTCTTACTCTATATTTAGGAGCTTCTGTAACTTCTGGTGCAGCACTAGAAAGATTATTTAGATCCTGTATCACAGTTTGTAACAAAGAGGTCTTAGTAGATTTTTCTCTAGTTAAACTGTCAATTTTTGCTATTAAACTTTCTCTAGATGATGCAGTAGATTTTGTGACTGATGTTATAGTTAAATCTGCAAGCTCACTTCTTGTTTGATCTATAGATTTATTAATTGCATCAATTTCGTTTTGAAGCTTAACCTTATTTTGAACCGCTGCAGCAAATTTTTCAGATGTTGTAGACTGAGTGATCTGCTTGTTAATTTGTACAACTTTAAAATTAGAAGAATTAAGTACTGGAACATTTGGGACTAAACCATATACCGAAGGTATTACCTTTTCTTTGGTGTTAGATAAAAATTGAGACCCGAAATCTGCAACTTGAGTTTTATAAAACTCATCAAGTGTCATGTTTCCGTTTGAAGTTCCGATAATCATTTCATTGGAATAAAAAATAACGCCGTTACTATACGTAGAACCGGTAACATGGTGATTATCGTTAATGGCTTTAATAAAAACCCCCTGTCTTTCATCGTGTCCAATGTTAACATTAACTTGAAGGGGTGAAAGTATATCAGAAGATAGGGTTAGTGCACCCTCACCAATTGGAACTGGATCATATCCGCTAATTCTTTTTAATACAACGGTTAATTCAGAAAGATCTATGGAAGTAACCTCTAGCTTACTTCCTCCTTTAGTCATTAATTGATCCCCTACTTTAATTTGTCGGTCAGAATTTAATCCAGATGAAATTAGATCCTTGTATGTGATAGTATCTAATTTATATTTCCTTACAGTTTGATTAACAACTTGTCCACCAATTGTCACAGGAACTATCGTATCAAATACTCTTAAAACAGCAAAGTTTCCCTTGTATCTAATTACCCTAAGAGGTAAGTCTTCTGGGGATTCGTCTATAGTGTAAGTTATTCCCTCCCCGGTAAGAGCACTCATTAAATCAGAGTCACTGATATCATTTCTACCCTTTAAATTGGTATCGAACCAATTTTTTTGGGCGTCAGTAAAAGTATTTGCTATAATTCTTTTTACAAAAACTCTTTTCGTTTCAGAATCAACCTGTCCATCCAGATTGAAAGATACAAATAGAAGGGGATTTAAAAAGCTTTCAAAAAAATGATTGCTTCTAAATTTAAAATTAGAGGGAACCTGCAAATTAGCAGGGGCTATAGGATCTAATAGAGGTTTAGCTTCGTAAATTCTAGAAACAGTCCCGTCTGCATTTCTAACATTTGCATCACCGTCTTCTAATCCACTTAATCTTTTAATATTAGAATCTAATCTCTTAATTTCGTTTATAATATAACCCCAAGAAGGAATCGAGATCGTACTAGCATTATTATTTTCATCAATAAATTCAACGCTGACAATATCTTCTTTCGAAGTTGTAGCGTTACTCAACTTATTGATAATTTCTAAAGAGTTTTTTTGAAGTCTTAGAAATTGAGCTAGTAGTGAACTTATTGAATTTTTAGTACCTGCCATTTTATCTTATTTGATCTATTTCAAAAACTAAGTTTTTCTCGTCAACACAAACTATATCGAATATAGGTTTATTGTCTGATGAATTAAAACTTGTTTGGGTGAATCCTCCAATTAATATTCCATAAGGAATTCCCCCTGGTGCACTAAGAGGATAAGAGCCTTTTGCATCAGTGTATATTAGAAGATTATTTCCATTTAAAACCAATTTGTCATCAAAGACAATTCTAAATGATTGTCCCTTTTTCCAGTGACTGTTAGTGTCATCAATTTTAAATACCAGATCGTTATTTAAATTTATAGTTAGTCCAAAATTCTTATGCTTATAATAGTTATTAAAAGGATTAAGAACTAATGTGTTACCGTTAGTTGGGTTTATGGTAAAATTATACCCATTTTCCTCAGGTAAAGAATATCCCTGAACTGAATTGTTTAAAACCAATCTATTGGGTGTAGATCTATCTACATTTATTCCCGTTCCGCTTTTAATTAGATCCAGATCATAAGAAAGCTTGATGTTGGTAGTCCCGTTTAGAATATTTTGAACCATTAAGTAATTTCTTTCAATTAATCCTAGGATATCCTGTGTATTTTTAAATAATGATTGATTAGCTACCATTGCATCTTCTAGAGCTTTAATCCTTGCAGAAAGAGATGTATTGTCATCCATAGTGACAACTAAATCTTCAAGCGTTGTAACTCTGGTATTCATTGAAATGATCTCTGTTGTTTGATCATTTAAAGCTTTAGATGCATCCTGTAAAACATTTACAGCATCCATAAACATGGAAAGGGAGAAAGAAGAATAGTCATTTACTGCTAATTCTACTCCTGTATTATCAACATCAGTATCAAACTTAATGTTAATTTTAAGGCCATACGAATTACCATTTAGTTTGGTAATAGGATCCGGCTTGTACTTTTTGAACGTTGGAATTTTACCAGCAGAGTTGGAAATAGGTTCTACATCTTCTAAAAATAAAATTCCATATAAATTAGTTTCAGCATCGACAGGATTATTAGGATCGTATACATCATAATAAATTAAAACAGCATTAAAATCAAAAGAACCTGAATCTGAAACAGAATTGAATTCTTCTATAGTTGATATAGAAGGATTGTCGATAATAGGTTTATAGTTATCAGGATTAAAGTCTAATTGAATACCATCAAGATTAGATCTTCTATAATTTGTCTGGTATGTCCCATTTTTTAAATACTTCGTAATTCTATTAGTATCTGAATCAAAGAATGATGATTCGGTGTAATAAGAGTTTGCAGTATTTCTTGGATAGTACCATTGATTAGTAAAGGTTGCTCCAGTAGCAGACGTTCCAGTTATTCCAGGTTGACCTAAAACATCCTGATCATAAATGGCAAAAGTTGGAAGAGTATTAGGACCGTAATTTCCGTCATTATGACTTCTTCCTTGAAGATATTCTGTATCTAAAGGATCGGTTGGTTTGTGTGTTAATATTTGTCCAGGATAATAATTCTGATCCGCAGTTGTTTTAAACATTACAAGAGGTGTGTGACCATCCTCAGTTGGAACATGAATGTAAACTTCAGAGTATGAATTATTTTTATGCTGTACAGAGTTTACAATATCACATTCTCCAATATACTTAACTATTCTAGAATATCTAGGTTTAACTGATCCGTTTCCTATGGAATAATCATCTTCCTCTACCCATCTTTTGTCAGAAAAAGGAAATCCCCCTGATAATCCAGTTGCGTTCTGATTTAATCCAGGAGCTACTTCATTAGAGTTAGCTGGTCTAAATCTAACAGCTCCAAGCTCTTTCATCCATTTCCAAAATACTCTTTCAGAAACGTTTCTTTTCAGTGTTGGATTATAATTCTCATCAGACAATAATCTTGACTCTAGGTTAAGACAATAGTTTTGAAAAGACACCTCCAAATTAGGACTTAAATTATTTGGATCGACCAAATCAAAACTTCCCTCCGCAACATCTAGAAAAGAAGAATCTACAGTATCAAATTGGATAGAATTCTCTCCATATAAAGGATCTCTAAATTCAGGGATGTTTAACAGTACATACTTAGAAAATCTAAACTTATTAACAGTGTTGTTAAAAGTAAGGGCAAGATCTTCCGCCGCAGAGCTAAATGTGTAAAATGTTCCGCCCTGTGTCTGAAGAGGTCTAATAAATGGAGTTTTTGCCATCCAGCTTTATAATTTATTTTTAACTTAGATCACTAGCGCTAAGTCCAGCAGTTGATATTACTACCCAAGATCCGTTCTGTGTTGCTGATCCCTTTCCCAATCTATTTTCCCACTGTAGGGTTACTGAAGCTTTATAAGGTAAACTAGCCGGTACAGTAATTTCAGAAGGGAATCTTCCTGCGTTATTATCAGTATTGAATCCAGTATAATAATTACCGGTGAAAGGTGTTTTTACCCCCGTTCCTATTAATCCAGCATAAAGACCGGTATTTACTACAGTAAGTCTAAAACCTTGTGGAACTGCTGGTAGATTAAGAGATCCTCCGTCCCCAGTAGCAACTCTAAAATAGAATCCTGTTTGATTACTGGAATCTCCTGTTGCTCCACTAACATAGCTACAATTTGCAAAGACCACGCTTTCATCAAAAGTTAGAACATAGGGATTACTAAATGTACCTGTTATGCCGCCGCCTCCGTTACCAGGAGAAAGAAAAGCATTTGTTGCCCCTGATGCACCTGTTGCATTTCTATCAATATAAGATCCAGTAGCTCCGATTATTACAGATCCATTGAAAGTAACATCTCCATCAAATCTGGCAGTGGAACCAAAAACTGCTGCTCCTGATGCATTGATCTGATTAAATGTTCCTGTTCCAGAAACTGAAATTTGCCCGGATGAAACGATTCCAGAAAATGAAGCATTTCCTGCGCTAGCACCAGTTCCGTAAATACTAACAGTAGCAGTTCCAGAAGCTGGAAAAGTTGCCTGGTTAGCAAAAAACGTTTTGGCTTTTAATTGTCCACTGGTGGCCTGAGAAATGTCCATAGATCCCGTTACCACATTAATATTGAATGTGTTCTCTAGATCATTTATTTCATTCTCAACCAGTAGGAAATTTGAATTAATGGTAAGTCTCGAGGCTGCGATCGAGTCAGTGCCTAATATCTCCTGAATAGTAATCATTTGTTATTTTTTATTCTGAATATATATATCATACAAGACCGAACGAAGAAATAATTCTTGCATGCTTAGATCATACGGTAAAAAATTCTTAAGTTTCTCACAAATTAATCCCAAATTTTATGGAAAAAACAACAAAGGAATCTCCTATCAAGGGGAAAGTGAAGGGCCCTATTAAGTTTAAACTTCAGCTTAACGAGGAACAAAAGGAAGCTAAATCTATAATTTTAGAAAACCCAGTAACAGTTATCAGGGGTATGGCAGGATCGGGAAAAACACTTCTAGCTTGTCAGATAGCTCTAGATCTTCTTTTTAACCGGGAAGTTGAAAAGGTTATAATAACAAGACCAACGGTAGCTAAGGAAGATATAGGATTTCTTCCCGGAGATCTTAAAGAAAAAATGGACCCTTGGCTAGCTCCAATTTATTCCAATCTTTATCTTTTATACGATAAAGAAAAAATAGATAAAATGGTTGCTGACGAGATAATTGAAATTCTTCCCTTCCCTTTTATGAGAGGTAGAACATTTCTTCATGCCTGTGTCATTGTTGACGAAGCTCAAAACGTTACTAACTCACAAATGGAAATGGTTTTGGGAAGACTTGGTATAGCTTCTAAAATTATGATCTGTGGTGATATTTCCCAAATAGACTTAAAAATCAAAAAAGACTCTGGATTGGATTTTTTAAATACAGTGTCTTCTAGGGTAGATGGGGTTAAAGTCATTTCTCTCAAGAAAAATCACAGGCATCCTATTGTTCCAGAAATTCTTGGGGTTTATACTGAATACAGAGACAGATAATTAAATTATCTGAGGCATAGTCTTTTTCTCGTAGATCGCTCTTTTCCTAAAGGTTTCGCTGTTTACGTATTCAACTATTTCTCCTGGGGGTGGGTTCTTGTGATCTATAACTCTAATGTATCCTTTTTTATCGTGGATATAAATATTTCCATTAGTATCTTCGATCTTAGCTCGTAGGGTATAAAATCCTGGCTGATTAAATGTCCAGATGAAAGCATGAGCATCTTTTATTTCAATCAGATTTTCGTCATCATCATCGTTAATTAGGGTGTAAACTATATTCTTCTGACCAGGTATTAAAGAATCTATCGGGTTAAAAATAACGGTAGTTCCCATAGGAACTTCAAATTCTTTATTTGAGATTTTTCTTTCGCCAGATGTCCAAGATCCAGTACCAAACCAAGAATATACTCCTCCTATATTTTTACCGGTTCTATATTTTAGATTTGTAATTTTTCCAATAAATGCATCCTCTCCTCCACTTGGTGAAGCAATCCAGTTTGAAAATTCCGATTCTCCTGAAATATATCCGGTTAAATAAATATTATCTTCTTTATCTAGTGAAAGAGATATACCCTCATCTCTATTAATACCCCCAGCATCAACTATATCAAGAAGTATTCCGTGATGATCATATTTAAATAAAACAATGTCGCTATTTCCTTCGGGGGATGGATAATAGCTAGGGGAAGAAAATTCCGGTGAAGCTATTAAAGGTCCGTCGTATGATCCCAAAATATAAAGGTTACCTTCAGAATCTATTTCTACGTCCTGGCAATAATCTGCATCCTTAGATCCTACAGATTTTGCCCAAAGATTTCTGTATCCGTTAAATTTCATGATTGCTATATCTTTGTCCCCGTTAGAAGATATAACGTTACCATCTACTTCGATAAATCCAGAAAAAGTAGCACCAAGAGCAATTTCTCCGTTCCCTGAGACTTTAATTCTTGGACTTATGTGATAATTCGAATGATCACTATTTCTATAGGATCTTGTCCACTCTATATGAAAATCATAGCTAATGAATTTTGAGAGAATTAAATTCTGAACAGATCCTACTCTGGAACTGTATGCCAAATAAAGATCTTCATAATCCTTTCCTATTTGAATAGAAGGATTTTCTTCAATTCCTCCGCTATTTGCTTTATAAAGCCATTTTACGTTCCCGTCACCCTCGATCCTAGCTACAAAGACTTCAGGGTCTGATCCAGAACTGGATATTGAGAAGTTTCCAGCAGAAAGTGTTCCACTAAATATTCCAGCAACATAAACGTTACCAACCTGGTCTATAGCAAGATCTTTTATCAAATCTCTAGCAGTATCACTGGAAGGCGAAAATAAATTAGTACCACTAACAAAAACAGCATTCCAATTCCATTTTAAGTAGATATTGGTAGGAAGTTCTGATGTTGTGTTATTTCTATTTTTTTCCTTATACCCGACAACAACTACGTTACCTACCCTATCAACCTTGATTCCGGTTGGGGTAAAATCATAATCCGCAAATCCACTAAAGCTTGCATCTCCATATTTTCTCGCCCATTGTACAACACCAAATTGGTTATACTTAGCAACAAATATTGATCTACAGCTATTAGAAGCAAGAGTTGTATTTGCACCTATTGGTAGGTTATTCTTAGATCCAAAACTTATAGTTCCTGAGAAAAATCCAGTAACATAAACATACCCTTCTTCATCCACAAATGTTTTTATCCCTCTATCATCCTGGGTATCTCCTATTTTAATAACCCATTCAAATCTATCAAGAAGATTTCCAATCTCCCTATCGGAGCTTCTAATAACATTGCTGTTTCTCCAATATGACTCCTTTAATGCAACACCAGAAGCAATATCTCTAAGCGGTGCATCGAGGAAAAGATTGTCAATATCAATTCCAGGATGTGAATCTGTTACATCTCTAAAATCATAATTAATCCAGCTAGGGATTTTCCACGATTTGCTATCAACGTAAGGAAGTTGGGGATCTTTACCGATATTTATTGAAGAAGTGTATAAAGGACCAACAATAAAGTTGAAATTTACTTCTGTTTCTCCGATACCTTTTTCTCTTACATAAATAGGATCTGGAACTGGTCTATATGATAAATGATAAATAAAATCCCATCCAGAAATTCCAGGGGTTTTTGCCGATGCATGAATATAGGGAATAACAAAAGAAATTTTTCTCGCGTGGATGTTTTGCGGTGTTGGATAAGACCCAACGCTGGATTGATCCCAATAATTAGCATTAACATAAGGAGATCCTATTCTTGGTTCATCCCCCAAATAAAATAAATCACCTACGTTCCTAGTAAAATTCCCGTCAATATACTTTACATTATTTTTAAAGAAATAAATATCTTCATAATCATAATCTAAACTGTAGATAGGTCCAAATGTGTTTATGGTTCCAGGATCATCTGAATAAACTACAAAAGTTATTCCGTTAAAATAAACTAATTCATAGATTTCTGTTCCTGTTTGTACTATAAAGAATATCCTTCCACTTCCAAGATTTACTATGTTTCTACTTTTACCGACTGGTAATTCTGGATTGGTAGTTGGCGTCCAACATCCCCATCTTATATTATCATAATAACATATTCCATTAGAACTTCCTATCCACTTACTTCCAGATTCATCTATTTCCAATGAATAAAGATCGTTAGTATGGAGACCACTGTTACTGATATCCAGTGTATCAATTTTAATCCCGTTGTATGTTTTTAATCCACCATTAGTAACAATCCAAAGTTTAGATTTCTTTCCAATATATTCATACTTTAACTGTCTGATACTATACAGAGTAGTATCAATAATTCCAATATTTTCTTGAGGAATTAATTCCCAATATCCTGTGGATGATTCCGGATTTTGAGAAAGATTACTACCAACTAGGGATCTATATGATAATCCATTCTTACTAACAATACTTCCAACATTATATGTTCTACTAGCATTCCATGAAGGACCTAGAGTTGAAATAACAACGAATTCTTTAGAAGAAGCATTAAACTCTATTAATCTATAGGAATCTTCTGGAGATCCAACAGAATATGATTGTATGTACTTAACATACATCACAAAGTTTTCAGTCCTATCATCTACGGCTAAGCATATTGTTTGAAATTGAGAATCAGGGACAGGAGCTAAATAATTGAGATCTGGTCTGGAGAATCCGGATACGAGAACAGAACTAACTAGTATTGTCTCCTCTGGTTTTTGTCTATTATAAATAACTAGAGGTACAGCACATCTTTCTCCATAACACCACCAATTTCCATATTCATCAGGTAAAACTTTTCTTGGAACAGACCCGGGATATTCAGTACCTATATAATAATAATCTATATCTGTTGGGGATTTCATTACCTTGACAGAGGTAACTCCTCCCATGATTATATCACCGTCTCTATCTTGCTTTATAGATAAAGGAGCACCCATTGCAGGCGATCCAACTTGTAAATCATATGATAAGGTTTCCTCTTTGTAAGGCCTAGCTATACACGTAAGACCCGGGGAAATAACATCCCCAGTGTTCTTAAAATATTCCGGCAATTTTGAAAATCCCCTAACTTCATAATAGAATCTAGAAATATTCGGATCTGTTGACGCATTTAATTGATCAGCAGCTTCCCTTAAATCTAGATAATTTGGACTTGCATCAGGGGAAGAAACATTCCCTAGAATTATTCCTTTAGACTTTTGACTAACCCTTATTTTATCTCCACTTTGTAGATTATAAAGGGAAAATCCACCTAACCAGTCATTATGAAAATCATACATTCCCCAGGTTTGAGAATATAAATTATTCCAAGAAAGAGAATCAAAAGAGTCCCAGTTTAATCCCTTGGTTCCATAGTATCTGGTATTTTCCGTTGGAAGATCTCCTTCAAAATTATAATCAACATAATCAGAGTAAGCATTAATTCCTCCAGAGAATTGTGAAGAATATGATTTAACTGCAGAACTTCCATCGTATAGATAAAGGCCACCGGTCGTAGTAAACTCGAGGGATTTACCATTGTATAATGCTCCCCTCCCTATCGGTGTTTTAAAAACAACATCCATCCATTCTTGAACGTTAGCTGTGGAAATAAGAGAAGTAGTTATAGTATCAATCCCGAAAGCAGGATCTTTCGTGAACCCATTGAATTTACTCATCAAATTGCCCAGTGTAGTATCCAATCTTCCATTAAAATCAACAGTATGATAATTAGATCCCTCGTACTTTACAGTAATGCTCCCGGATTTAACCACACTTATAAGGGAAGGTGTTACTGAACCTGAGAGTATAATCGGAAGGGTGAAACCTGTAGCTGTAACGTTACTTATTAGATAAGTCCCGGAAAGATTTCCTGCCCCAGTGTTGTATCCATCTATTAATGTTACTCTCTCCCCGTTTATAAAAGAATGTGGAAGATATGATGAATTTAAAGTTGCAATCACTGGACCAGAACCTGTTCCACTATAAGAACTGGTAAAGCTAGACATAGGTATTTTTTGTAGACCGAATCTAACTAAAGAAGATCCTATAGTTTCTGGAAAATCTTTTAAAATCTTGCATTTTTGACCCTCGTTAAATTGATTTCCATATTCAGCAGGATTTAGGATTAAATTAGATGGTTTAGGTTCTTCTGGTCTTCTTTCAACGGGAAAAACCCACATCGATTCAAAATTATCCCAAGGCTGTTTTGTCTGATCCCAGGTATAAACTTCAGCTTCTCTGAATCTAGAAACACTAACAATTTCAACTTCCCTCTTCTTAACTTCCAAGCAATTCTCATAGTGTGTAGAACAGATGTCGTTAAATCCATCCCAAACCCTGCATTGAACCGAATATATTCCATCATATGGAAGAACAAGGGGAAGTTTATAATAATCAGTTATTTTACCTCTTAGATCATAATAATAAGGTCTATCATCTTTCTTTGTGATCTTCCATTCAACCTCATAAAATCCCGCGAATCTAAGATTATCCCAAGAATAAAATCCGTCGGGATTGAAAGAATAATCATAATAGGATAAATCGAGATTGTCTTTAAAAATGTTAACGATTTCTACTTTCCAGTCATCGAATATTCCTTCATTTTTAACCCATAAAAGTTTAACATTAGCTATTCCAGTGAGAGTACTATAGCTTTGAACCTCACATAGAAACTGACAATCGGAATCTGTGTTAGAAGTAAATTTAAGTTGAACCTTACCAGATGCTGGGTTTAAAATTGATATACCAGTTTGGAGATTAATATTGAACAAGGTTCCAAATATGGTAGAAAGATTAAATTCAAAATTTAAGCTAGAGTCTATTAGGGTCTGATCGTTATATCCGGAAACATCTGAAATAGATGCTAGTGTTGAAGAATATGTTGAAATATTTCTATCTAAAGAATCCCACTGATTATTTACTTCGTCCCATGTTAAAACAAAAGATGTTATTTCCATCGTAACCGGAAATCCTGCGGGGACATCATAAACTTTCCCGTCATATAGTTTTCGGTATCCCCCGTTTTTATTATCTCCGTCACCTAGTCTGTAAGGTTTTATTCCCTTCGTGTTTCTTTCATCATAAAATAGCTTTATTGCATCAGCTAAAGCTTTGGACTGTTTACCTGGGAGTTTTAAATTGTTCTGGGGTAAATCTACTAGATTTCCATAAGTTGAAAAATCGTAGGTGTTAGGTTCCACCCCAACATAAGGAACATACGGAATATCAGAATTGGGTCTTACTGAAAAGGGCCTTAAATCCTCTATGTAACCATATTCTGGGGTAAATCCTAGCTCTAGGTCAATTCCCTGATTTAACTCATCTATCTTTAAATTATCTGTCCATGCTCTGGTTTTGTAGATTCCAAAATAGACACCTTCTCCTGTTATATCAATAATCCTCGCATTTAAAGGAAGATAATCTTTTTTTAATTTTTCTTTTAAGCCAAACAGTTTTATAAGTACCTCCTCCGGAGAAAAAACAAAAGCATTTTCCACAACGGGATATTCATAAATGTCCTCTTGGTTCTCAACTACCCTGTTGATATCATAGAATAAACCAAAGAGTGCAGTTTTCTTAAAACTTGAGGATGGAAATAATTTTTCCATCGAGGATTTTAAACCAAAAGTTCCGTCGTTTCTTTTTCCGTAAATTTCTACCTGTTTATACTTACCAGAATTTTCATCGTCAATTATACTGGATATTAAATTTTGTTGACCTCCGGGTAAAGCATTCCACCTCTCTAAAAAATCCGTATTTTGTTTGAGAGCGGATGTTTCAGATTCAGATTTTTTAATATTTAACCAATATTCTTTAATTCTTAGATCTTGGTACCCAAAAAATTTAATAGCATTAACAAGACCCTTATAAGATCCTAAATAAGAGTATATTTCATGTCCTTCTAATAAAAGCTCTTTTCTCTTATCATTTAAAATCTCATAATCTGTGAATGGCTCTTTGGGATCAGAATCTCTTAATATATAAGCGTCTTCCGCATTTAACCTTCTCCCAAAATTATTTAAAATTGTTTTATATCTTTCATCTTCACCTATTGTTTCCCCGTGTATCTCTATCCTTGCTACAGTTTTTGGGTACCCTAATGAAAGATCCTCTATTACTAATGTTCTACCGAATATTCCCTCCTCTTTAGAATTAAGAGCTATGTTAACAGAGGCACTTCCCGAATATATTTCACCCGAGCTTCTTAAGTAATCATTTACAGTTTCATTTGGATCATAATCGATTTTTAAATAATTAGTATTGATTGATTCTAAAACAGGAGCATCCAGAGTTCCATCTTCGGTGAGGATGTATTGATATATGTAAGAAGAAATGTTATTTCTTTCCTCGACAGGATATACAAAAACCGTGATGTTATTAAGAGTAACTTCGCACTTCTTGTTTAAGTATATTTTATTTCCAGAAACTTTTGTAATTCTAGCATCTTTAGGAATTCCGTCTCCTAAAATCATTAAAAATTCGTCATTCTCCGAAATAGCACTTACATCAGAGGAAGTCGTGATATAATCTAATCCCTTAGTTATACTCGCTCTAATAGGATCAAAAGCATCAAAATCTAAAACGTTTCTAGTTGTCTCGAAACTAACTCTCCATAAATTAAAAAACAAAGGGACGGAATTTTCTGAAAACGTTGCAGCATTTTCAAGCTCAATTGTCTTATCCACCACACTAACACCAGTTACAAGATTTCCGTTAGGGAACTGCTGACAAAAAACCTTAGATCCTATAAAATCCACAACAGGTTCAGAGTTTAATGTAACCTTTCTAGATCCAGAATTAAAAGATCCATATATTCCAGATGCAGAGGTTGAACTTATTTCTGGGGTTATATGAGGATATCCATAAACAGTGTTTCCGTTTAGATCTTCAAATTTTTCAATTATAAACAGGTGTTCTATTTCAAAAAGATCCACAGATACCTGAGGAAGCATTAATCTAGTTTCCCAGAATTCTCCGTTCCAAACAAAATTTGATTGGTGCCCAGTTTTATTAAAAAATAGAAGATTTTTATAATTCATTACCTAACGTACTTATTATTTTTAGGAACTCTGTAGTTAACAAAATTTCTAATTCCCTTAGTTGCCTCGATTAATCTATAAACTACCCTCTCGATATACGACATTATACTTTTCCTGTTTTTGTCGCCTTCAAGTGTTATAGAGGACAGGGTTTTTTCAAATATCTGCCCCTCGTAGTTGAATCCAACATTTGATCTATTATCTCTTGTTGAATTTATGTAGTCATAATAACTTTTTCTTTCAGTATTAAACATTTTATGAATTACTATTTCTTATGAATTGCTTGTTCTTCATATTTACCTCTGTGTTGTAGGTAACAGGAACTGTTTTTCTAATATCTATATTGATTGAAGATAACTTGTTTAAATCCGCTCCTTTATCATAAAATAAACCAGCTCTGTCTGACCATCCGCCAGTAAGTATTACTATTTCATCCTTATCAAAAAGAATATCTCCAAAATCATCTAAACCTAAAACCGTTTTCTTTTTAGGATCTGTATCAGGAAGAGATTCTACACTTTTAGCATACAGTTCATTTTTTTCAGATATAAAAAATAAAGTAACTGAATCTACCCCCGGAACAGATTCTACAATTGAAATTAAATCAGATCTAGGGATTTTGTCTCTTCTTCTAATACCTATAAAGTAATTGCTAATAGAATCAATGATTTGTCCTTTTATAGTATCAGGATCATAACCTTCAAAAACAGTTATGAGTATATTTAAAACATACCTAGAAATTTTAGGATCTAATATTCTTACTTCAGTAGTAACAATTTTCTGTCCGCTATCTTCGATTGCTTGAAGAAGTCTATTTTTTTGGAATTCTGTCAGCTTAAATTCTGTCTCTGCAATATCAAAATACGTTTCATTAGTTTTTAATTTCTGAGTTATATCAGGTACTAAAAGAACATAAATAATATTATCATCATCCAGATATTGATCATCAAAGGTTGAAAAAGCCTCAATAATTGAGAATATACCAAATTTTTCAAAGTATGTAATATAATTATCGGGATTTGCTAAAACAAAAGATCTCGAGGTTTTAGGAGCAAGAATTCTTGTAAGTTCTATGGATTCTTTATCGGTTCCTAACTGAGGTGCAACGGTGCAGTTTATTTTTAAATACTCCTGAAGGGAAACTGAATTGCCGAAAGAATCCGTTCCGTCGTCGCTAAATTCAAATGCTATTTTTCCAGGTTCAAGAGAACTGATATTTCCTCCAGACCCTAGGGTTTCCAGATATTGTACCTGTATTGTGGATCCAGTAGGAGGGATTTTTCCAAAATTTAAATTTCCAAAAATTACGTCTATACCACTACTGATACCGGTTCTAACCAAAACACCCTCTGCATTAAATGGAATATCATATAAAGAATCATAAACCTTCCATTCGTCACTGTCTACAAAAACTTTAACTTGAAAGTTGTCAATGGCGGAAGTAATCCTGTCAGACACGTTGTAACTTTGTAGTGATCTTCCGTTTCCTGTGAATGTCGAAGTTTTAATGCTTCCCTCTAATATTTCACAAGAAACCTTGGAAGAAGAATTTAGATTAATCCTAGTATATTCCTGGGGAAAGTTTAAAACATAAGAAACGCCACCGTTAGAAAATTTAATTTGAGCATATCTAGGAATTAGAATTGCTCCACCGCCTACAGTTGTTGCATCTGTTCCGTTCCATATAATTTCCACCTGGCCCCTTGCAGCAGTACTTCTGGAAGCGTTATGTCCAGCAAGAGCAGCAAGTCCATAAATTGAACTTTCCCTACTTGCTTTTCTAATATCAAGCTCAGTAATAGAATCCTCAATAAAGTAAAGGATTAGCTGAGAAAGGTTCTGCAGAACAAATAATATTTGTCCCCAAGCAGAAGCTACTGTAAATAATTGATTGGCTTGATTATATCTTTTCTGGATGATCTCAAGAGTATCCTGAAGAAGATCCTGAATTTTAGCCCGATTTTTTTTGAATAAATCCATTTTAAATTACCTTTATTCCCAATACAGGATTACCTTTGATAGCGAATTCAATAACACAGCTATCTCTGGTTTCTCCTCTGAAAAAACCCACCTGAAAATCAATTTTGAGTATTCCTCTAGCAAAAGGACAGTAGGTATAAAGCTGTAAGCTGATTGCCTCTTCTAATTCTTGCTGATTGACCTCAAAATCGAAAATTAAAGATTCTAGATCTATACCAAAGAATGGGTCTCCTAAAACAGAACCAGGTTTAGTTAACATGATCTGCTTTATCATTCCTATAGAGGATTCCACAACATCGTCGGTTTCTAATTTGTCCGGGACGTATAAGGGATCGTCAGGATTTCTAGGGTATATGTCAGTGATCTTTATCATTATCTCCCTTATATATTTATAAAATATAAGCAGAAGATAATTTAAGGATTAATTCCACTGTAAGAAATAGCTTGGGGTGTTTTCCGATTTAATCATATCCATTACCTCAGTCTTTTCTGTGGTTCCCTGTGCTGAAATAGCACTAGCGTTTATGGTAACCCCACCAGGTAATTGGTAACCAAAAGTTCCTAAAAGTCTCCCGATATTAATTTTTGCTTCTGCAAGGCAATATCTAACGAAAAGCTCATCAGAATATAGATTTTCCTCGGGAATGGCAATACATGCCTTAATTCCCACATCCTTACCTCCAAGGGCTAAACCTGTGCTGGATGTTCGGCTAGGATCGCGTCCTAGGATGGTTAGCTTCTTCGTATTCTTGTTATAATTGAAAGCATATGTTTCTAATAGGTATGCTTTTGCGAGGTCAAAAAATGAGTATAAAACGGTTCTATACACAAGGTTGTCTCCCACGAAGGGACTTAACATAAGTTCAGATCCTAATAGCTTGGAATCTCCAAAATCTTTATCGGGTGTTCCAACTATACCAGATCCACCAACCTCCCTTACATCATAAACACTTATCACGCATTCAGGTAGTTGAACCTG
>Ga0209990_10001471_pt1 | contig 19912 bp, 14 predicted proteins | sample NOAtaG_6_FD_187304 | JGI IMG/M metagenome (GOLD analysis project Ga0209990, IMG submission 187304) | Freshwater lake microbial communities from Lake Erie, under a cyanobacterial bloom - NOAA_Erie_Diel5S_2200h metaG (SPAdes) (version 2) | ecosystem: Environmental > Aquatic > Freshwater > Lake ...
GGGGATCAGGGCTACGCTAGCCATTCTCATTAGGTATTTAAAGGCACCTAAGAGTACTACAGGACTCTTTAAATGGCCTTTAAGTTAACGGCTAGAGACCTTTTTAAGACCACTTTTAAAACTGTCTTAAAAAGTCTTTAAGTACTTTAAAAAGGAGACAGCTAAAGACCTCTTTAAAAAAGACTTTTTAAGTATCTTTAAGTATCTCTAAATACCTTTAACCACACTCTAAGCACCCCTGTCAAGAGGCCTCTTTTTGTCGTATCTCTTAAAAGGGGGTCTCTTTTGGTAAGCACTTAGAGGGGTCTTTGGACGTAAGCCCTCTGAGAGGCCTCTAGAAGCCCCTCTAAGGCCCCTCTAGCCCCTTTTAGCTATCTAACCAGTTACAGGAACCTGAAGAGGCATACAGAGCCTTCTGGAGGTCTTCTAGGGAATTAGCGTATCCAATGGCATCAATGGACAGACCACCGTCACCTTGGATGAATTTACGTTCGATCTCCCACTGCTCTCTAAGACGGCTATCAATGGCCTTTTGTTCTGTGAGAGCCATGGACTCCGTAAAGTACTGAACAGCCATTGCAAGGGCATCTAAGCGGTCGTCATGTCTAATGCTGTTTTTCTCTTTGGTAATCCGAGTGAGTTGAAAGAAGAGTTGGTATTGGCTTCTAGTTTCGCTTGGGTAACTTTCTGTGGAGGAAAGGTCATGAAGGACTACATCCGTATCGACCATGAGCCGGTGTTGGTTAAGGACAGGCTCAAGGGTATCGATGATGCGGACTTCCTTTTGCTTTGTATGTCGGACCTCTTCAACGCTGCAGGGGTAGATCGTGCCGAGGTAGCGCTTGAGGAGCTCAGAGAACATCCCGAGGCCGAGGTTACTTTCAACCAATATTTGCTTGACCTTGTACTCCTTAGCGATGAGGGCAAGCTTCTTGAGGTTAGGTTCGCTGTAACCACCCCGAAGGCCACCGCTAGCAAGGAGGAAAAGATTACCGTTCAAGTATGCAACTACCGAGTAGCCAAGCTCGTCGCTGCCGCGTCCAGAGGGGTCAACAGCCATGACAACCCCGGTGTATTCAAGAAACTCATCCCCTATCTGGGCAGGTTTGTAGAAAAGATCACCATGAAGGCCGACAGAGGGTAGGTCTAGGGCTTTATCGCCGTTAGCCATCCACACAACCTTATTAGGGCCTTGTTCACGGTTTAAACGGAACACACAGAGGTCTCTGAGCTTGAGAGGAAACCGTTCCTCATCACTCAGTGAGATGTCCAACAGGAATTGAAGGTTGAACGTAGACCGACCAATAGAAAGCTGTCTGGCTTCTAGTTCTTCCCAGTCAAAGCGTCCAGGGTCTACAGGGTGTCCAGCGAGGGAGGAGTCTTTGGCTAGGTCAGCTTTGATCCGAGGTGCAAGGCGATCACCGTAATAATCCTTAAACTTCTTGTTAGTGGGGTACAAAGCAGGCCAAATCCTGACTTCGTAGCCAGAAACCTCAAGCTTTGCGTAAACACTGTCTTGGGTGTGAGGAGTGCCAAGGAACACAATCTCCCCACCGGGTTTAATAACGGAGTCAAACTCTTTGATTGATTCCCGAAGCTTGTCTCGGATCAGTTGGGTTTCGCAGGACTGTGGTGTCTCAACGTCGTCAGCAACGATAAGATCAGCGCGTGAGCCAGTAATCTGACCAAAAATGCCGCTGGAACGTACTGAAGGAGACTGGTCTGGTTTCGCTCCGTAAACGTCAAAAGCAACTTTTGAGAACCGTTGGGTGTCGCTAGGGAACAGGTCTTTGACCATGAACCAGTTTCGGAGCAGGTCATGACAAAAGACGGAGAACGCATCAGCACGGTCCTGAGCTGCAGAGATCACCAGCACCTTACAGTCTGGATCCCGACGTAGCCTCCACAGCACATAGCCAGCCGTAAGGAACGACTTACCGCAGCCCCTGTACGCCATGATGATGCGCCGACTAGGACCCTCCTGAAGGTAGTCAGCTACTTGGTATTGAACCGGTGTAGGGCTAGGAAGCCGGAGGTAATGCCAAAGGTGTGTAGCAAAAACAGGAAAACTAGCTACAGCATCCTGAATAATTTGTTCAGTTTGTTTTGAAGTCCTTGGCATTGTTGGCCCACTTGAACACTTGGCTCAAGTTATTCTGCAGGATCAAATTCATTTGGATGAAATGCAGCAGATACTTCTCCAGGTCTTCTCGTTTGGCATTTGGAATATCTCGCTTCATACGCTCCACCCGTAGCTGCTGCTCTATGGAGAGATTGAGATTGGGCATAGGCGGTAGTTCGTCCATTGCTCGATTTGCGTAGCTCGCTCCTCACAATAGTCAGGGGTGCCTTGAAACCAAGTTTTCCAGTGAAAGCTGCCCTTTTCGTGGTTACAACGCTTACAAGCTGGGACGATGTTGGTTGCTAAATCCTCACCACCTTTAGTTTTGGGGTGAACGTGATCAAGAGTTAGGTCACTGCTTTGAACCCCGCAGTAGGCACATTTACAGCCAAAGGCATCTTTGATTGACTGTCTCCATTGCTTAACCGCTTCACGACGCTGGAGGGCTTGAAGGTTCGCCATAGCAGCCTCAGGGGTCATATAGACAAAGCCCCCGGCAGGCGAACGAATCACCATACCGAGGGCTCTGCTTTGTACATAAAGGAAGGATTAGTTCCTAAGCACTAATATAAGACCTAACTTTCTTCATATCGACTTCTGGCAAAGCAGAAATCATTTCGGAGATAGCAGAAACATCACCACCGTTAAGAGCAGTAATGCCTTGATCTTTAAGGAACTTAATTGCGTTTGCAAGGTCAGATGCTTTTACATCATCACGATTCAACTGATCAATAAGTTTGGTGGCTACCAGACGGTGAAGAGAATAAAGATCACCTTCTGAAGCCAGACCTTCAGTCTTATTTAGAGACTTTTTTGGAGCGGCTGCCATAAAGAACTCGGAATAGTTTCACTCCCAATTGTATGAGACTGTTTTCTTTCAAACGAGAAACAGCAATAAGCTCAGAAGCAGCAAAAGCACTCAGCCAAAGAGCTGCTTGCACTGAAGGATCAGAGAGGTCCATAGGAATAATTAGGACGGTTTCTTGATCAAGATAGCCCAACCCGACCCAGGACCTTCAACAAGCCACCTTTTATTCCAGTTCTTTTGGCTATAAGCCACGCCTTTACCCTTCGTGTGGTTGACATATCCTCCACGGACCATATCGGCCTCACCATTAGGGTCGTGATGTATCCAAGCACCTTCTGTGTAACCAATGATCACACTGTAATGCCCAGAGCCGCTAGGAGCCCCTACAAGGCCCTTGTGGAGCCATCCGACTACTACAGGCCTACCAGCGTCTATCTCGCCTCTGAGGAGCTCTGGGGTGCCGTTCTGGATGAATTTAGGATCTAGTCCAAGGTATTTGAGGGCCTTGAGTTGAGCATCGGCGCTTGTAGAGTCCCCATAGCGTGCCCTGAGCTTGTTATACGCATCGTCACCTTTGATCTTGCCGTAGTAGCTAGCCACCATGGCACAACTAGAGCTGAAACACTCCCGATACCCAGTGGGTCCATTGTCTAGTTGGTACTCGTAAGGTACCTTTAGCAACTTTCCCGCTTGTTGTACCTCCTGCTTTGGCCGTTGACGTTGAACAAGTGTTATCAACTTTGCGGCATAAACAGGATCTGTTGCATATCCTTGTTTTGTTAATTGTTGAGCTGCTTCTAACGTCGTTTTTGCGTTATTAATTCCACTGTATTGTTTGTAATTTTTGTACCACCTGGTAACAAGGTATTCAACACACTCTTTGAGAGAACCAAAATTAAGAAACCCGTCCCGAACAGAAATAGGTACTCCATTTACATACTCCGTGGTGTTGACGGAAGAACCTTTACCTTTTAAACCAAAGTAATTGTGAGTGCCTGATGTGGATCGACCCCAGTTACTTTCAAGAGCCCACTGAGCAGCTACTAGCTCTGGAAACTTTGCTCCAGCTTCACGAGCAAGTTCTACTACACCGTCCCACGAGCCGTTACTGGGAATTGTGTTCTTTGGGCCTGATCGCCACAAATCAGAAAATTTTGCCAAGATTCCAGGAGGCGTATTGTCCTCTAGGAAATCCAAAGCAAAGTTTTGATGTTCTTGATCGCTGTAGTACTTAGCTACGTCACGAAGAGAGATGTCGGCCATTGAGAAGAATCCGGTCGAGTTTCTCGTCGATGTGTTGAATCCGCTGGTCAATGCGGTCCATCATCGGCATGAGCTCGTCCTTTCTAACAAACTCTTTGTGAACCGTCATCTCTACTTGGTCAATACGACGGTCAAGCTCTGAATGCCGCTTATGTGACCAAGCAAAGGTACCACCAGCAAGACTAGCGATACCAAGGATTGTGGACAGGAGAAAGGAAGGATCCATTAGGCCATACCGCTAAAACCCTTCTTCATTTTGTAAGCCAACCGAACAGCTTTTACATCAATAGAACCAGGACGGTATTGATGTCCAGAAGGGAGCGGTTTGGTTTCTTGGATGGAAGGGAGGTTGGGACCACTGCCACTAGGCTTTTGACCTTCACGTTTGATTTCAAATGACGGCATGGTTATTTACCTTTGGGTACACAGTTAGGAACAGTTTTGGTACCTTTCTTTTTGGTACCAACCATTTCGTAGCCTTTCCAGCAGGGTCCTTTAGCCATTAACCTTCTCCTTTAACTTTGGTGTTGTATTTACGACCACGCCAAGAAAAGTCCTGACGACCAGACTGACGAGCAGCAGCAAAGGCATCATCAAACGAACCTTTATCTGCTTTCATTTGCTGATCACGAAGCTCCATTTGCCGTTTACCTTTGGCTTCGTTGTAATACTCCTGCTTCATTTGAGAAGTCAGCCCAGGAGCCTTTGCAGCACCAGCAGAAAGACCAGCAGCGGCTGCAGCGAGATGAGGCAGGACCATGGACAGACGAGACAACATACCGCCTCCAGAAGCCCCTGCAGCGGTTCTAGCGGCCCCTGAGGTAGTCACAGTGCCAGGCATATTGGCCCGAGGCAACCGAGCCGTTTGCATAGGCCGTTCGTTACCTTTAGGGGTCGGAAGATTACGACCTCGTTGAGTGGCTCCTTGACCTTCAGGAGCGTAGCGACCCGCATTACTACGAGTCTGTCCGCCGCGTTTAATAGGCATAATAATTACTTGGTTTTATAACCTTTTTTCATCTTGCCACCCTTTTGGATCTGTGGCTTACCTGCAGCTTTGGCTTCTTTAGACCAACGCTTAGCAATCTCAGGATTCTGAGAATACATATAACGCATTTGTTTTTCGGAACTAAACGGCATGAGGTTAAAAGAAACTCTTTAAAAATGTTACTAACAAAAACAGCCCAGGTTACTAACCCAGGCTGCAAATAGAATTAAAGGTTTTTAAAAGTTTTATTTACCCTGACCTCGATAAGCTTTTTGACCCTTTTTAGGTTTGCTGTTTTTGCTAGAACCTTGAGTCGTTTGCTTGGGTTTAGAAGGAAGGCGGACTGGTTTACCGCTCAGGGTTTTCTTGCTTACCACGGGACCCCAGAGGCTTTAGTGGGTTGGCGTTGCTCATCAAGCTGAGCTTGAAGGGCTGCGTGAACCTCTTGGACCTTTTCGTCGCCAATCTTAGGCAGCAGCCACTCCATGACCACTTGGTCCTCAGTCAGCTCGCTGAACGGAATCAGATCGCTTTCAGGGCGCTCAAGGCCAATAGAGCCGTAAGCACCAGCACTGTAGGTATCGTCTTTGGCATCCACAGTGTAGTGAATGGTGTAAACGTAACCATCGCTGGTTTCGCGTTCAAGGTTTGCAACGCGCCAAGTAAAAGAAGTAGACATTTGGGTAAAAACGTTTCTGAATTAGTTTAAGGGGTTTAGTGAGTAGGACTAATCAGCAAGCCATCAACACACAGGGCACGCAGTAGCTGCCATCCTCGTAGGTGCAGGTGACGTGAGTGCTGGTCACCTTGGCGACGGTCTTGCTGCGGATGATGTCGTCGTCCTGAGGTTTAGCAGTGCCATCACCAGCAGACATCAGCAGGTCGCCGCGCTGCACCGTGACATCTGCGGCAATGCGAATGATGAAGTCACCCGTCATCGCGCAGTAGAAGTCATCGGTGAAGGTCTCGTCATCGTTGTCCCAGTCAACAAACACACCAGCAACATTCGGATCGCCTTCAACGTCGGAAACCTTCATGCGGTTGAGCTGTTCATTCGCCTGATCGCCCCATTCGCACATTTCATTTAGGTTGCTCAGCACAGTGCCGCGCAGGATGTCTTCGCGCCCACCGCCAAGAAGTTGGGACCAGCGGGAAAGGTGAGCACCATTAAGTTGAACGGTGGTGCCAGATACGGAGATGGTGCCTTCTACTATTCCGTCTTGGTAAAATTCAACAAGATTTCCATCATTTGTAAGTCGGTTAATGTGTAAAATATTTCCTGCCGACCTTATAAAGTCAACCGCTCCAACAGTTCCTGATGCTCCATAAAATACTGCACCTGCTGCGCTAAAGGATGTGTCGGTTTTGCCTGTGATTATATTGCCACCATTCGTAATCCTCATCCGCTCCGTCGGGCTGCTCGCTCCATCGGCGGTAGTGGAGAACACTAGACGCCCCGGCATGTCGTTTGTGCCAGGTGTAGCATCTACATAGCACTCAATTTCAGCGGCGCGAACAAACTTGGCACCGTCATTACCTTGATAAGTGATTCCGCCAATGCGATCACCACTCTGAACCACAGTATTCCCGGTTCCACGAGAGCGCCCAAAGATAAAACGTGGTCCATCAGCATCATTTGAGTTGCGCGTAACAGAAAGACTGCTAGTTGGGGTGGTGCTTCCCTCTACTTGGAGCAATGGATCAACACCGCCTTCAAAGAACCCAGTACGCGCAGTATTCGTGCCAACTAAAAGTCTACCTGCACTGTCGCACCTGAATCGCTCGGAAAAAGTAATAGCATTTCCGGCAGTGCCAGTTGAAGCACTTGCCTTATAAATTAAACTGCCCGTTGCAGTATCAAACATCAACTGCTGAGCATAATTTCCTGTCTTTTTGAAATTAGCGCCGGTGCTCGTAAAGTTATTTCCTATGTAAACAGAGTTCGCATCTTGGTCTATGGAGCCAACCGCACCTAGCGACAATGTGTTGTCAGGCGCATTATTGCCAATCCCTACACGCTGTGAGGAGTCAATAGTAAGCGCATCCGAACTACTAGTGCCAAGACGTAATTCCCCGGAACCCGATGATGCACGAATCCGATGGATTGCACCAAGAAACGCACCAGAATCAGCGCTAGAAAAAATCAAACCACGAGCGCCATTGTCACTAGACGCGCCCATGTAGGCATAGTCGCCAGCGGCATCTGTACGCGCCAGATGGAATTTATAGCTAGGGGAAGAAGTCCCCAGACCTAATCCGGTTGACGTAAGCCTCATGGCCTCTGACCCACTTACGTCAAAGCGGTGATAACTAGCGCCGGTTCGGTTTGCTACCCATGCAGAGCTTGCTCTGTTGTAGTGGAAAGTGGCATTTACGTTAGCTGCGTCGCCAGGGTTGAACTCGTAGCCTTCAGCTCCCGAATTAGAGATTTGAAACTTTGAGACAACGCTCGAAGTTCCCACCCCCAAGCGGCCACTGGAGTCCAGGCGCATGCGCTCGGTGTTGTTGGTGCCAAACGCAATCGGACCAGGGTAAAAGTTATAAATACGCGAAACGTCACTTGTGTCTTGGTAAATTTGCAGGCCGTTGGAATCGCCAGGGGCATTTCTTATCCGAAGTGTTCCAGATCCAAGATCTAAAGTCGCGCCAGGTGATGCCGTCCCCAACCCCAAACGGCCACTTGCATCAATAAACAACCGCCCAGTGCCATTAGTTGAGATGGCTACGTTGTTTGCCGAAGGCAGATAAACACCGTTGCTGGGGGCGGTGCTGCTGGTGGGGATGAAGCTGCCAGCGGTGCTGGTGCCAGTGGTCGTGGTGTTCTGGCTGCCAAAGTCCGGGCTGATCTTGGTGCCAGCGATGGCGGCAGAAGCGTTGATGTCTCCGTTGACGATAGTTCCGTCAGCAATCTTGGCGCTAGTTACAACACCGCTGTCAATTGTCCAAACAGTACCGGTACCGCTAACAGTGATGTCACCGTAATCAGCATCACCAACGCCAGCAGCAACAGAGTTATCTACATAAAGCTTGGTAGCAGCATCAGCGTTAGCAGTGGGAGTACCAAGACCAGTGATCTTATTACTACCCATTGCAAGGGCACCGCTCATCGTATCGCCAGTGACGTTTACATAACGAGCGTCGTAGCGAGCGTCAGAAGCAGAGGTCGTGAAGAAGCTGGTGTCGTCAGGGGTGCTAGCAGACTGTTCAGCGTTAGTTACAACCGTAGAAGCGTTAAGTTTGGCGCTAGTAATAACACCATCAGCAATTTTGACTGCAGTTACAGCGCTATCTGCAATCTTTCCAGTAGTGACGTTACTGTCAGCAATTTTGGCCGTGGTGACATTAGCGTCAAGGATTTTTGCAGTGGTTACAGAGTCGCTAGCAAGGTCACCAGCAACAATCGTTCCATCAGCAATCTTTCCGCTAGTAACAGAGCTATCTGCAAGCTTTCCGGTTGTTACAGCCCCATCAGCAATCTTGCCAGTCGTTACGTTTGCATCGAGGATCTTGGCTGTAGTAACAGCATCAGAAGCCAGATCAGAAGCAACAATGGTGCCATCAGCAATCTTTGCGCTGGTAACGGCACTGTCAGCAATCTTGGCAGTCGTAACGTTGGAATCTGCAATCTTTGCAGTGGTTACGTTGCTGTCAAGGATCTTGGCGGTGGTTACGTTACCGTCTGCAATCTTGGCAGTAGTAACACTGGAATCCACCAGCTTTGCCGTCGAGATGCTGGCGTTCGTAACACCAATGGTGATTTGACCGCTTGCAGGGCTGTTGTCGGTAATGGTGAGAGAGTCACCAGCAACCACATCAGTGGTCAGGGCAGTATCAATCTTGCTGTCAACACGAGAATCAACAGCACCAGTAGTAGGAGCGTGGGCGTTATCAGATAGCCAAGTCTCAGCTGAACCGATAAAACCAGCAAGAGCACTCAGGTCACCACTACCAGTGGTCAGAGCGCCGTAGGTATCAGAAAACTCTTGAAGACCGTAACGGATCTGGTTATCAGCGTTGTTAAGGTCTTGAGCTGTCAGCGTTGATCCTGCGGTGTAAACCACAGTTGCATCACTGATGTCAGTAGTACGGTTAATAACAACCGTGGCACCACTAACAGCAACACTAAAAACAATGGCAGTTCCAGCGCTGTTAAAAGTGTAGTCAGTACCTTGAGTTTTAAGGGTTCCGTTAACAGTTACAGCAATATCAGCTTGACGCAGATACGGAATTGGATCTCCGCTGCTGTTAGTAAGAGCAAAAGTGGTACCAGATGCACTGGTATAAGTGACAGATGCGTAAGCCATTAGTTAGAACCTCCGGTCAGACGGTTGTTAAGGATCATTTGTTTCATTTCAGGCGGTGCTTTGTAGCGTTGACCAGGAAGTTCTCCCATCAAAAATTGCTCCTTAGCAATACCTATAAGTTTACTCACTTCGTTTTTAAGAATCACACTACGCATATTGTCTTCTCGATTCCAATTGGCATCTTGAACCAAACCAAACGGACCCATTTTGAACGGGCTATCGACACCAGGATACTGAGTGTATTCCTTGCTAGTCACCAGTTCTTTCAAATATTTGTGAACACCTTTGTACTGCTTACCGTTAGCAAAGAACGTGAACTCACTGTTCAAGAAATGATTAAATTCATTCAACACAGTGTCGTTTATACCAACTCCATCGCTGTGATACAGGGTTTTACGAGGATGGCTGGCGAGGTTGTAAACCATTTCCTTAGCAACAGGATCATCCTCCATCTTGTTGGGGAACGTCCAGTAACGGCCTAAGACGGCTTGAATGGGGTACCAAACACCAGCGTGGTTAGCGTTGACAGTTTGACCAGGGGTACCATACCAGAGGGCTTTACGGGACCTTGTGCGGTATTCAGGATCTTTTGTAATAACCGTCATAGCAACATCAGCAAGCAAACCAATAGGGCTGTATTCAGAAGCAATGCCAAAAGTACTAAACATTGAATCAGCAATGCTGTTTTTAAAGTCTTCTAAAGTAATACCTTTTTCACCAATTTTTCCTCGGCTATAAAACTTACTGGTAGCAAATTTGCTGACAGGTGATGCTGGTTTACGAGGATCAAATCCTTGCACAATGACCTTACGCAAATTGAGGTAAGGATCACCAGCTTTAGCTACAGACTCAGACAAAAGCTTTTGCATACGACTAATATCACCTTCACCTGCAGAGGTAAGAGCTTTAATTAATTTGTCAAAACCAGCAATGGCAGGAGTTTCAAGAATGGTGTTAGCTAGCAAAGAAACAGCCATTGCAGTCAAAGCTGAAGTGTCTTTACCAGGAGCAAATTCAACCAAATCCCTAATGGTTGAATGAAACGCCAAGGTGTTACCAAGAACTGGAAGGAACCGGTAAGGAAGAGCTTGACCACCAATCATCCAGGTGTAGGGATCCACAGCTCCTTCTGTTTCGCGATAAGAGTTTTCAAGACCACCAGTAATGTCTTGATTGCCATCACGAACCAAGAAAAACGCAAGAGAATTAATACCAACAGAAAGTGCTAAAGCACCTTGAGCAAGGTTCCGTTCAACTGGATCATTGCTCATATATTTGCTTTCAAAATTAATAATTTGTTGTTTTACATCTGGTGGAAGTAAATCAGAAACAGATTCAGGAAGGTTTTTAAGTGTGGCAGAAGCAGCAGCCCTTACAGCATCAGTAGAAGCTTGAATAACCTCACCGCCGTAAGCAATCATTACAGCTCGTTTAATGCCGTTTACTGGTGACGTAATGATCGGAAAAATGTCACGAGCAAAAAACGCAAGCGGAGTAAAGCTACTTTGACGCCAAGTGTTGATGGCATCTGTAACAGAACCAAGAGGACCAGTCAATTCTTCAGTTAGGTTTACAGCTCTAGTCAATCGCAGCATCTTTTCATCGTTAACTGCATAACCAATTGTTTTCTGATCAAACCCAACTTTGATGGGTTGGTAAATATCAGAAACTTCTTTATCAAGACGATTAGCAATTTCAGCAGCACGGTCAGATTGTTGAATCATTCCAGCAGCAATTTGATCATCAACTTCAACAATTGCTCGTGCCCTTGCCCCTGCATTAACAAACAAAGAAGTTGAAAGCTCATCAGCAGCAGCAGAAAGCTGGTTAAAAATTGTGAGGTTTACATCTTCACCACCTGGGTAATAGCTTTCTTTACCAACACCCATACCACGCAAAGCAGTAGTAGGAAGGCTGATTGCTTTACCAATAGTGCTGCGCTTACTCCACGCTTCACCAGGCATAAAGTAATCGTGGAAGACTTTTGTCATCACACGAGTTTTGTTAAGAACATCAAAAATACCTTCGTTTTCTTCGCTCTTTTCAAGGATGTAATTAAAGAACGGAGTTTTAAAAGCAGTAGCAGTGAGGTCTTGAGAAATAGCTTCTTCACGACGCAACCCAGAACGACGAGCTAGGTCGTAAGCAGCATCAGCAGCTTGAGTTGGATCAGTAATTGCTCGGCCATATACAAAACGGTTATAGGTGGCATCAAGAGCTTCACCAATCGTAAATCTGAGTTGCAAAAGGGTTTGCTGAGCAACACGAGCTTCTTTGAGGTTTTCAGCAGCAGAAATGTTTTTACCAGTAAGCCACTTAGCTGTTTTATTAGTAAGCACTGGACCTGCCATACCCAGAAGTTGTGCCGTTGTTTCTGGAACCGATTGAATCGGAATAGAAGCAATCATGGCTGGGTTGGACAGCGGAGAACCAGTCTGCAAACGAGCCAACACTGCACTGCCAGTTAGTTCAAGCTCTTTAAGACGCTCGTAATCACCCTGGCTTTGATACAGCTTTTCAATCAGGTTTTCAAACCCTTCAAACTCTTCATCAGTCAAATCTTCACCAGCTTTTACTTTGTTAAAAAATTGACCAATGTTTTGATCCATCTCTTCTTTAGCGTCTTGAGCCGCTTTGGCTGCAGCGTCGGCAAACTCACTACTATCACCAAACGATGCAAGCTGTTGATTAAATTCACTAAACAATGCTTTGGGATCTTGAGTAGCAAAACCAAGGCGAGTACGACGATCAAACAATCGCAGAGCGTTACCAACGCCATAGAACAGCGAGTTCATAGCTTTTGCATTAGCCATCAACACTTGGTAGCTGTCAGCCGCATTAGCAAGAGCTGCAACACGATCTAAACTTTCTACATCTTCACCTTGAATTACACGACGTAGATTGCGAGCATCACGAAGAGCTGCAGCAGCACTGTCATCCAGCATTGCCACGGGAACAATGATTTTGTTTAGGTTCTTTTGAATGTCTTTACCAAACTTTTCAGACTCAGCAAAAACAGCAATCTTTCTAATTGTTGAGTTATTACCTAGCAACGTAGCCATTTTCCTGATGGCAATAGCGTATTGCTGAGGCAAGATTGCTTTACGACCCTCAAGACTGTCTACGGCTTGTTTAACAGCAGCAGCGTTTTCAAGGGAACTTGTGTATTTGTTTGCGTTAGTGCTGTAGATCTGAGTAACGTCTTCAGCCAAATCAGTACCATTACGCAAGTCATCAACAACTTGCTCACCTTGTTTGGTAATAATGTCGTTTACACCACGAACAAACTCTTCAATAGTTGCTTTAGTTTCAGTTGGGTCTTGATGGATCTTGAGGTTTTTGTTGGTCTCTTTAATTAGATCAGCAACAGAACCAGCGACTTCATCTAACTGAGGAGCTTGTTGAAACTCTTTCTCAGCCAAAGCATCAGCATCAATAACCAGTTCACCTTCATCGGTTTTAGTGATCGGTACTGGGTTAGCAATCGGTGCAGGATCACGCGGAAGACCAATCTGAGGATCAATGGCTTCCTCAGCTTGAGTAGTTACAGGAATCTCATCACCAATATCAGCACCACCAGGCATCTCAGGAACAATTGGGGCAAGACCACCGTTCTCAATAACTTTGTTATGGATTGCATCAGTTCGTTGAACAAACATCCGCATAAAGTCTTCGTTAAGGTTGCCAGTGGTTGTAGCAGCCTCAGCAGCGTTCAGAAGGTCCTTGAGTTCCCCATAAGCTTCACCGTAAGCATCTTTAATGCTGTAGTCATAGTCCATCTCATTAAGACGGTTCTCTGCAAACAATTGAGAGTTACGGCTTTCCAGCAGTTGAACACGTTCCGTATTTAGCTCATCAAGAGCGTTGACCAAGGTACGAGCATCGTTCAGGCTGTTACGGAACCCGATAGAAGCCGTCATGGTATCAACAGTCAGCCGTTCCAGCTCTCCTTCTTTAGCTACACGTTGAAGGTTTGAGCTTTCAAATTGAGAACGCTGAACGTACAAATCTTGAAGCAGGTTGATCTGATCAGACAGCTCAGTAGCTTTACGCAACTTGGAACTATTTTTACTGGCCCGCTTACCAGTACCAGTGCTCTTATTAATCCAATCAGGATCTTTTGCAATAGCATCTTCGTAACCAGCAAGCCGCTCTTGAAGCATGGAGCTTTTTGCAGTCAGTTCATCAGCACTTTTAACGCCAAGAATCTTTTGAGCTGTAGCAATATCAACTTCAACTTGCTGCAGCTGAGGAGTCAGGTCAGGAGCACCCTGAAGATCAGCAAGAATGTTCTCAGTTTCAGGCAGCAATTCATTGCGCTTTGTCAGGAACGACTCAGCACCTGCACGACCACTTTTAGCAATTTCAGCAACGTTTTCTTCAATCTTGCGGTAGAGCTGAGAAGTTACATCACCAAGACGTTGCTCACGCAGTTCATTAGCCCGCAAAAGACCTTCAGCTTCCAGAGCTTGACGCAGAACAGGTTCACTTTCGTTGGCTGATTCTTCAAAGGCCTGTGCAACAGGCATACCAGAGGTTGATTTTTTCAGAAACTTATTAGCTGCGTAGAAGCCGCCACGAAGGACACCAAGAGCAGCAGCACCTGCACTAACGTTCTTCAGTTGTTCAAAGGCATAGTCAAACTCTGCAGGGGTCGTAGATCGCAAAACCTTAGCTGCAGCAATCCGTTGTTCAGGAGTACGCAATTTTTGAATCTCATCCAACTGCTTTTGAACAGCAGCAGGAGGAGTAGGAGCAAAAAACATTGCATCCTGAATAGCGTTAGGAATAACGTCTTTAACTAAAAAACTAGTAATTACTTTTGCACCATCTTTAATATCACCAGCCTTCCAAATATCAACAAGCTTGTCTGCAGTTTGGACAGTTTTACCCATCATCGAGGGGGCTTTAAGCAGTTTGCTAATCCCCTTGTCACCACCAATAGAGGCAAACACACCAGCAGCCAGTTGACCACCCCAGGTCTTTGGTTTGATGTTTTTCTTTACAAACTCGCTGTCTTCGCTGAACAGGGGACCAATAACAGGCACGTTAGGTCGAATACCGTAGCTAAAGCCTTCAGGGTCTTTACCGGTCCTCTGGAGGGCTTCAATGGCTGCCTGAGCGTTCTTTTGACGTTGCTCTACCAGCTTGCGATCAGTCTCCACAGTGGGCATACCACCGCCCATAGGACCTGCAGAAAGCGCTGAGCCAAGGTCAATACCTTGAGTCAAAGCACCGACTTGTTGAGCTGCAGCAATAGGGTCATTAAACAGCTTACGAACAGCTTCAGGAACTACCCGAGCAACTTCAGCCCCTGCTTGCTGCATAAAGCGGCCAAGGTCAAAACCACGCTTAGGTGCAGCTTTAGGCTTAGGTTTTGCTACTGGTTTGGGGGCAGCTCCACTCACTTTGGGGGCAGCTTGACCCATTTGAGGGGTAGCACCACCTTGATTCCATTCTTGTTGATACCGTTGTTCTGCCTGATCAGCGTCTGCTACGAAAAGACTTTGACCGTTACGAAGGGGGACGTATGGCATTTAGGAAGAAAGCATCTGCGCTTCCTCCAAACTAACGGATATAACTAGAAAATACTTAACGTCTGTTGGGATCGCTTACTTTACGGAACAGTGGATAGACAGCTTTCTTGAAGAAATCGTTTTGACGGGCCTGCTCGTGTTGATCAATTTTGCTAGGAAAACCAGTACCAGCTTTAAATAATTGGCTATGCAGGTGACCAGGAGTGCCACGTCCAGTTGTTGAGCGACCAGGGTTGCTGTTAGTAGGGCTCATATCGCCAGCAACCAAAATGTTCTGACCACGGCTTACACGTTGTCCAGGACGCACTAGCAGTCGAGCAGCGTGGGCAAGAAGCAACCGTTCATTTCTGCGATAACCGGGACCATCAGAGTCAGCTTCAATCACAACCGTATTGCCATAACCATCAACAAAACCTGCATACACAACACGACCACTTAAAGGTGCTGGCATTGGGTTTGCTGTTTGAGCCCTGTTACCACGTTCAATTTGGAAATCAACAGCTCGGTTAGCAGAATGATTGTGATGAAGGTTATACACATAAAGTTGCAAATCACGAGGAGCGGTACCAGTACCAGCAACAGGGGCTTTAGCAGCAGCTTGAATCTTGGCTGCGTTTGTACGGTACTGAGGTTGATTTAACAATCCATAACGACTGGCTTGTTGTTGAACAATTTCAGAAATTGTTACTTTGTTGTTAAGACCTTGTTGAACGTTTGCCAAGCTACGACGGGTGCTAGCACTGAGCTTAGATGTATCTCCACTAGCTAAAGCGTAGTTAACTTCATTTAGCTCGCGCTCATTAAGAACAAAGTTGTTCTTGAGGTATTCCCGAGCCTGAGGAGCATTTTTAAACGTATTACGAGCAAGAGAAGCCCAAGTGCCACGGTTATCAGTGTCGTTAATACTGATTTCCCAACTACCGTCAGGACGTTGCTTAGAACTACCAAGTGCAGGACCTTTTAAATTGGGTTTACCGCGATCCGTAGGACTAAGGCTGTAGTAAGAATCAACGTTGCTGTATTGAGGTTGATCGTAGAAATATCGTTTAGCGTCTTCAAGGATCCTGAGCTGCACACCGGGGTCATTAATGTTCTCACCACGCTGACGAGCTTCATACAACTTGTTGTTAATGTAACGGGTGCTTTCAACACGAAGACGTTGAGAAGCTTGCAAAGTTGCACTCTTTGTTATCCTGCGCTTCTCTTCACCAACCTTACCCTCTTGAGCCACCATTTTTAGTTGCTCATCTTTAGCAAAGAAATTAGCTTCAAGACCCTTGGTTAACTCACGAACAAGAGAATCACGAGCTTTTGTGGTGTTTGGGTTAGAAGCTTCACGATTAGCATCACCAAATTTATTAATGGCATAAGCCATTACAGATGTACCCTCAACACGAGCAGCAAGATCACCAGGAAGTTCAGTGGCACCTTGAGCTACAAGATTATCTACCTCTTGCTTGAGGAACGCCTCTGCAGTAGGACTCAAAGTTACAGTACGGAACGGATAGGTTTTATCAATCATTTCGTCAGCATCAGCCACTGACATACCCTCAGGCAGCAAGCCTCTAGCAGCTAGCTGACGGTTACGAGCTTTAAGAGCTTCGCGTTGATCAGTAATTTGTTGATCAGTTGGGTTAGAAAATTGAGCATAGAACTGAGTGGACTCATCGTTAAAGTTACGTTTCCATTCACGTTGAGTTCGTTGGATACCACGTTCAATAGAACCTTCAAATACCTCTTGAGCTTTTACAGCTTGGATAGCACCGTCTTGAAGGGCCTGCCTAAACGTTTCACCTTTAGCGCTACGCAAATCAAGGATTGGCTGACCATCTGCTGTTTTGATATTTTCCCAAGCCTTGACGTAGTTCAAATAGCTAAACGTTTCACCAAGGTCGCTGTAACCATCTTTATTGGCATCAATAAACAAAGATGGAGCTTGACGAAACAGCAATTCGTGAAACTGCTTTTCTGAATAACCTCGGTTAATTACAAATTGGTTATACGCTTTGTTGTACGCATTTTGAAGACTTTGCTCACCAAAAACCGTACCAGCTTGAGAGCCGTAAGAACCTTTAATAAATTTGGCACCCAGGCGGATCTCACCGGTAAAGATCTCAGAGGCAGTTTGTTGGTCCTTTAGTTCTTGCCGTTCAAAAACTTTATTAGTTACGTTCTTTTTAACGTCTAAAAGAGCTGAGCTAACAAGCGGATCAATTTTTGCAGAACGAAATGCAGAAGGAACATCTGAATATGGCTTTAGCAAATCATCAACCTTGGCAGCAATAATCGCTGCACGTTCTGCTGGGTTATCAATTTCAGCAAGACGCTCAGATTGCTTGGTACCCCAACTAGCCAGATCAACAGCTACCTGTTTACCAGCGTTAGAGGCCTTGGTGTCGTAATAGAAGAAATTAACCCAAGGGTTGCTTAGGCGGTTTTGTCGAGCAAGGTTTTCATCCCCAGCTTTAGACAGAATTTTGGTTTCTTTTGCGTTTTCAAGTGAATCCCGTAAAGCAGTAGCTTCTTGTTGCAGCAGTCTTGTAGCTTCTTGTCGTTTTTGTTCTTTATAGTTTTCAAACAACATATCTGTTGTCTTACCTAAAGCACCCTCATTGCTTAAAAATTGTTGAATACTTTGAATAGTTTCAGCACCACTACCAGGCTTATAGCTGGCTTCATACATCAATTGCCCACCAAGCTGTACAGGCGTAGCTGGTGTTTCAGCAGGACGAGCAGGTTCAGTAGGTTTAGCCGGTTGGGCTACAAGGTCACGAAGTTGACGTTGAGGGGTAATACCAAAACTACTTGTCATTGGCCGATAGGTTTAGGTGCTTGTGGTTGCATGGACTGGTAGTTCCTAAGAGCATCAAGTCCAATATTTGTTAAATCCATCGTAAGCGCTGTTCCAGAAGGCAGCGTTTCAGGCGTAGGAGGTACAGCCGTAATAGGTAACGGAGCTAGCGGTTTGACCGGATCAGGAATTGGTTGAGGCGTATAAAACTGAACTTGATTAGAAGTGTTTTGGCGGGCTACGTCCAAAGCTTCTGCTTGCCTTATTTTGTCAGCAATGCGGTAGTTACGGGTAACTTCTCTGTTGCTAAGGTTAGCCAAATATTGTTGATGATACTGATTATTAAGACGTTCAATAGAACGACCTGCTTGACCTTTAGCTTTAACTTTGCTGGCCGCAGCAATTGATTGAATGCGAATGTTTTCTAGTTCAATGCTTTCTTTAGCTTCCTCTTCATAAAAACGACCTTCAAGATCAGCAATTTGCTTTTCAAAATTCTTAAAAGCTTGAGTAGCTACAGCACCTTTGTATTCAGATTGCTGCTTAGACAGTTGATCTTCGTAATCACGCCGACGTTGAGCGTAGTCAAGATCCCTGTAATAGGAATCAAGTTGTACTTGGTATTGACGATAATTTTGAGAAACTTGATCTGCGTATTGAGCCCAATAGCGTTGGTTAGCTGCTGCAGTTGCTATTTGAGATTCAGCAGCTCGGTTTTGATAAGCAGCTACAGCACCAGCACCTTGAAGGATTCCCTTACCAATTGAAAGGATTGAAGGCAGTTCAAAAATACCTTTAAAAATATCGCCAACACCGCCAGACGTTAGACCAGGGATAGGAGCTAAGGCGCCAGCACCTTGAAGAGCGGGAAGATTAAAGCTACCGCCGTAATCAATTTCAAACTTAGGAGCGCTGCCAAAGTCCCAAAAATTTCCCCAGTCAAAACCAGTATTGATATTAATGTCTTGAATAAATGGGCTGGTATCAATAGAAAAATCACCGTAATTGATGTTTCCTAAATCAGCTGTTTCGGCAAAACTAGCAAAATTTAAAGCCATCAGCCGTACTTCCTCGCTACATCAAAGTACAGACCAGTCCACTCAAGAGCGATGAACTTAGCCTGGTCAATGCTGTTGTTCACTAGCTCCACTGTAACTTGGTCGTTCTTGCTTTGGATATAAGCTCGGAATTTAGCTTCCTCAAACGGCTCCTCCTCACTGATGACAATGTTGGCATTTAGAGGGTCCCTGCGATCAAACTCATACGTCACCGTATCCCTGAAATAAGGAGTGACTTTAATGGTGAAGTACCGAGCATCGTTATAGTACACGTCCAGGTACCTCAATTGCAGGCGTCCAGTACGGTTACCGATAAAGGTGTTTTCCGTTGCTGTCCTGCTATAAGGCATCAATTGAGGCGGACGGTAGGTAAACGTAAATTGCTCACCAAATACCCAAGAGCTGCTTGAGAAATCACCAAGGCTGTCACAAACAAAACTTGTAACACCAGCAGGCACACTAGTGGCAACAATCCAACGTTTCTTAGCTTCGTTTGCGTCGTTTGCGTTTTGTTTAATAATGACAAATTGGCTGGTGTTAACGGTCTTATAGGGCAACGTAACAGTTGTTTTATTGGTAGCAGCAGAGTAGCTAAAGGTTGCAGTGCCTACATCAGTCGTAATAGAACTAGAAATCTGACGGTCTAGTAGGAAAAGCTCTGAGCTGTCTTGAGGAGGCCTAGAAGCGTTAACACCTTCAAGGTAGTACTCAGTGTTAGCACCGTTAACGTAGCTCACCAGCTTGAACAGAGTACCTTCAACAAAATCACACCAATAGATATTTTTGTTAGGAAAGGTCCATTTGTGCCAAGCGTTCTGTCTGTTGGTCAAAGATCCACCAGAAGCTTCCCAGAAAAACTGGTACACATATAACGAATCAGGATCATCCTTGCTAAGAGCTACTAGATACTGGTCTGTACGGCTTACAGCAAGAGAATCAATGTTCTTAGGAATGTACTTAGGAATTGTTTCGGTAATCACTGCGGTTTGACCCAGGTTGATACCAACGGTACGGTCAGTTGTAATAAATGTGTGGAAACCA
>Ga0209990_10001474_pt1 | contig 19856 bp, 20 predicted proteins | sample NOAtaG_6_FD_187304 | JGI IMG/M metagenome (GOLD analysis project Ga0209990, IMG submission 187304) | Freshwater lake microbial communities from Lake Erie, under a cyanobacterial bloom - NOAA_Erie_Diel5S_2200h metaG (SPAdes) (version 2) | ecosystem: Environmental > Aquatic > Freshwater > Lake ...
GGGGCCGGATTGAACCACTTTGACCTTGTCCACAACGGGGGGAGGGTTGATGGGCAGCCCGTTCGTTTTGGGTGCAGGGGTAGTATCCTGTTTGGACAGAATTTTCTCCGCCAAATCTTCCTCACCGCTCTTCGCATTGGAATCATGCAGATGGACCAAATCCGTGCGTCCGAGGTATTCCATCGCCAAAAGCCTGAACACATAGTCCAACACCGATGTCGACATCCGGATGTTCGGGTGCTCCACGGCGCCCGCAGGTTCGAAGCGGGTGAAAGTGAATTTCTCCACGAATTCTTCCAAGGGCACACCGTACTGAAGGCCCAATGAAACAGAAATGGCGAAGCAATTCAACAAAGAGCGGAAACTGACACCTTCTTTGTGCATGTCGATGAAGACTTCGCCCACGGTACCATCATCATATTCTCCTGTCCGAACGAACACGGTATGACCTGCTATTTTGGATTTTTGCGTGAATCCCCTTCGTTTCTCGGGCAAGCGCTTGCGTTCAACAATGCGTGAAAGTTCACGTTTGAGGCTGGTGTCCTTGCTCTCCGCCATGAGCCTCCGTGCGGCTTCCAGCAGAATTTGGGGCGTGATGGCCATGGGATCCATGACCGGCTTTTCCACCACAATTGCCTTGGGAGCAGCCACGTTGAGCGGTTGACTTGCCTTGCAGCCATCGCGATAAATGGAGCATCCCTTCAATCCCAACTGCCATGCCATGAAATACGCATCCTTGATTTGGGTAGCCGTGGTCTCGTGCGGCAAATTGATGGTTTTGGAAATGGCACCTGACAGGAAGGGTTGGGCCGCGGACATCATTTTCAGGTGGCTCGAGGCAGACAGGAATCGTTTTCCTTCCGTACCGCAACGGTTGGCGCAATCAAACACGGGAATGTGCTCCGGTTTGATATGGGGCGCAAATTCGATGTTGCCTTTGGCCAACATGTGCTCCACAATCGCCTTGATCTCCGTCTCGGAATACCCTAAGCGGTCAAGTGCATGGCCAACACTTTGGTTCACCATTTTCACAAATCCGCCACCGGCAAATTTCTTGTATTTGACCAAAGAAAAGTCGGGCTCGATTCCTGCCGTATCGCAGTTCATGAGTAGGCCAATGGTACCGGTAGGAGCCAAGGCGGTTACTTGTGCATTGCGGAAGCCATGTTGTTCACCCTTTTTGAGGGCCGAATCCCACACCTGGCAGGCGGCGGTCAGCAGGTATTCTGGGCACCCTGCAGGATTGATGCCTTGCGGAGCCACCACCAACCCTTCGCAAGAATCGGTGGTGTTGTACACGGCGTGGCGATGGTTGCGAATCACGCGCAACATATGATCCCGGTTGCGTTGGAAGGCTGCAAACGGCCCCATGATGGCTGCCATTTCGGCCGAGGTCTCGTAGGCAGTACCAGTCATCAGTGCCGTGATGCTGGCGGCAATGTTACGGGCTTCGTCGCTGTCATAAGGCAACCCAGCACACATGAGCATGCTGCCGAGATTGGCATAGCCCAAACCCAATGTCCTGTATTCGAATGTACGCTCTGCAATCTCAGCCGTGGGCAATTGCGCCATCAAAACCGAAATTTCCAGCACGATGGTCCAAAGACGCACGGCATGTTTGAACGCCTCCACGTCAAGTTCATTCTTCTGGTCGTCCCAGAACTTGCGGAGGTTCAGGGAGGCCAGGTTACAAGCCGTGTTGTCCAAAAACATGTATTCTGAACACGGATTGGAGGCCCTGATTTGTCCGTCGGCCGCACAGGTGTTCCACTCGTTGATGCGGGTATCGAATTGCAACCCTGGATCTGCGGAGCGCCAAGCAGCTTCCACGATTTCATCCCAAATCTTTTTGGCCGGAATCCGTGTGATGACCCTACCATCGTTTCTTGCTGTCAGGGACCAATCGCCGCCTTTGAGCAAGGCACGGATGAAGGCATCCGGTACACGCACACTGTTGTTGCTGTTTTGACCTGAAACCGTATTGTAGGCTTCATCATCGTAGCCGTTGGGATACCCTGCCGCAATGAGGATGGCTGCCTTTTTTTCTTCTTCTGCTTTCCAGCGGATGAACTCCAAAATCTCCGGGTGATCCAGGTCTAGGCTTACCATTTTGGCGGCCCGGCGGGTATTGCCTCCGCTTTTCATGGTCGCAGCCGCGCGGTCGCTTACTTTCAAAAACGACATCACGCCGGAGGAATAACCGCCACCTTCCAACACTTCGCCTTTGCCACGAAGCGCACTGAAGTTGGTGCCTACACCCGAGCCATATTTGAAAATGCGGGCTTCACGCTCCAACAAATCCATGATTCCACCTTCTCCAAGCAATTCATCTTCCACAGAGAGGATGTAGCAGGCATGGGGCTGAGGCCTTTCATAGGCTCCACGGGACTTATGCAGTTTGCCATCTGTGGGATTCACGTAAAAGTGACCCTGCTCTTTGCCTTTGATTCCGTAGGAATGGAAGAGGCCGGTATTGAACCATTGGGGCGAATTGGGTGCGGCCATTTGTGCCAACAACATGTGGGTCAATTCGTCCTGGAATGCTGAAGCGTCGGCTTCGGTGGCAAAATAGCCATTTGTTTCCCCATAAAACCGCCAACAAGAAACCATGCGGTTCACCACTTGCTTCACGGATGTCTCCCCGCCGGATTTGCCCTTTGGAAGGGGCACGCCTGTTTTGCGGAGGTATTGTTGGGCAAGGATGTCGGCTGCCAATTGGGACCAACCCACAGGCACTTCTACGTGGATGAGTTCCCCCACAAGGTTTCCGGAGGAGTCGGTGACGGCTGAAGGAAGCGTTTGATAATCGAATGCATCGAACGGATTTTGACCCGCCCGCGTAAATTGACGCTTGACTTTCAACCCTTTGGTTTGCTTGACTGTATGGTTTGATCTAGTTGTCATGCACGTTTTGATAATATGTGTGCATCGTAAAGATAAGGCAGGGCCCCTTGCATCCCCATGTACCTTGTCAACAAGAAACCTGACGATGGACATGATTCACCAAACCCGGTTCGGCATCTCCGGACGACGATGCATTTTCCTCAACCACCCCTTGGTCAAGGCAAGTATTAAGGGCTGTATTTCAATACCTTATACCCGAATCAAACTCATTGAAAAGCAGCCAAGCTATCCAAACAACAATTCCTTTGCCGTATGAAATATTGGACGCAAGGTAGAAATTGCATCCAAATCTGTTAACTTGTGTTGAGCCCAATCCAAGGCAACCCATGCTTGACATTTACAGAAATTTGGCTTCCATTCTTTCAGATGACAGGAAGACCCGCGTGGCGGTGTACGCGCGGTAATCCCCCACAAGCGCATCTATCCATAGCCCCGTTTCCCAATTGTGTTATCTTTGAAATAGGAGCATGGCCCAGAGCCACGACATGGTGATGAGAATCCTCTTTTTCCTGCTTGCATGTTTTCTCGGTCTTGAAGTCTCACATGCACAATCCTTTGACTACCGAAGCGGGGCTTTTGCATTGGGCTTACGGACCACCGGCAACATGTTCACGGATGATGGAATGCGGGGTCTCGGTGCCGGAGGAGAATTCAAACTGGGCATTTCCAATCGTGTGAACACCGAATGGTTTTGGGACTACATCGCCTCTAGGGGTGAAAATACCTCGTTCCGGAATGACAACCACATCGGATGGTCGGTACAGTTCGCGTTGCCCAAATCAGGCTTCAATGCTGGTCAATTCACCCCCTACATCCTCGGGGGACAATGTTTCGACCTCACGCAGGTCGGACAGTGGGATGGCCCCAAGAGTCCTTGGGTGTTTTCGGCGGCCGCACAAGCAGGGCTTGGACTCAGCCGATTTGTCGGAAGCCGCATGGAGCTGAATCTTCAATTGCAATACATGATCCATTTGGGCAAACACCTACACCTTGACCCTAATGATGTTGAGGGATATACAATTGCCCGTGGCGCCGATTTCAAAGGGCACTTGCTCGGCAACTTCTCCATGAACTTTTACCTGTTTCACCTATGGAAAAAATGAAGCGCGGAGCTTGGATCGTAATTTTCTTGGCGTGCATGCTTCCTTCCATGAACGCACAGGGAATCCATCGTGGAATGTTGCGGACACAGGGAACCTTGGCGGCTGGCATCGTGAACAGAAGCGAGGAAATCCGATACTATGTCTATGGCGAGCTGGAATACCTGCTAGATGACCATGTAGGATTCAACGGTGCCATTTATGGGCAAGTGGGTTCATCCAAGCAGGAGTTTCCGGAGTTGATTGCACCTGATGGCGGGGATTATTTTACCCATTCTGTATTTGCAGGCCCCATTTACCATTTCCGTCAAGACACCCCCTTGGACTTGTATGTGGGCCTACAACCGGGACTGCATCTGACCCAATCACCCTTCGTAAACCAGGCCTGGGGTATCCAATACCAGGAATCCTGGAGCTTATCACCGTCTGCCTCGGCCTTGGCGGGCATCGCCTACTATGGTTCATTTTTCCATGTCTTCGGCCAATTGCGGGCATTGACCGGCCAAAACGTGAAAGCAGGGACATTGTACGGCATCGCGGAACTCAGGCCCACCTTCGGATTGGGATTCAATTTATTCTGAAGCATGAAAATCGGCGCCATCGTATTGGCTGGTGGGAAAAGCAGCCGCATGGGACAAGACAAAGGACTCATGAATTTCAGAGGCAAGCCCATGGTGCAATGGGTGTTGGAATCGGTCTCACGCTTGACAAAAGATGTGCTGATAGTGGCCCATGATGGCCGATACAGGGAATTTGGTCACAACGTGGTGGGTGACGAAATCAAAGAAATAGGTCCGATCGGCGGTATCGTGACTGGTTTGCACCAATCGGCTTGCGAGGTCAACCTCGTTTTGGGATGCGACTTACCGTTCGTGACCGCCGAATTGCTTGAATTCATGTTGGAAAACCACCGAGACGTGTTGGTGACCTGCGGATTCGACGGGCAACATATACACCCCTTGGTGGGCGTTTATGACCGCAGCGCACTGTCCGGATTGACATCCTGCATCCATAACGGCAGCCACAAACTAACATGGGCCGTGAAGCAATTGCCACATCGCCTCCTGGATTTACCGAACACCATGCCCGGATTCCGATCCGAATGGCTCCTGAACGTCAACACGCCCCGCGAATGGGAGGAAGTCAACCAAACCAACATGTTTACTTGACATGATGACCATCAAAATCAAATTCTACGGTCAGATTGCCGAGCGGTTGGGTGGTGGGGAAGGTACCGTTCAGTTGCCCTCGGATTGCCCAATCGACCTGAAAACCGCGCTGGAAGAGGCATTTCCTGGGCTCAAAGAGCTGACATGGAAAGTGGCCATGGACCAAAAGTTGGTGACCGGCCCATGCATTGTCCACGAAGGTGCAGAACTCGCACTCTTGCCCCCATATGCGGGAGGATGATATTTGCATCATGGAGCAACAACCATCCGAAAAAAAACCAAAACCGGTATTCAAATCAGGTCCAATCGCAGCGTCCTTCATCGGCGACAGCATTGCCAAACACCAAGTAAAAACCCAAATCGGGGCGCATGATATTTTTTTGGGCCAAGTCAGGGCTGACCTGATAGAAGGCCGGCGGGTGAAGGCGATCGAGTACTCGGCCTACGAGGAGATGGCGGAGCAAACATTCCACCAAATCCGTGAAGAAGCGTTTTCAAAATGGGGGTTGACTTGCATGCACATTTACCACAGTTTGGGAAGGGTCGAAGCCGGTGAAATCTGCTTGTTCGTATTTGTTTCATCCCCACACAGGCAAGAAAGCTTTGAGTCCTGCAGATGGATTGTCGAGGAAATCAAAACACGTGTGCCGATTTTTGGGAAAGAGGTGTTCGAAGATGACACCCATCAATGGAAGACCAATCGCTGAATCATGGTAGACATTACCCCTAAACCCACCACTTTACGCCGCGCCATCGCCGAAGCCACGGTAGTTTTGAGCAGCATGGAAGCCATGGAGGCCCTCAAGGATAACAAGGTTCCCAAAGGGAATGTGTTTGAGATGGCCAAGACTGCAGGACTTTTCGCGGTCAAAAAAACCTCAGAGGTCATACCAGATTGCCACCCACTGCCCATTGAATACACGGGTGTGAAATTTGAAGTTGAAGACCTGAAGGTGCGGATTGAGGTGGAAGTCAAAACGATTTACAGAACCGGAGTGGAGGTGGAAGCCATGCATGGTGCGAGCGTAGTGGCGCTTACGATGTACGACATGTTGAAGCCCCTGGACAAAGGCATCGAAATCCATGGAATCCGATTGGTTCAGAAAAAAGGTGGGAAGAGCGATTTCAGGGACCGGCACAACGGGGACCTGAAGGCTGCCGTTGTGGTGTGTTCGGACACCATTTCAGCGGGAAGAAAAACAGACGCTGCCGGAAAGGCCATCATTTCAAAATTGGAGCAGTGGAATGTGGAAGCCGTCACCTACGAAGTCATTCCCGACGAGGTTCAGGCGATTCAAGAAAAACTGAAGGCATGCCAAGCGAAAAATTTGGACCTTTTGATATTTACGGGCGGAACAGGTTTGTCTCCTCGGGATGTAACACCTGAGGCCATACTGCCCTTGCTAGATCGGGAAATTCCCGGCATTGTGGAGGCGGTTCGCAGCTACGGGCAGGAGAGAACACCTTGGTCGATGTTATCGAGAAGCGTGGCGGGGACAGTAGGCAATATGCTCGTTTTGGCCTTGCCAGGCTCTACCAACGGTGCAACAGAATCCATGGATGCCATTTTCCCGGCGGTATTGCACGTATTCAAGGTGATGCAGGCCGCCCGGCACGACTGAAAACAAAAACGGCGATACTTTTTGGTATCGCCGTTTTCTAATGGATTTCGTTTCAATCAACGAGTCAACCTGAAATCAAACGGAATGGTTACCCAAACCTTGATGGGTTTTCCTGCTTGGATTCCGGGGGTGAACTGAAGCTGTGGCAACTTATCGGTCACAGCCTTGGTAAGGATAGGATGTGGATCCTTGAGGACGATGTGCTTGACATAACGACCTGTTTTGTCTACCTGAATCCTAACCGTCACCTTGCCCTCGATTTCAGCTTCCTTGGCCATAGGCGGATAACCAATCAATTGCTTGATGTCATTGAGGTTGACTGGTGCTGGCTCTTTTTCCAATGCTACGAAGTCAGAAGGTCCTACTTCCTGTTCGGTAGGTCCGGAAATTTCCGCAGGGCCATCGTCGTTCAAGTTGGCAAACGGGTCAGCGTTCGGGTCTCCTTCTTGCGATTTCAAACCTGGATCGAATTTCTCAACAGAGTCAATTTCAGCGATGGATTGTTCTTCCTTCACTTGATCATCCGGCGTTGGGGTAGGTACGCGGAATTCGATGGTAGTCTTCACGGGGGGTGGTGCCTCCACTTTGGGCGGGGGCGGTGGTGCCTCTTCCTCGTCCAATGAGGGTGGCGGAGCCGTAAGGTCCACTTCCGTCACTTCGAAAAACTCATCATCGGCGCCATCATCCGTGAAAATCCAATCTTTGGCCTTGAAGCCTCCGGTGAACAACAGGAAAAGTACAAACGCAATCAACGCTGCACGCTCAAGGTAGCGATTGTACCGTTTGCGCATTTGATAAGCTCCGTACTCTTTTTCCCGGCCTTCAAACACGATCTCGTCGAGGTCGGCATATACTCTGCTCATATGCTTGTCTTTTTTACCAATACGATCAGACGTACCAGTTTATTGTGCCTCATTTCAAATTAAAGCCTGCAAGCAGGGTGCTGTCTGCTGGGGTAAAGTCTCCCAAAGCATATTTTTTTGCACCGCTGATTTTCATCTCATCCAAAATGTCAACCAGATTTTTATACCTGCATGTTTTGGAAGGCTTGATTACAAAAATCGGATCCCAACACCTTGTGGTCTTGAAGTCCTCACCCGGTTTACAACGGTTGGGGAACTTGTTGAGGTGTCCATTGATTACATCCCTGATTTCGGAGAAAAGAGCCGTCTTGATGACCGGTTCTTTGGTTCCTTGCCAATGATAAATCTGGTCTTTTTCACCCAAAACCATCATAAGGATTTTGGATTCTGCAATTTCAGGTGGCTCTTTGTCATCCTTCGGCGGTTTGTTCACCTCCATAGCCTGTGGTGTGGCCATGGTAGTGGTCAAGATGAAGAATGTGAGCAAAAGGAAGGCAACATCCACCATGGCCGTCATGTCGACCTTCGTGGATTTTTTCTTTTGCTTGGGGCCGCCGCCGTGTTTGCCTTTGGCTCCACCGCCCCCGCCTGTATCTACGTCTGCCATTTTATTGTGCTTTGAATCAACAGATTACGTGCAATCAACCTTCGCCACCAGCTTCTTCCGCCTCGGCGGGTGCAGCAGCACTAGGATCTGCCTCCAGTCCAGTCACCAAATTGAACTTGTTGACGTTAGCATCCTGTAAGGTCCAGATGACATCCGACATCTTCTCATAGGACACGTCCAAATCCCCTTTGATCATGAACTTGGTGTCGATGTTGTACCTGCGTGCTGCCATGACCCATTCTTTGAGGTCATTGCGTTTTCCGCGGGTTTTATCGATCGGGATACCACGCTGCGGATAATTTTTCATTTTATCCGGGGTGGGCTGAGACAGCCATGAGCTCATTTCGGCTATCGGTACTCCGAAGTGTTCGGTGGCCGCAAAATAGTTGCGACCTGCTTCAGTGAACTTCACACCGTAAGATGCCATGCGGTCCAGAGCGTCGATTCGAGCATTTTTATCTGCCAAACCGACGAATACCCTTCCGTCTTTGGCCACCGTGACCATGAAGAAATCGATTTGGGGCACTTTGAGGTGCGAAACCGATGTGGGGGTGTCCACCACAACCGCCTCAGTTGGGCGGAACTTCGTGGTCAAGATGAAAAACGTGAGCAACAAGAATGCCACGTCCACCATGGCCGTCATGTCGACGGAGGGGGCTTTTCGTTTGATTTTAACCTTTGGCATAGTGCATCACTATCAATTTCTACCTTTCAAAACAACCTTAGATTCCCAAAAGGGAAGCCTCAGTGAGTGGTTTCGTAGGTTTGAACCACGGTGTAACCAGCCTCGTCGATGCGGTAAGTAAGACCGTCGATGGTGGTGGTGAAGAAGTTGTAGAAAATGATGGAGACAGTGGATGTACCGATACCGATGGCCGTGTTGACCAAGGCTTCAGAAATACCGGTAGCCAAGGCGGTTGCGTCAGGAGCACCGGCAGTAGCCAACGCGCTGAACGCTTTGATCATACCCAATACCGTTCCCAAGAGACCAACCAACACCCCAACGGATGCAATCGTGGCAAAAAACGGAAGGTTACGCTCCAACATGGGAAGTTCAAGTGTGGTAGCCTCTTCCAATTCCTTTTGGATGGCCTCACGATTGGTTTCTTTGTCACCACCAGCGGCGGAGACCTCTTTGTACTTGATCAGACCGGCTTTCACAACGTTGGCAACAGAGCCACGCTGCTCATCGCAGGCATTGATGGCATGGTCGATGTCGTTCGAGCGAAGATAGCCACGTACGTTGGAGACAAAGGTATCGATGGAGCCACGACCCTTGGCCAAGAAAAACACCGTGATGAGGCGCTCAATGAAGAACACAATTACCATCAGGAACAAAGAAATACCCACTGGAATGACGGCACCACCTTTGTAGATTGTACCAAACATGTTCAAGGGATGTCCTTTTACCGGATCGCCACCTTCGAAGTTGTCGGGAGAGGCGAAAACGGTGTAGAATACTGCAAATGCAACAACCAAACAAAGCACCACCACAATCGTGGGGAACAAGGTCTTCATCGGATTGCTTTTCGCGCCGGAGGCGCCCATCGTTTCAGTGCTCATATCAATTTGTTCTGTTTATGAAATCCTTAATCAGTTTCCCAAATAATCGTTTTTTCGAGTCTTAGTCTCCGAAAAAATGAAGGCACAATTTACGCGCTTTCTTTGAATCGCAAAATACTGCAGGAATTGTTTAGAGCCATTTTTGAGATTCCTGACACAAACATCCCGATTGAAATGGTGCCATGCGAACTAAAATTGGCTTGTTGCATTACAGACTTACCAACCCAGCTTGTTAAAAATTATTGCCCAGCCAAGGGTTACAAGGCTCGTTTTTCACTCAAAAATCGCCTCTAGTTTTAGATTTCAATCCAACCCATGACAAAAAACAACCGACTCAAACGGCTTTTGGATTGCATCAAATCGTTTACAATAATTTAAAAATCTCTTGTTGGGCGGTCAGAGGCCGCTTCGATACCATTCGGAATACATCTTGTAGGCCGATGCACTCTTTTTTAGACCCTCAAGCTGCGCCGACGTCAACTGCTTTACCTGCTTGGCAGGAATCCCGGCGTAAATCCATCCGGACTCCAACACCATGCCTTCCAATACCACCGCACCGGCAGCCACCACCACATCGGGACCCACCACGGCATTGTCCAGAACAACAGCATTCATTCCGATCAGGCAGCGATCTTTGATTTCACACCCATGAATTACAGCACCATGACCGACAGTAACCTCGTCATGAACCAAGGTCTGACTGCGTTCGTAAGTGCAATGCACCATGGCCAAATCTTGGATGTTGCTGTTTTTACCTACCCGGATTCCCCCTACGTCTCCTCGAAGGACAGCACCATACCATACACTGCTGTTTTCCCCTATCTCAACTTCACCGATGAGCGTGGCTGTCTCCGCCAAAAATGCAGTCTCGTGGATTTGGGGCGTAACCCCACGCAAGGTTCTAATCAATGCCATGATTTTTCGATTGTCTAATTCGAGGTGAATTTACACCCTTCCAACGCGTGATTCAACCTTTTGCCTAACGATGATGAACAGGGCCGGGATTCTTCAGTTCGTTCCATCAAACTTAGCCATCGTCGTTTCTCGGTCCGCATATATCCCTTTTCCGGAAAGGGCATTTTTCAGGGTGAGAAACAAAATTCTCAAATCCAACCCGAAGCTTTGGTGCTCAACATACCAAACATCCAATCGAAACCTTTCCGTGAAAGAAATGGCGTTGCGACCATTCACTTGAGCCCAACCCGTGATGCCCGGCAAAACCTCAAACCTTTTTTTCTGCTCTTCTGAGTAAAGTGGCCAATAATCATGTATCAAGGGCCTTGGACCTACCAAACTCATGTCTCCCTTCAAAACATTCCACATTTGGGGCCATTCATCCAATGAAAACCTGCGCAAAACCCTACCGATGGGCGTGAGCCGTTTCAGTTGCGCATCTTCCTCCTTCTCGCCTGGCAAAACATCACGCATGGTGCTGAACTTGACGAGCAGAAACGGCTTTCCTTTGTAACCCGTACGCTGTTGCCTGAAAAAAATACGCTCTTGGGTAAGTGCAAGCAAGGGGATTAACAGCAACAAAATCCAAGCTCCTGCACACAGCAGCAGTAACGCCAATGAAATATCCCGCATCCTGTATAACACTGGCTCAATGGGGCTTGGAAGCAGAAATGAACCGTTTGGCGTCCAGATTCAGCCAATCCAAAGCGTTTGTTCCCAATATTTTGGATTTTTTGGCCTCAGACCACTCCATGCTGCGTATCAATTGACCCGGCTGCCATCCCGAATCCGGAAACCATTCACCCAAAGGGAAAGGATAGTCGGTGCCCAAGGCCACTTTGTCGTCACCGAATAAATCCACGACATAATCCAACATGCGAGGGTCATGCACCAAGGAGTCGATCCAAAACTTGCCTAGATAATGCTCCGGGGGATTGCCATGGACCGTCTGCAACAAATCCGGGCGGACCTTCCACCCATGGTGAATCCTGCCCAATGTCGCTGGAAAACTACCTCCTCCATGAGCAAATGCCACCCTCAAGTTTGGCAACCGATCGAAAACACCTCCGAAAATCAAGGAACAAATGGCCCTAGAACTTTCGGCGGGCATCCCAACAAGCCAAGGCAACCAAAACCGCTGCATTTCCTTCTCTCCCATCATGTCCCAAGGGTGAACAAACACAGCCGCCCCCAATTCCTCGCAGGCCTGAAGCACGTCGAACACTTCAGGACGATCGAGGTTCCAATCATTGATGTGCGTTCCAATCTGGATTCCGGCCAAACCCAAGTCTTTCATGCAGCGCTCAAGCTCCCGAATGGCAAGTTTGGGTGCCTGCATGGGCAAGGTTGCCAATCCCACATAACGGTGTGGCATCTCCTGACAAATCCCGGCAATATGGTCGTTCAGAATCCTGCTCAAATCCAAGGTATCCTCCGGCCTTGCCCAATAGGAAAACATCACCGGTACCGTAGACAAAACCTGCACATGACAACCAGCAGCATCGCCCTCTGAGGCCCGCACGTGCTCGTCCCAACAATTGTGTTCGATTTCCCGAAACGCCTTATCGTCCATGAGCATGCGCGCACAGCAAGGCTTGTGGTGTTCCAAGCGGATGAAGCCCCCATATCCATACCGCTCCCTCAAATCAGGCCAAGATTTGGGAAGTATGTGGGTGTGGATGTCGATGGTAAGCGGATGGCTCATGCGGAATCGAATTTAGACAAAGGTAACGACCTCACCTGACAATCCATCCAGACTTCAACCGGGCACTTGCCAGTCAATGGGGTCTTTGCCTTGGGACTTCAAATAATCGTTGGCTTGGGAAAAATGCTTGCACCCATGGAATCCATTGTATGCCGAAAGCGGGCTGGGATGTGCGGCATGCAAAATCAGATGTCGTCCCCGGTCAATCATGCTGCCCTTTTGTTTGGCATAGCCACCCCATAGCATGAACACCAATCCATCTCGGTCAAGGTTCAAACGATGAATAACGGCATCGGTAAACTTCTCCCATCCAAAACCGTGATGCGATGCTGCTTGGTGGGCTCGAACGGTCAGGATGGAATTGAGCAACAAAACACCTTGATCGGCCCAATGTTCCAAATTGCCATGATTCGGAATCGACAACCCCAAGTCGGCCTTCAGTTCCTTGTAAATATTGCCCAAAGAGGGTGGTACGGGTACGTCATGCGGCACGGAGAAACTCAACCCATGTGCCTGTCCGGGGCCATGGTAGGGGTCTTGACCGAGGATGACGACCTTTACCGAATCGAACGGAGTGCGGTCGAATGCGTGGAAAATGAATTTGCCGGGGGGAAAGATGCGGACACCTTGCTCCCGTTCAGCCAACAATTTGGATTTCAACTCAGTGAAATAGGGCTTCCTGAACTCCGACTCCAAGGCTTTGCCCCAGGAAGGATGGATTTTGGGTTCGACAGGGGGTGTCTGCATGCACCCAAATTGCGACATCAAGGATTAAACCGCAATGTTTCCGCTTTGCTTTTTGCTCATGATTTTCTTTCTGAGCACCACAAAAGCCAAAAACAACAAGCCGCCTCCACCCAAAGCAAGCAGAAGGAAGTTCATCCGAGATGCGAATTCGGGCCTACCCGGCAAAAAAGCCTTTCCCAGATTTTTCAATTCAGCAGGCAGGGAAGCAGGCAGGATGAGATTGCCCATGCAACTTTCCGTGTACAAAGTCTGGTGGCGTTTCATTCCGACAACCCAATATTTTTCGCCCGGTTTGAAATCAAAGCCACAGGAATGGTTCGGAGTATGGATGGTCGCAACATGTTCAACCTGTCTTTTCCAAGAGCTGTCGACCTGGAAAACGACGTTCAGGTCTCCCTTGATGGGATTGGGCAACACGTCCATGCAAGTTCCGACCCAAACCACGTTCGATCTGGCCAAAATGCTGTCCATGGAAATCTCTGGGCAATCGCAGGCGAACATGGATGCAGGCACCCAAAACCAAAAGAGTAAAAATTTACGCATGGGCCACCCTGGGTTGTGGATTTATTTGGATGGATTCAACTTTCCCGTCCCTGAGCCTGATGATTTTATGGGCGTATTGGGCGATGTCTTCCTCGTGTGTGACCAAAATAATGGTTTGCCCACTTTGGTGAAGATCAGCGAACAAGCCCATGATTTCTTGGCTGGTGCGGGTATCGAGGTTGCCAGTAGGTTCGTCCGCCAACAATATGGAAGGATTGTTGACGAGGGCGCGTGCGATGGCTACCCGCTGCCGTTGTCCGCCCGAAAGCTCATTGGGCTTGTGGTGCATCCGGTCTTGTAGACCCACGCCCTCCAAGATTCGGGTGGCCATCGCTTCCCGCTCTGCCTTGCTCTTCCCTGCATAAATCAAAGGAAGCGCCACATTTTCCAGGGCGGAGGAACGGGGCAGCAAGTTGAACGTTTGGAACACGAATCCGATTTCCTTGTTTCTGACGGCGGCCAACTCATTGTCAGCCATTTGGCTCACATTCGTGCCATTGAGGACATAGGTGCCCGATGACGGCGTGTCGAGGCAACCCAAAATATTCATCAAAGTAGATTTACCCGATCCGGACGGACCCATGATGGCAACATAATCGTTTCGCATGATGTCCAAGGTCACCCCAGCCAAGGCTTGGATGGTTTCTTCCCCCATTACATACGAACGTTTGATATCTTGAAGCTGGATGACTGCAGGTGCTGGGTCCATACATTATTCGATTGGTGGGAAGGCCTTCATTTCTACGGCAAACTCGGTGGAAATTTGCTTGGCTCGGTCTGGATTTGGGGTGAGTGATACGGCACGGCGCGCAGCACCCGCCACCTCTTGAGTCCTATCAAGCAACCGTTCAAAATACGCCAATTCCGCCCAATATTCCGCATTCCTCGGATTGATCATCAAAACATTGGCCAACAGATTTTGACCCTCGAAGTCCATCCTTTTTTGACGCATGAGCCTTGCCAATGGAAGCACAACCGCCTGATCCAAGGGGCGTGTTTGGAGCAACGTCTTATACTGTTTGATGGAAAGGGAAGTGTCACCTGTAGCGGCAGAAAATTCAGCCTGAAGCAATAAGACAGCCGGATCTTGCGGGGCCTCCTGAAGTAGAACCGATAGTTGTTTACGTCCTTCTTCGATTCGATTTGCCATCATCAATGCCCTCGACTGCTCAACCCTGAGGCCCAAGTGTTTGGGATTCTTTTTGAGACCTGCCTCCAAGTTTTCGAGGGCCAGGCTGTCACCCGTGCGAATGCTGATACGGCCCATTTCCAAATAGGGCGCCACTGTTTTAGGATCCTTTTCAATGGCATTCCGAAAAGCTTCCAAAGCAGCTCCCTTGTTGCCCTTCATTCCGGCATAGATCCCTGCCCTTGTCCACTCATCGGCCGACAATGACTTAAGGTCAAAGCCGATGGAAGCAAACAGGTATTCGCCATTGGCCAATTGCAACAGCGCTTCTTCGCGTGCCACCGAGGACATGAGCGTGGTATCGATGGTGCGGGCCTGGTTCAGCAGGGCAAAACCTTTGGCGAGGTCTCCTCGATCGATTTCCATCCGGGCGTGATTGAGCAAGTCCTCCATTCGGCCTTTGGAACCGCTTGCCTCAAAGAAAGCAGATGCCATTTCAGGAATCCCCGCACTGAAAAATGCGACTCCCAAAAAGTGATTGGTGTATTTGCTGTATTCGGGATGATTCACATCCATGAACGCCATGCGAGAAATCGCACCCTCCCAATCCCCGCGCTCAAACCTCAACATCCCGTCCAAAAACAAAACATCTGGCGTTTCAGAAGCCGCCAAAAGGGTATCAATCACAGAAGAAGCAGCTTTGTAATCCCGGGATTTGTATCGGTCCACGGCATGATTGAAACGTGAGCTACGCGAAGACAGTATTTCTGGATCTGACCAAACGCGGTCGTCGATTTTCAACCCTGCATCGGCCTTCAAATTCAGGAAAAGGGCATTGGTGACAACCGCGGCATTGGTTTGGTCCAAAGACAGTCCTTCCTGTAGGAATTTTTTGGCCTCCTGAAGCTTGCCGTGTTGCAGATAAATCTTGCCCAAATTGGCATAATAGTTCGGGTTCTCCGGATCTTGCAGGAGGGCTTGTTTCATGCTCATGACGGCCGAATCCGGCTGATCGAGCAACAAATAGGCTTGGGCCAGATTGTTGGAGATTTTCGCATCAGAAACCAATTCAAGCCCTTGTTTCAAATACCGCTTGGCCTGATCGGGGGACGCATCGCTCAACTCCAAATTGCCCAAATTGAGCCAGGCGGGTACGAAGGGAACAAAACCAGAAGCCTTACGCAGGCACTCCCGGATTTGGTAGCCATCACCCCCGACCTGCATCAGGAGCATTGCTTGGTTGTAATTTGCCTTGACTGAACCTTCTGCAATCGTTGCTGCGGCTTGGTACAAAGCAATTGCTTCCATGGTCTTGCCCTCCAGCATTTCTTGGTCGGCACTACGGTTGAACGCCACCGCTTTCAAAAGGCGTTGGGTTTTCATCCCTTCGCTGGCATCAAGACCCAAAGCCGCCAAGACCATCACGCCCCAAACAAAGACGTACATCAACCGCTTGGGCATCATCGTCAAGAAATAAAGGTTCAAACGCGCACTCAGTAATGGGCCGAAATTGTAGAACATGTACATGGAGTGAACCAAGACTCCCAAAAACATCATCACGCTGAAAAGCCTTTCAATGGCATGCAAATACAGATAGTCACCCAAGCCCACCTGCAAAAACATGCTGCTCACAGACACCAAACCGAAGGCGGTGACCAACATACTGAAACTCCGATTGTTGATGCTTTCCTTCACGGTAAGTCCGATATTTTGGTTCAGTCCCGGCATCAAAATGGACATAAAGGCAAGGAAGTGCATTGCCTTCAAGGGAAAATCACCGGATTCCAGAAAGTGCCAACCCATCGCGTTGTGCATCATGAGGAAACTGATGGACGCAACCGGTACCAAAACGGCCAGGTACATGGTCGGGGTCAGGCGCCATTTCGGGTTTTTGGCATTGGAGCCCAAGAAAAAAACCAATTGTGCCAGGTCTTTTGCCACGAAAACACAATAGACCAAACCCAGCACCACCAACAAGGGGAACATAGAAACCGAAGTGGCATGGATTCCCACCCAATCCCTGTACACATAGACCAAAACAAAAGGCAAAGCGGTCACCGCAAAAAACAGCGGAAGCCGGAAAGCGAATCGCCAATTCAAGATGGTTTGCTGGAAAAGGTATGCAGGAACGAATACTAGCAGGGTCAACCCGATGTTGAAAAAAATGGCGTGGTCCGGTGCCACCATCTCAAAAGCCCCGGATAAATAAATCGCCATTCCGTAAAAGAAAAAGGCCACATAGGAGACATAGTTCTTGATGTAGCTGGCAGCAGTGAGCAAATAGGCCCATCCAATGATTTGGAGCAAACAAAAAAGCATCACAATCCATGACTTGGGCTGCATCGGGGAGGCAAAGTAAGTTACGTCTTCCTGCCATGCTCCGATCTCCGTGTCCATGCTCCTGTATTGCCATTCGAAAGTCCGCAACGGCACGGTCTCCAATTGTTGGGCATGGAATGTATCGACCTCCACGACCCACTGCGAAGGATCATTCAATGCCACGGTGAGGACCACAGATGACAAAAGCAAGGCGCAGTACAGCAACAGGTACATGGCTTTGCTGGGTCGATCCATGATTTTGAAAAACTGATGGAGTGGAATCAGTTTCAGTTTCTTTTGGGTTTCCATAGGTCTTTGTCTTTATCCCCTAGTGTATCATCGGTCAGGCAGTCCCTCACCACGTGCATGCCCATGTTGCATCAAGGTGTCGAATATCAATCCATAAGTTTGGTCTCGCAAGACGGCAGCTTCCGATAATTGTAGCCCATCGGTTGAAATGGGCTCATGGATGATGACTTTCACCCTGTAAGGCCGAATCAAGTATTTCCCATTATCGGGCAGAGCAATGTCTGCACCCAAAATGGTAACGGGTACCAACGGCACACCTGCTTCGATGGCCAATCGAAATGCTCCGTCTTTGAATCTTTTGAGGGTGACTTGGGTCTTGTCCGGAATGGTTGCCTCCGGGAAGATCAGCACTGACCTGCCATCATCCAGTTTTTGACGGGCGTGTTTGAAACTTTTGAACGAGTCGGTGACCGAGCCACGGTTGACGGGTATGTGCAGCCTTTTGAACATGTAGCCAAACAAGGGCAGGTCGTTGAGTTCTGCCTTGCCTATAAACCTAAATGAAGGACGTATGGAAAGGTTACAGATCGGGATGTCCAAATAACTGGTGTGATTGGCTGCAAAAATATAGGTTTCGGACTTGCTGAGACGATGATGGCCTTCGGCGCGCACCCAAACCCCGACCGGATACATGATGATCCAACCCCATGCCATGTTGAGCCGATGCGCCCAATCATGCGCCCACCTGCGATTGGTTTGAAGCAAAACGAAATGAAAGGGAAATATCAACGCAAAAAATCCCACGAACAGGATGTAGAAGTAAATGCTCCAAAGCCGTTGAAGAACCTTTTTCATGGACGAAGGGATGAATTTTCCTCCCCTGAAGCTCCCAGCAATCGTGCTTTCAATGCATCCGGAACTTGGTTTACCTTTCTGGTCCCGTAATCAAAGCACACCAATCCGGTTTTGGCCTCGGCCAAAATGGCCCCCGTTTCAACCACGACAAACCTATAAAACAAATCGAATGAGACCCGGGTGAAATCGCCGGCACCCACTTCGCAACGAAGGGTTTGGCCATAGAAGCCCTCTGCCATGTATACAATGGCACAATCGCCCATGATGAAGGAGGTTCCTTCCGCATCGATTTCGGTGTATCCAAAGTGAGCGAAAAACTGAACCCTAGCCTCGTGGATCAAACTCAAAACCTTGTCATTCCCGAGGTGAGCACCATAATTCAAATCGGTGATTCGAATCGGAATCGTGCAGTTGAACGGCAAAACCGACGGAAGGGAAAGCTTGATTCGCGCCATGCGGCAAAGATAACAATTCCGTGAGCACCCTATCCACCCCCCGTGTCAGTCCGGACACAATCCCGGGATGCGGCAAAAACAACCCATGGCCGGGGTAGAATTAAACCCCTACCTTTGCGCGATAACGGACCGAATCAATTGGCCAAAGGAATCCTCTACATGGCGCTTGCCGTGTTTTTCTTTTCCCTGATGAATTTGGGAGTGAAGCTGCTTCCCAACATTCCCGTCTTTGAGTTGGTTCTCTTCCGGTCTACCATCGCTGCAACTTTGGCTTTTTCAGCCATCAAGGCCCGGGGGATGCGGGCTTGGGGAAACCGCGTGGATTTGTTGATGTTGAGGGGGATGTTCGGATTTGTGGCCCTGCTGACATTCTTTTACACGTTACAACGGCTCCCATTGGCCTCAGCGGTCACCATCCAATACCTTTCACCCTTGTTCGTGGCAGCATTCAGCGTGATTTTGTTGAAGGAAAAAATGAGTCCATGGCAGTGGATGTGGTTTGTATTGTCCAGCGTCGGTGTGGCCTTGATCAAGGGATTCGATTTCCGAGTGTCCGGATGGCTATTAGGGTTGGGCGTGGCCTCTGCGCTGTTTTCCGGACTTGCCTATACCACCGTCAGGAAATTGAGAGAAACGGACCACCCCTTGGTAGTAACCTTCTACTTCCCTTTGGTCACCATCCCGTTTTCGGCGGCCATTTCGTCTTTTGATTGGGTAACCCCGCAGGGTTGGGATTGGGTCGTGATTGCTGCCATGGGTCTCACCGCACAACTTGGCCAGTACTTCATGACCATGTCCTTGCACAACGAAAAGGCCAGCATTGTGGCCAGCGTGAAATACACAGGCGTCCTTTACGGTCTCTTGTTTGGATTCCTGATTTTCGGCGAGACCTACACTTGGCAAAGCTTCATCGGAATCCTGCTTGTTTTTTCCGGGGTAGCTTTCAACCTATTGACCGGCAAGAAGGCCAAAAAGGTCAATTTCAAGGGCGATTGATGAACTTTTGGTAAAGGTCTTTTTGATGATTTCCCAGATCGACCGCTCGACCCTGAATCCAAGCCTGCGTCACATC
>Ga0209990_10001475_pt1 | contig 19856 bp, 13 predicted proteins | sample NOAtaG_6_FD_187304 | JGI IMG/M metagenome (GOLD analysis project Ga0209990, IMG submission 187304) | Freshwater lake microbial communities from Lake Erie, under a cyanobacterial bloom - NOAA_Erie_Diel5S_2200h metaG (SPAdes) (version 2) | ecosystem: Environmental > Aquatic > Freshwater > Lake ...
AATAATTGTCGTCCTGATGTTGTTTTGATTTTGCTTCACCGTCTGCCTGTCGGCATACAAGTCTACGAAGTCAAACGTTGGTTTGTCTGCCGCGTCCCGTCTACGGAGACGCGTCCCGCGCCTGGTGCCCAACGTGTGTGTTTCTGCTGTGGTGCGCTTCCGAAGCCGCGTCCTGTCCCCGAAACCAAACGTGGAACGAAGATATAAACTTTGGGCAACACGTCTCCGCACCATAGCAGAAACATTTTGTTGGCGGCTGGGCATCTAGTCACTAGTTACTGTTTAGTCCAAATGAGTTTGTCCCCAGTTTGTTTTTGAAAAGTCGTTCTTTTTCAACTGCTTGGTCTGCCGTTATTGTCTTCGGTAAAATCATTAAAATTGAAAACTGAAAGTTCTCAGCATAGTCGTCTTTCTTTTGTATCAATTCTCTCAATTGCTTGTTTCCACCGTGTCCGTTTGTTGAGACGTAGGAACTCCATCGTCCCCAAATACCATCTTCTCCGTAAGCGGAACCAACGTAAAGTTTACCTGTCTTGGAGTCGTTTATCAAATATATTCCCTTTGCTCCAGCAAGCATTCTTTTCCAGTCATTATACCCGTTTGTGATTATTTCCTTTAGTTCATTGAAGTTCAAAATGAAGTCAGAGTAGTCAGTGAAGTGTTTGTAGTGAAGTCCCGGATGTATTTCAATAACTTCCATTTCGTTTTTAATCCACTGATGCCAAGAAATAGCATTGCTCCACTTTACGATAACTCTTTCTTTTAAATCATCGAAAGTTAGTATTTCTTCGAAGTCATATTCGATGGTATAAGGAGTGTCAATAACACTTATTTGCACTTTCGGTAGCTGTCGGCAACGCAAAACTTTATAAACTCCTACAAACCTTGAGAGAAGTCCTTCTTCTCCAATAAAAGAAACTATGTAGTCAACACCGCTAAAGACTTCTTTAGCTTGTTGTTGTTGATATTTTAAGAATATGTCTCGTTTTGTTCTGTACGCGTTATACAGGTCAATTCTTGAATCTTTATGTCTTACAAGTTTGATTCTTGATTGTCTGTCGAGCCCGCGATTGAACAATAACTCCTGAATTGTAATCATCTACTTGTCCGTCTACATAGGTACACACTTTGTTATGCCTTGCCGCCAACATTAGTATAGCCGCAACTGAGTTGCGGCTATACGCCAAATATAGGAAATAGCCGCAACTGAGTTGCGGCTATTTCGCTTATAGGTGCCGGCAAATCAATTCATCCCTGGCTGTTTTAGCACAAAACCGGCTTTTGCTTTTTCTTCTTCCACAATTCTCTTCACATCTGCCAATAGTCTCTTGGCATCATAAATAATGCCGTCTTTGATTGTGTATTTTACCCCGCCCACGCGCACCACTTTGTTTTCATCGGTCAGTTTGATGGCGCCCATCCCATTGAGGGCTTGCAAATTTTGAAGTGGGTTGATTTCGGTGATCACAAAATCAGCTAGCTTACCAACCTCAATAGAGCCGAGGTCTTTTTCTACGCCCAACGCTTGCGCTCCGTAGAGTGTGGCGGAACGCAATGCCTCCAGCGGATGGAACCCTGCTTCACGCAGCAGTTCCATCTCGCGCACAAAAGAAAATCCATAGAGCTGAAAAATAAATCCTGAATCAGTGCCCACTGTCACGCGTCCACCTCTATTTTTGTATTCGTTGATAAAGGTCATCCACAGGCGATAGTTTTCTTTCCATTGCACTTCTTCTTCTGTACCCCAGGCATGCCAATAGGAGCCGTGTGAAATTTTGCTGGGTTGATAGAACGCCCAAAGCGATGGAAGAGTGTATTCTTCGTGCCACTCTGCCCTGCGTGCGCGTTGCAGATCTCGATTTGCTTCGTATATGTTGAATGTGGGATCAAGAGTAAAATCTAACTTCAACAAGGTTTCCATCACCTCGTTCCACTTGGGCGAGAACGGAGCAGCAGCCTGCTTCCATAAATTTCCGGCTTCACTAAAACGATGTTGCTCATTTTGGTAGTTGTAGTCCAATCGATAGTTCTGAATGGTCTTATTTTCTAACATCGATTCAGGCAATCCATACCAGTGTTCCATCGTGGTCAATCCGGCTTCCGCGGATTTTACAACGTTCCACCGAGCGACATCCATCTGCGCATGATGACAGGCCGATCGAAGTCCAATCTTTTTATTTTCACGCAAAGCAGCATCCATGATTTGCGGTGCTGCGCCAAAGAATTTAACTCCATCTGCCCCTTTTAATTTGTTTTCGTTCACCCATGCACGCGCCATCTCGGGCGTACTGATAGGCTCTTTGCTTCCGGCTCCAAAAGCAGTGTAGGCTTTGATGCGTGGCGCAGTAATCAGATTCTTTTCGCTTTTCATTTTCTGGTCTAATACCCAATCTAATCCATTGCCCGCAGACGGATCACGGATGGTGGTGATACCGTGCGACATCCACAACTTAAAAACATATTCTGCAATAGGTGCCTGGTTGCCACCGATGTGGCCATGCATATCCACGAAGCCTGGCAGAATGTACATACCCGTGCCATCCAATTCTTTTCCCCCGACTTCTAATTTTGGTCTGCGGTCCGGATTAATAGCAACACCTGGATAGCCCACGGTTTGTATCGCGGCAATACGATTTTGTTTTACCACAATGTCTACCGGGCCGATAGGTGGTGCGCCCGTTCCATCAATCATTGTAATTCCGCGAATGATCAGTTGTACATACGGACCTTCGCCCTCTTTCAATTCGGGCGCCTTTTTAATTCCTTGTGCAATGGCAAACGAAGAACTGACGATCAGTAGGCAGATGTAAATGTGTTTCATGGTATTGGAAGTTTGTAAGTTGAAATCTAGTCAATTTGAAATAGAAATAAAATGGGATTTATGTGAACCGACAATTAGGACAACTCTAAAAACCGTGTCAGGTTATCCCAATAGCCATCAGCATCAACCAGATAAGGTTTTTAGAAATGCCCTTACTATATTAACGTCTTCGTAAAAGTACACTAAAATGAAAAAACTGCTTTTTTTACTTCTCATTTCCTCTTCGCTGTCAGCCCAGAAATTTACGTCAGACGAAATCAGTCGATGGAAAAAGCAAGCAGAGGGTATTGAAATTATTCGCGATAACTGGGGCATTGCTCATGTGTACGGAAGAACCGATGCAGATGCTGTCTTTGGAATGCTATATGCGCAATGCGAGGATGATTTTGAAAGAGTCGAGTTGAACTACATCAATGCCTTGGGCCGATTGGCCGAAGTAGAGGGGGAAGGGAAATTGTACAATGATCTTAGGACAAGATTGTTTCAGGATAGCACCTTAGCCATATCCATTTTCAACAACAGTCAGGGTGAGATGAAAAAGCTAATGAATGCGTTTGCAGACGGCTTGAATTATTTTTTATACACACATCCCGAAAAGAAATCGCAATTGATCAAGCGTTTTCAGCCGTGGATGCCTTTGTTGTTTAGTGAAGGTAGCATTGGCGGTGATATTGAAGCTGTCTCGCTAACCAAATTGAAGGAGTTTTATGGTGGAGGAAAAGATGCTACTAAAATTGAACAAATTAATTTAGATGATGGATTAGAGCCCGAACCAAAAGGATCCAATGGATTCGCGATTGGGCCTTCTCGTTCTGCCAATGGCAATTCCTTACTGATGATCAACCCACATACGTCTTTTTACTTTCGTCCCGAAATACAAATGACAAGTGGAGAGGGGTGGAGTGCCTATGGCGCGGTCACATGGGGGCAATTTTTTATCTATCAAGGTTTTAACGAGCACTGTGGATGGATGCATTCCACAAGTGCGGCAGATGCTATTGATGAATACAAGGAGACGATTGTAAAAAAAGGCGACTCGCTATTTTACAAATATGGGAATTCAACAAAGTCAATTCGTAAAAAGAAAATTGTGCTTTCGTATAAAACAGACAAGGGAATGATGAAGAAAGCTTTTACTGCCTACTACACACATCATGGACCAGTCATTGCTAAAATAGGCGAACAGTGGCTTAGCATTAACATGATGCAAGAGCCTTTGTTGGCACTCACTCAATCTTATTTGCGAACAAAAGCATCTGGATTGATCGATTTCCAAAAAGTGATGGAGTTGAAAACGAACACGTCTAACAACACTACGTATGCGGATGATCAAGGTAACATCGCTTATTGGCACGGTAACTTTATGCCCAAGAGAAATACGGCCTATAACTATAACCTGCCGGTAGATGGTAGCGATCCGGAGACCGACTGGAAAGGTTTACACAATGCTAATGAGACTGTACAATTGGTAAATCCTGTTAGTGGATGGATTCAAAATTGCAACTCTACGCCTTTCGCCTCAGCAGGAACTAGTAGTCCTGACAAAACGAAGTACCCCACATATATGGCGCCTGATTTTGAAAACGCAAGAGGTATTCATGCAGTTCAGGTATTGAGCCGTGAGACTTCTTTCACAATAGACAAGTTGATTCTGGCAGCGTATGATCCTTACTTGCCAGGCTTTGAAAAAATAGTTCCTTCGATTGTCGAATCATACGCCACAATTTCAAAAACAGATGAAGCCATCCGAAAAAAATTGGCAGAGCCTATTTCTATGCTTCGTGACTGGGACAAGAAGTTTTCGATTTCCTCTGTACCGATGACTCTGGCCGTTTATTGGGGACAAGAGCTTAGGGTTCAATTAGCCGATCAAATACCCGCTGGAGTCGGTCAATTGGATATCATCGATTACCTTGTCAAAGCATCGCCCGAAGTAAAAATAAAAGCACTCGCGAAAGTGGTGGATGAGTTGAAACGTGATTTTGGAAAATGGCAGGTAGCTTGGGGTGATGTGAATCGTTTCCAGCGCCTCACCGGAAAAATTAATGAGACATTCGATGATAACCAACCAAGTTTGCCCGTTGCATTTGCATCTTCTTTTTGGGGTTCATTAGCAGCCTTTGGTAGCAAGAAGTATCCAGGCACAAAAAAAATGTATGGCTATGTTGGCAATAGCTTTGTCGCAGCGGTAGAGTTTGGAAAGAAATTGAAAGCTAAATCAGTATTGGCAGGAGGCGTTAGTAATAATCCACTATCCCCTCACTTTAGAGATCAGGCTGGAATTTATTGCGAACCTCGCTTTAAAGACGTTTTATTTTATAAAGAAGATGTGCTCAAAAATGCCGAGCGCAGCTATCATCCCGGGGAATAGCAAAAAACAAATCAGCCCTTTGTTCGAAGGGCTGATTGGTGGTAGGAAATCAATATTTAGGGTTTTCTTTTCTTGCTTTCTTTTCAGCCCTTTTTTCAGCCTCTGTTTTTTTAGGCTCTTTTTTGGTTTCCTTTTTTTTGTCTTGTCCTTTTGACATAATTGTGACGTTTAGTTGATCAAAGTAAATATAAACCTGACAAAAGATCAAGTTCTTGAGGCAAATGAATTCATTACTTTTTCTTACTTTTCAAGTAAGATGAGGGTAGTTAAACTGGGCCTATTGTTAATGACAATTGCCTGTTCTCCTTTTAAAAGAGAAAAGGCTTCAGAGCCTTGGGATACTACTGGTCGTTGGATGATTTACCCGCCTATGTCTGCGTCAGTGTATACGATTTCAAATACCAATGGACTCAAACTATCCATGACCGCACTAGGAGGGAAGATAATGTCACTTTATGCTCCTGATAAGAATGGAGTGTTGGGTGATATTGTCTTGGGCTACGATAGTGCCGATCAGTACTTGATCGGGAATCCTTTTTTTGGAGCTATGATTGGTCGCTATGGCAATCGCATTTCCAAAGGCAGGTTTTCGCTAGAGGGCAAAAACTATCAGCTGCGAATAAACAATGGAATGAATTCGTTGCATGGTGGTAAAGCTGGTTTCCATAACGTGATGTGGAGGGTTGAGCCTGTTACTGTTAATGGTAATCAAGGACTTGAACTCTATTACCTTAGTAAAGACATGGAGGAAGGTTTTCCGGGGAATCTGAAAGTAAAAGTAACGTATTCACTGACTGATCAAAACGAATGGGTAATCGACTACGAAGCAACAACAGATAAAACAACAGTTGTTAATTTGACACAACATTCATTTTTTAACCTTGCCGGTGCGGGTAATGGAGATGTTCTTGATCATTTGGTTGAAATCAAAGCTGAACGATTTTGCACGATAGATAGCGCATTGATTCCTACGGGTGAACTAAAATCGGTCGCAAATACTGCCTTTGACTTTAGAAGGCCGGTAAAGATAGGTGAACGCATCGATGACACGGACGAGCAATTGCGGCTTGGGCGAGGCTACGATCATAACTGGGTGCTTACCAAGAAAGGAAACGAACTTTCATTTGCAGCCAGAGTAACTGAGCCAAAAAGTGGACGGGTGATGGAAGTGTGGACCACCGAACCCGGTCTACAATTTTATTCCGGTAATTTTTTAGATGGAACGGACATGGGCAAGAGCAGTGTTAAATATGGCTTTCGATCGGCTCTTTGTTTGGAGGCACAGCACTTTCCCGATTCGCCTAATCACCCAGAATTCCCAACTACCGTATTGAAGCCCGGAGAAACGTACAAGCAGAAGACGATTTATAAGTTTTCTGTTGAATAGGTTTCTGGTTCCTAGTTTCCAGTGACCAGTAACCGGGAACTAGAAACTAGGAACTAGAAACTAGCTCACAAGTTTCAACAAGGCTTCTAAGTCAAGAGGGAGCGTGTACATTTCCAATGATCCGTCCTCGTGGCTTGGCCATTGTTCTCTGGGTCTATCCCAATAAAGTTCTACACCATTTTGATCGGGATCATTCAAATACAACGCTTCCGATACCCCATGGTCAGCTGCTCCGGTTATTGGATAATCTGCGTCAAGTAAGCGTTTATAAGCAGTTGCCAAATCTTTCCGAGTGGGGTATACAATCGCTGTATGAAAAAGCCCAGCGGCTTTTGTAGGTGCAGGAGGAGCGTTCCTGCTATACCATGTGTTTAGTCCAATATGATGGTGGTAGCCACCTGCTGAGATAAAAGCGGCTTCTGATCCAAATTTTGTTGTTATCTCGAAACCCAGGAGATCGCAATAGAATTTAAGAGAGCGGTCGAGGTCGGCTACTTTTAAATGGACATGGCCGATGCGGGTTTCGCTGGGGATGGTGTAGTCAGATTTCATAAGTTCACGGTTCAAAACTGTTACAGGTTGCCAGTTCCAAGTTATTTAATAAATGGTAACTGGAAACGGATACCATAGATTTATTCGCTTCTAAGGCTTTTGACCGGATTTGCTCTAGCGGCTCGAATGGCCTGATAGCTGATCGTTAGCAAAACAATAGACATGACAAGTAAAAAACTCAGTAAATAAGTCGGAACGTCAATAGCCGTGTGATAGGTAAAATTGCTAAGCCATTGATTCAGTAGATAGTAGGACAGGGGAGTGGCCACCATAAAACCAATGAATAGAAGAAGTGCGAAGTCTTTGTATATCAATTTTAAGATAGACGAAATGCTAGCGCCCAACACTTTACGTACACCGATTTCTTTCACTTTGCGCTGTACGATGAAAAGTACTAATCCGTATACTCCCAGACACGAGATCAAGATAGCAATACCACTGAATGACTGGATGATCCGGCCAAAGTTTTGAAACACTGCATATTGTTCATTCAATTGCTGATCGAGAAAGGAATATTCAAAAGCTTTTTCGGGGAAAACGGTTAACCATTCTTTTTCCAATTGACTGATCACATTTTCTATATTTCTGTTTTCAAATTTGATAGATAGCGTATTGAATTGGTTGGGGTCTATAGAGACAATCAATGCAGAGATGGGTGTAGTAAGTGCAGCAAAGTTGAAATCTTTCACCACGCCTATCACTCGACCCTCTTTTCCTTCGCGATTAATTGTTTTTCCAAGAGCCTGTGCCGGGCTGTCCCATTTGAATTCGTTAACGGCCGTTTCGTTGATGATAAAAGCTTCTTTCGGATCTGTTGCATAGTCGCGACTGAAGCTTCTACCCGCAACTAGCTCCATTCCATATGCTGATAGAAAGTCATAGTCGGCAGAAATATTTGCACAGAATAGATTATCTTCCTTTGCAAAACCTTCCGGTATGACTCCTCGGTAAACAGCACCCACACCAGGAGCGCCCGATGATAAAGTCGTATGAACAATTCCAGATTGGGCTTCAATCGCATTGCGAAAACTTTGTAACCGACTCTTGAAGGTGGAATCTGTTTGTTGGAAAAAGCCATTTAGGTTCTGGCTATACAGCGGGATACTGATGACATGTTCTTTTTGAAAACCGAGTGGACGACTTTCCAGGTAGTTTAATTGTTTCAAAATAAGTATGGATCCGGATACCAGAGCGCAAGCAATGGTAAGCTGTATAACCACCAATGATTTTCGCAGTAACTGACTACCCACATCCTGAGTTCCATTTCCCTTTAGGGCACCAACCGATTCGAACTGAGTGACAAAATAAGCAGGGTATCCACCAGCGAGTAATGTGATTACTGCTAATAGAACAAAAGAAACAGCAACCAGTGTAACATCTACCGATTGAAAAAACTGCAAATTTTTTCCTGTCAATTGGTTTAGTATAGGCAATGTCAATTCAAAGGCAAGATAGCTCATCAAAAGTGCCACGGAACAGAATAGAAAACTCTCTGCTAAAAACTGAGCAATTAATTGGTACTTCATCGACCCCAAAATTTTGCGAATTCCAATTTCTTTTATTCGTGATAGGGATTGTGCGGTGCTGAGATTAATATAGTTTATGCATGCGATGAGCAAGGTCAGTAAACCAGCCGCCACAAAAATGTAGATGTTAGTCATCGAATTGGTTGGCGTAGGCTCACCTTGTAATGTGCTCTTGAGGTGGATATCTTTAACAGGCATTAAGGCAAATTTTTGCCCTACCTGTACCCTGGGATCGGCATACTTTTTTAGAAATGCATCCATTTGATCATTGACACTTTGGTAAGTAGCTCCGTCTTTTAGCAGGACATATGTGTAAGAATGACTGATCACAAAATTCATTGCTAAATTCTTGCGCAGAACTGCTTCTGTTTTTTCATCTTCTAGCTCATACATGTCATCGAAGGGTGCGAGCATGTTGAATCGCAAATGTGAGTTTTCCGGAAAGTCTTTCACAACACCGATTATTTTAAACGGGTGCTTACCTGAAAGCAGTAGAGACTCACCAACTGGATTCTTGTCACCAAAGTACTTGATTGCCATTTCTTCGTTAATGAGCAACGTATACTTATCGTGCAAGGCACTAAAAGCACTGCCTTTGACAAACTCAATAGAAAATATTTTTAGGAAAGCAGAATCAACGAAATAGACGTTCGACTCTTCAAAGGCTTTGTCATTTTCGGGCAGCGTGATACTTACGTTACGCGAATAGGCTCTGGCCACCTCCTCGACCTGAGGGAAAAATTCCTTCAGCGAAGGCGCGATAGGAGGTGGGACGCTAGCGAGCTCCAGCCCGTTTGGAACGGTATACAGGAAGCGACACATGCGATCAATCTTGTCATGGAACTGATCAAAGCTCATTTCACTACGCACATAAGCAACAATCAATAGTGCCAAAGTGAGGCCACAGGTAAGCCCTATGAAATTGATGATCGAATAGGTTCTGTGGCGGATAATGTTTCGCCAGGCTGTTTTGAAGAAGTTTTTTAGCATATTAAAATCGTTGTTCGTTGATTGTTGCTGGTTAATCGTTGTAATGTTTGGTTTTTGAACATCCACTCACGGGTAACCAACAACGAAAATTTATTCACTTCTCAAACTCTCCACAGGATTGCTTATAGCTGCTTTAATAGCTTGTGAACTTACCGTTACAATTGCAATTAAGATAGCGAGTAAACCAGTGAAAACAAAAATCCACCAATGAATTTCAGTACGGTATGCAAAACTTTCTAACCATTGGCTCATGGCATACCAGGCTAATGGTGTGCCGATTACAATAGCCATTAGAATAGGTCGTATAAAATCTTTAGATAAGAGATGCACAATACCCGCTACCGATGCACCAAATACTTTACGAATACCTATTTCTTTAGTACGTTGCTCAGCAGAGTAGGCTGCTAGCCCCAACAATCCGAGGCATGTGATAAAGATGGATAGCCCTGTGAAATTGGCTAAGATGGTTGCTGCGCGGTGTTCGTTTTTATATTGCTTGTTCAACTGCTCATCTACAAAACCATAGTCCAGCGGATTTTCTTTATCAAATTGATGATAGAGCGCAGGTAGTTTTTCAATAAAACCGGCCACCTGATTAGGTTTTATTTTTACGAGCATCTTAAAGTAAAATGTTTTTGCCTGATAGCGCATGATGAAGGGTTCGATGGGCACATTCATCGGACGGAAGTGAAAATCGCGCACCACGCCAATAATTTTTCCTTTCATGCCCCAAAAGCCTACTTCTTTGCCCAAGGCATCGTCACCAGTAAAGCCCATTTTTTTGGCGGCTGTTTCGTTGATGATATAGGCGGAGGAGTCACCCGCTACAGAAGTTGAAAAATTTCGGCCGTTCACCATTTTCATATCCATGAGTGGGATGAAATACGGATCGGCATTCATTTGTGTGATGGTCAATTCTTGCCCTTTCGGTTGCCCTTCCCATTCAATGTTCGAATAGTTGTTATTATTTGCCAGTATGGAAGTAGTAGCGGCCGCTCCAATTACTTCATGCTGCTGCGTCAGCTTCGCGCGAAATACTTCTTCATTTTCTTTTAGGTCGCCACTTAGCCCCACATACATCAATTGTTCTTTTTCAAAGCCCAGGTCTTTTTGTTGGATAAATAGTAATTGTTGGTAGATGACTGAAGTGCTAATCATTAGAATAATGGCAATACTGAATTGTGCCACCACCAGTACCTCTCGAAAGCGACCTCCAGCTTTTTTCGGAAGAATCCCTCGCAATGTTTTGATCGGTTGAAAAGAAGACAGTAGCGAAGCCGGATAAAGACTCGCTAGCAGCCCAATGATAAGCGTAAATACCAGCAGTAATGCAAAGAAAATTTTATTGATCGGATGGAGCGTTAATTCTTTACCCGAAAGACTGTTGAAGTAGGGCAGAGCTAAATCAATTAGTCCACGCGATAGCAGGGCCGCACAACCAACTATAAGAAATGATTCACCAAGGAATTGTACGAAAATCTGTGCCCGGCTGGCACCAATTGTTTTGCGAATTCCCACTTCTTTCGATCGCCTCGTAGATTGTGCAGTAGATAAATTGATGAAATTAAAGCATGCAATGAATAAGATTCCCATGCCGATGATGACAAAGATTCTAATGAATGGGAGATTGCCTTGTTTTGTCCACAAGTCATAATTTAACGGATGCAGATATATTTCGGTAAGCGGCTGGGTGCTGATATAAAACCCCGCTTCTTTGTCGTGGGTGCGAAGTACATTTTTAATTTTAGCATTAAACGCATCAATGTTTTGATCAGGATTCAGCTGAACATAGGTAATGAAATTGTAGCTGCCCCAATTATAACTCCAGCGATCGCTTAGCAGGTGGTTAAAGGATAGTAAAAAGTCAAACTGAAAAGAAGAATTTGAAGGCGCATTTTGAATAACCCCCGCCACCACAAAATCAATTTCGTTATTTAAGCGAAAGGTAGTGCCTAGAATGTCCGGTCTGCTTTTCCACTCGGCACCAAAATATTTTTTGGCCATTTTTTCGTTGAGCACCAACTGATTGGGCTGTTTGAGTACAGTTTTCAAATCACCTTTAATCAGCGGAAAATCAAAAATTTGTAGCAACGAATTATCTGCAAAGTAAATTTCACCTTCTTCATACAATGCGTCTTTCGTTTTGAACACGCCACTCCATTTTCCCACACGGGCAAAATTAACTACTTCCGGAAAATTATTTTTGAGTTCGGGTGCCAGTGGTCCGGGTGTGACCGCTCCGATGGTGGCTGCTTTTTCTTGTTGGGTGGTGATGCGGTGGATATTTTTGGCGTTTGTATGATACTGGTCGTAATGCAGTTCATCCCAAGCAAAAAGTAAGATCAGCGAACTGCACGTAATGCCTAGTACCATGCCTAAAATATTGATGGTAGTGAAAAATGGAGACCTAATTAAGTTGCGAAAAGCAATGATCAAGTAACTATGAATCATATATTTTGATATTAGTTCTCTGTTTCAAAATTGTTTCTGGTTTCAAGTTCCATGTTTCAAGTGGTGTAGCGCAAAACTTACAACCTGAATCTTATCACTCACTTCTCAAACTCTCCACTGGATTACTTATGGCTGCTTTAATGGCTTGAAAACTCACTGTAATGATCGCAATAGATACAGCCATAATTCCGGCAAATCCAAAAATCCACCAACTGATGTTGACCCGGAAGGCATAACCCTGCAACCATTGATTTATTCCATACCATGCCAGAGGAGTTGCGATGATCATGGCAATTAGTACAAGTAAGAGAAAATCTTTTGAAAAGAGTACAACGATTTTATTGACCGATGCTCCTAAAACTTTTCGGATTCCAATTTCTTTTGTCCTTGCTTGAGCTGAGAAAGTGGCAAGTCCCCACAAGCCTAAACATGAAATGAGCATGGCCAAGCCTGAGAAAATTTTGAATAGTGCAAAAAGTCTTTCTTCCGCTTTATAAAAACTATCAATTTGCTCATCTAGGAATTTGTATGAAAAAATTCCTTCCGGGTAAGCTGATTTCCAAGCGGCCTCTATAGCTGCTATGGTTTCTGGGACATTGCTATTGGCTTCAATTTTAATACCTGCTTGCTCATAGTCTCTTGCATTAGGCGTTATCAATGCTGGTTTTATCACTTCTTGCAAAGGTCCAGTGTTGAAGTCACTCACTATTCCCACTATCTCTACATTGCCGCTGTTCCATCCAATCCAGATCCGCTCGCCAATGGCCGCCTCGTTTGATTTGAATTCGAGCTCATGAATCAACTTTTCGTTGACAACGGCTTTCATGATTTGTTCTTTTTCTGGTACCGATCGCGCTACATAATTGGTATCTGAGGCTTCTAAGTATCTTCCTGCTAATAGTTGGAAGTCGTATATTTTGCAAAAGCGATCGTCACCAAAAATAAGCGTCACTTCTTTTCTAGAAGGATCTTGTCTGCCCGTACGATTCATGATGGTGCCCCAGTGACCTTGACTGCTGGGTGTAGATGTAGCAAATGAAACATCTTTCACTTGGCTAATTTTTCCCAACTCATTCTTAAAGACTTCATGTTTGTTAACGCGCGGTTGTATCTCAACATTGATAATATTGTCTTTGCTAAATCCGAGATTTTTACTTCGTAAGAAATTTTGCTTGTTGGGAGATTAACAGCACAACCATCAATAGGCCAATTGATATACTGAATTGAGCCACTACCAGTCCTTTGCGCAACCACGCAGAGCCATGATTTCCCGATGAAGTTGATCCAGCTTTTAATGTAATTGACGGATTGAATTTAGATATTACCCATGCTGGATAAATTCCGGCTGTTAATCCAACGAAAATGGCCGCTACTAAAATGAAAAGAAGTAACAGAGGTGATTGGAAAAGATCGAAAGGAATATTTTTGTCCAGTAACGAATTGATATTGGGCATTACGAGCTGAGCGGTAGCAACGGCAAGGATCCCTGATACAAACGTCAGTATCCAAGCCTCAGATAAAAACTGAGCGATTAGATTGAACCGTCCCGCGCCAATGGATTTGCGTACGCCTACTTCTTTTGCTCTTGTTAGAGCTTGTGCAGTAGATAAGTTAATGAAATTAATACACGCTAACACCAAAACAGCTACTCCTATGATTCCAAAAAACCATAACCAACTTGGTGAGACTGCTTGTACCCAATTCCCCCCACCGGCAAGCGAGCTATTAAAATGAACTTCGCTCAAAGGCTGAATTTCTAGCTCGCTTTTGAAATCAGGTAAATTTTCTTTTGCATTGATATACTTGTCACCAATAGCTTTGATTTGAGCTAGAACAAGCTTCATATCAGCATTTTCTGGAATAACTATCAACGTTTCGGTTCCTGAGACGTACGTCCATCCATCTAAGTTAGGTTGTAAAAACTTTTCTGAGTAAGAATAGGAAACCAGCATAGAAGCAGGTAGATGCGTATTGGCAGGAAAATCTTTGATGAGAGCTCCGACAGTAAATTCAAGTTTATCGCCAACAGTAAAACTTAATGTTTTCCCGATGGGGTCTTCGTTGCCAAAGAGTTTTTTGGCGGTAGATTCAGTTAGCGCAGCTTGGTAGGGGGTGCGAAGGGTTTTGTACAAATCTCCTTTTAATTTTTCCACTTTAAAGATTTCGATGAACTCCGGCTCCACAGCCAAGATGCGCTCATCAATAAATCTCTTTTGCGGGTTTACCTCTACAATTTTGGTGTAAACGGGGTGCGCAAAACTCACATGTTCAAGCCCGGTAACTTCTGTACGAATGGCATTTGCTAATGGAAAGGGAGTAGAGAAGTGGTAATTGGATTTGCCATTCTGTGTCCATTTGGAAATAACCCGATAGGTGCGATCTGCTTTTTCGTGATAGGCATCAAAACTTAGTTCATAGCGGATAAACAAAGTAATCACCATACAGACACTAAGCCCAAGCGTAAGCCCAATGATGTGTAGAGAAGTATTTAATTTTTGACGACTTAAATGACGGAAGACAATTTTTAGGTTGTGGAGCATATTGTGTTTCGAATGATGCCTCAAGGCTTTTTTAGAAAATAGCTTAAATAAAAAATACCGATTAGAGTGGGTTGCTATCCAACAACAATGCCACCTAATTAATCCTTTGTTTTTGAACTAAAATCAACATTTTAGATTATTTGCAACGTCCGAAACAAGGCAATAACGTCCGTAATCGGACGGATGGTTTTTGGTCGTTACTTGCTTAAAGGAGGACGATATTCGAGCGGCAGAATGTTTGAATACTTCTCGTGCCATGAACGGTACCCCTCCAAAAAAAGACTGCGGACATCCTCGTAATAGCCATTTGCATAAATGGTCAACGAGTTGCTGAGAAAATGGAAGATGCTTTTTTGTTTCTCGGTGTATTTTCTACGCACTACATTTAGGTATTCAATTTCTTCGCGGCTGTCGAAGACGACCTCGTATTTCCCTTTGATATTCTCAAGCGTTTCTTTGTTTGATCGGACAAACTCTGCGCCACTATAAATCATTTTAGCGATGCTATCAATTTCTTTGGGTAAGCTTCGAAGTTTCATATAGTATGAAAGGCTATCTTTTGAGTCACCAGATAGGATAAGTACATTACTCTTATTTTTATCTCTCAGCTGTTTGATTTTCTTATTCAGCCATTCATCAGGCGGTCTTTCTGGGTTTGCCTTTGTAAAAATTTTATTAACCACAAATCCACTTTCTTGTAACGAAGAGTCTCGCAATGCCCTCATGAAATGGGTGACAGATCCGTAGTAGGCCTGCTTTCTTTCGCGCTGCCAAATTTTTGCTTGCCTGTCCTTGCTCGGTACCAACTCTTCGAATCGTGGCACTCCAAAGATGTAGACTAAATCGGTTTTGAAGTTGACCTCAAATTGATATAGGTAATAGTAGATCTTGTATCCCAAAGCTAAGTTTTCGATTTCAATAGGTTTTTTAGCATGAGCTACAAGGACACCATCTTTTGGATCAAAATAAAGATGAATGTCTTTTGGGTTTAGGATTCTGCACTTTTTTGAGTTGTGCGTTTCCCCCAAAAAGTGCTTTTTGAAATCCTCAAAGTTCCGTGCCCAGTTCACTGTGTCTTCCCGCACTACAATGGGTCGGAGCTCTTTGGCTTCTTGCTCGAGCTCTATTGTAAGCTGAATTTTTTCCGTAGAGCCATTTTTGATTTCAGAGAAATCAACAGCTAGTGAAAAAGGCTTGTAACCGACATAGGAAGCAATTAGGTCGTATTTACCAATTGAGATTCCTTCGATGTGAAATGTGCCATCAGCTAGGCTGCTAGTGCCAGTAGTGGTATTGGCAAGGAATACGTTTACAAATGGCAGAGGTTCTTTAGTAGTAGCATCAATGACTTTTCCTTTGATCGATTTTTTCTCTGTTTGTGCATTGCATAACTGAGAAAATAAACTGACGAGTAGCAAGACGAGAAATCGAGACATGCTTTGTTTATGCCAACAAAATTAGAGCGAAATACCTTTCTATCCAAGCCGATAGAATTGAAATGCCGTTATCGATAATATCTTTCAAAAGAAGTCCGGGTGGTAATGCCCACTGGCCCTTCATAGATCCCACCATCGTTTCCCATATCTTCTACGATTACTTCTAACGTATTGGCACCATCTTTTTTTAGCAAACCCATTGGTATACTATATACGCGGAGTTGGATCGTCCCAACGTCCTGCAGCTTCAACTTCTGTTACATCAGCGATGATCGCTTCAGCTAACGGACCAGCGGTCGATTCGCTTGTTTCTATATGTCCATCAGAAAAAGTTGAATTATAAAGTACCTGATAAATTCTGTCATGATCTACGTAGCCAGTATCTACGTTTATTTCGTCATTCACCCAAATAGCAATAAGAATTGCTGCTGTCAGCCCGATGGCAAGGCCGAAGATGTTAATGAAACTATAACTCAGATGTCGAGTGAAGTTGCGAAAGGCGGATGTAAGATAATTTCTGAGCATAGCTTTAATAGCGGGCTTTTTAAAGTACGGATTGCTTTTTTTTCATTTTGAATCTGAAACTTGAATTGTCTTACTCACTCCTCAAACTCTCTGTTGGATTACTCACCGCTGCTTTAATCGCGTGCGCGCTCACGGTTACCAACGTGATCACCATTGCTGCCAAGCCCGAAAGCGCAAAGGATGTCCAGGTTATTTCAATGTGATAGGCGTAGCCCTGTAACCATTGGTAAATTCCATACCAAGCAAACGGTGTGGCAATCGCCAAGGCAATCAATACTAATTTCAAGAAGTCTTTTGATAATAGGACAACAATGCCATTTACGGTAGCACCCAATACTTTGCGGATACCAATTTCTTTGGTGCGGGCTTGTGTGGTGTACGCCACCAATCCAAAAAGCCCTAAACAAGAAATGAACATGGCTAACCCAGAGAAAATTTTGAATAACGTGAACAAACGTTCTTCCGATTTGTAGTAGCCATCGATTTGTTCATCAAGAAATTGATACGAAAAAGCACCCTCGGGGTACGCTACTTTCCACGCAGCTTCAATGGCTGCGATGGTTTCAGGCAGGTGGCTTTTGGCTTCGATTTTTATTCCCGCCTGCTCGCATTCTTCTAAGTTAGGCGTAATAAAAACGGGTGTGATGACTTCCCGCAACGGGCCCGAATCGAAATTGGCGATGACGCCAACAATTTCAATCTTCCCGGTATTAACTCCAACGTTAACGACTTGCCCGATGGCGGCTTCATTGGATTCAAATTCTAATTCACGGACTAACTTTTCGTTTACCACCGCCTTCATCATTCGCTTTTCCTTTGGCAGCGATGCAGAAATAAAGTTTGTGTCAGCGGCTTGAAGCAGTCTGCCGGTTACCAATTTTAGATTGTAGAGTCCACAGTATTTATCGTCTGCGAAAATGGTGGTCACAGATTTTCGATTATTGTCAAATACATTCTCCCGACTCATGATGGTACCCCAATGGCCCTGACTGCTTGGGGTCGAAGTTTCAAATGTAAAATCCTTAACACCTTTGATTTTGCGTAACTCGTTTGCAAATATTCGAGAGGTCTTTTCTGAATTTTTCACATCCACCACCACCACATTGTCTTTATCGAACCCCAGTTTTTTGTTTCTCAGAAAGGAGACTTGTTGCGCCATTAACATCACCGCCATTAGCAAGCAGGCGGAGAGACTGAACTGCACCACCACCAGACTTTTTCTCAACCATGCAGAACCTTGACTCCCCGTTGAAACAACGCCAGCCTTCAGCGTGATGCTTGGGTTAAATTTGGTAATGACCCATGCAGGATAAATTCCCGAGAGTAGACCGATGACCACTAACCCCACTAACAGTAAAGCAAGCAAAACAGGAGACTCCAATAAATTAAATGTGATGCTCTTGTTCATTAGCGTATTCAAATAGGGTAAGAGCATTTGTGTTGCAGCCACTGCCAAAATTCCTGATACGAAAATTAACACCCAGGCTTCTAACAAAAACTGCGTGATAAGACTCCGTTTTGCAGCGCCTACGGACTTCCTTACACCTACTTCTTTCGCGCGTGTCAATGCTTGCGCGGTGGAAAGATTCATGAAATTAATACAAGCCAAAATCAATACAGCTACCCCAATGATTCCAAAAAACCAAAGCCAGCTGATGGATACCGCTTGCACCCACCGACTGCCATTCGCATAAGATGCATTAAAGTGGACATCGTTCAAAGGTTGCAATTCAAAATCGGTACGCTCGTTTAGTTTGGAAATTTTTGGGTTGATGTATTTATCGGCTATTGCTTTGAGTTGAGCAGATACAATTGACAATTCCGCATTTTCCGGAAGTACCACCAATGTCTCGGTTCCGGATACGTATGTCCACCCATCTAAATTTGGCTTCAGGAAATTTTCGGTGTAGGAGTGCGAAAGTAAAATGGATGCCGGCAAGTGGGTGTTTGATGGAAAGTCTTTGATGAGAGCCGTTACCGTGAATTCGAAGTCTTCGAGTATTTTAAATTTGAACGTTTTGCCTATGGGGTCCTCGTTGCCATAAAATTTCTTAGCCGTGCTTTCCGTCAACGCGGCCTGATACGGTTTGCTCAGCGTTTGATAAATGTCACCTTTCAAAACTTCTATCTGAAAGATATTGGGGAAGTCTGGCTCGACAACAAGTATATTTTTTTGTAAGAATCGTTTTTTCGGAGTTACCTCTACCGTTTGCACATACGGAGGATGCGCGAAGCTAACATGTTCAATTCCACTGATCTCATTACGGATAGCATTGGCCAACGGAAAGGGCGTTGAAAAATGTCGCTCAATTTGGTTGTTGGGTTCTGTCCATTTAGACGCCACACGATAGGTTCGGTTGGCTTTTTCGTGATACGTATCAAAGCTCATCTCATATTGGATAAAGAGCGTGATGAGTAAACACACGGTAATGCCAAGCGTAAGGCCTGTGAGGTGGAGTGCGGTGTTCATCTTTTGCCGACCTAGATGACGGAAAGCGATGTGTAGGTAGTTGCGCATCATATTTCTTATGGATTAATTCTTGTTCACTACTCGTCTCAGTTTGCTCACGACTTGAAACCAGAAATCAGCAACCGTTTATTCGCTCCTCAAACTTTTGGTAGGATTTGCGACTGCTGCTTTTAGTGCTTGGGTACTTACAATTAGCAAGGCCAACAGCAACGCAAACAAACCTACGCCCGCCAATACCCACCACGCTACACTGATGCGATAATCATATTGAGCTAAGAAATTGTTTAAGAACCACCACGCGATTGGTGCAGAAATCAAGAAGCCAAAAATCACTAATCGCGAAAAGTCTTTTGAGATAAGTAGCACCAAGCTACTAACGGATGCACCCATCACTTTGCGGATGCCCACTTCTTTGGTACGCTGTTCAGCTGTAAATGCTGCCAATCCAAATAGTCCAAGGCAGGTTATGAAGATGGCAAGCCCGGCAAAAATTCCAGCCAATTGACTGATCAAATTGATGATTGAAAATTTCTTTTGGAAGTCAACATCGGCAAAGCGGTATTGAAAGGGATAGTTTGGATTTATTTTTTTGAAAACACTTTCTACTTTGGCAATGGAGGTGGGAATATCGTTGGTTTTATTTAAACGAATGGTAACCGTACTACTCCAGTCAGGAATAAATACCATTGTAAGTGGTTCTACAGGTCGGTACGGAGAATCCATCACTACATCTGCAATCACTCCAATGATTTCAAGTTGAGATCCGCCAAGCACTTCAATTTTTTGA
>Ga0209990_10001479_pt1 | contig 19828 bp, 19 predicted proteins | sample NOAtaG_6_FD_187304 | JGI IMG/M metagenome (GOLD analysis project Ga0209990, IMG submission 187304) | Freshwater lake microbial communities from Lake Erie, under a cyanobacterial bloom - NOAA_Erie_Diel5S_2200h metaG (SPAdes) (version 2) | ecosystem: Environmental > Aquatic > Freshwater > Lake ...
ACCCAATGCCATCTGACTGGCTGATTTAAACCCCTGAAGCTTTAGTATCTCTGACTGGAGTCGGTTGAATATGTCAATCTTTTTTAGGGGAATCATAGATTAGATTCCCAAAGATAAACAAATACTAAAAATATTAGTAATTAAGTTAGCTTATTATTCATTTGTTTATACATATATAAATATCTCATTTACAATGTATTATATGTAAAATAAACCGATTATATATTTCTGTAAAGTAGAATTACTTATTATTTTAGCAAAAAAAAAGACTGGGCTTTTGACCCAGTCGCTTATTCCGCTCGATGATATTTTCAATCTAGTCCACTTCAAGCTTTAAGGACTTCATCTTCTTTTTCAATTTCTCCAATTTCGGGTTGTAGGTTACCTCATCATAGTTTGCTAAATCTCCATATACGGAAAGCAAGCCATAAAGCACAGTCTCTTCGTTAGGCTTTAGGGCTTCACACTTCTCCCAATAAGGAACTGATTCCTTCAATTTCACTTCAATCAGTTTAAACAATTCTGCTCTTTTCTTAAGATCCGCATCTTTGGTTCCGGAAATATCATTACGCTCTTCTCTCACTTTCCTCACTTCTTTGTAGCTCATATCGGCAAGTGAAGCAGTAGATTCATAGTGATCAGGGTTTAACTTCAAGGCTTCGTTAAACCATTTCTTAGCTTCTATGGGGTCTTTCATTTCATTGCTGATGACGCCCAGGTAGTAGCGTGATTCTATGTCTTTCGGATTGGCAATGGCGCTCTTTTCCATTGCTACTTTTGCTTCAGGCAGGCGATTTTGCTTGATATAAATATCCAATTCGTATTTAGGGAAATCGGCATTAGTAGGAAATCTTTTCATTAGGTCTTGAGTGATTAACAATGCCTTATCCAAGTCTTTTTTCTTGGTGAGGTAAATACTCAATTTCTGGATATATGAATCGGGGTTAGTTCCACCCGCAGCGTGATACTTATCGATATAGTCAAGTGCTTTGTCATATTCCTCGGCAGAGGGAGCAAAATAAACACCGGCATTCAAGAGCATAGTAGTGTCTTTGGGTAAGAAGTAAACCACGCGCTCCATGTATTGAAAAGCTTTTTTGTAGTCTTTGTCTTCTTGGTACGCTTTTAAGCTTACGTTTAGATAGGCTTGTGCCAGCTTACCATCTAGCTGAGTATTTAAGATTGGCAAACCCATGTCATCGCTAAAAAAAGTAAGCTCGCCTTTTCCTATTTCTTTACTTTTTGCAAAAGCTTCTACCGCTACTTTATAAGGTTCCGCTTCCAGTGACTTGAATTTAGTTTCCTTCGTTGTGTCAATAGCTGCGTAGACCAATCCTTTCAAGTACCATGCTTTAGCAGCACTCTTTGAAGGATTACCCTTCTTATCAACCATAAATTCCTGATTGGCTACCGTTACATCAATGATGGCTTTGGCTTCATCAATTTTTCCGGTTTTGAGGGCTTTTTCCGCCTTGGAAATACTTGGCTTAATCTCCTTCTGGGCAAGCACAGAAAGGGGAAATACAAATAGGAGCGCGATCGCGATTTTTTTCATTTTTTGATTAGTTTATAGTTCAAGTTTTGGTTTAGGTTAATTGGTTGTTGGCTCGTCAACAGATGGAGCACTATCCTCACCTTCGATCTCGATCTGTTGGATCTTTTCTACTGATGAAATAGCATCGTCTTCGTTTAATTTTATCAAACGCACGCCCTGGGTTGCTCTGCCCATCACGCGAAGTTCCTCCACTTTGATGCGTATACTTATACCTGATTTGTTGATAATCATAAGGTCATCATTATCTACGACCTCCTTGATTGCAACAAGCTTGCCAGTTTTTTCCGTTACATTAATGGTCTTAACCCCCTTACCTCCTCTACGAGTAATTCGGTAATCAAAGATGTCAGACCGCTTGCCATATCCCTTTTCGGAGACCACCAGCAAGTTGGCATCTTCACGCGAGATACACACCATTCCAATCACTTTGTCCTGATCAGATTCCAAGGTTACTCCACGCACACCTGCGGCTGTTCTACCCATTGGGCGTACATCCGATTCGTTGAAATGGACCGCCTTGCCTTCGCTCTTGGCAATGATGATATGGTTTTTTCCGTTGGTGAGGGCAGCGTTCAACAAGCGATCGCCATCATGAATGGTGATCGCGGTGATGCCATTCGCTCTGGGACGAGAGTATGCTTCCAAAGAGGTTTTCTTGATGGTTCCTTTTTCTGTGCAAAGAATGACGAAGGTGTTATTGATGTATTCCTGGTCTTCGATGCTCTTTACATTTAGGACGGCTCGAACGCTATCTCCCGGTTGAATATTCAACAGATTTTGGATTGCTCTGCCTTTAGAAGTTTTGGTACCTTCTGGTATTTCATAAACTTTCTTCCAATATACCTGACCGAGTGCGGTAAATATTAACAGATAATTATGCGCTTGTGCTACAAAAAGGTGCTCCGTGAAATCATCATCTTTTGTGGATACCGCCTTCGACCCTATACCCCCGCGACCTTGCGTTCTGTACTCCGATAAGGAAGTTCTCTTTACATATCCCTGACTGGAAATAGTGATTACCATCTCTTCGTTGGCGATCATGTCTTCCATTGTGATGTCGTCTTCACTATGAACCACTAAGGTTCTGCGCGCATCGCCATAACGTTCTTTTATTTCTTGCAGCTCTGTTTTGATAATTCCCATTCGAATAGGTTCGCTATTCAAAATTTCGTTTAGCCTTTCGATCAATGCTTTTACCTCGGCATATTCATTTTGAATCTTATCACGCTCGAGGCCGGTAAGGCGCTGTAAACGCATTTCCAAAATGGCCTTGGATTGTATTTCGGATAAGCTAAAGCGTTCCATTAATCCAAGCTTGGCAACTTCCGGATCTTTAGAACTTCGGATGAGCGTAATGACCTCATCGAGATGATCTAGCGCGATCAGATAACCTTCTAAAATATGGGCTCTTTTCTCGGCCTCGTCAAGCTCAAATTTGGTTCTTCGAACTACTACTTCGTGGCGGTGCTCCACAAAGGAAACGATCAAATCTTTGAGGTTGAGCGTCTGCGGCCTTCCTTTTACCAAGGCCACGTTATTTACACCAAAAGAAGATTGTAGCTGGGTGTACTTAAATAAATTATTTAAAACGACATTTGGGATGGCGTCCTTCTTCAAGTCATACACCACACGGAATCCTTCGCGATCGGATTCATCGCGCATAGCACTGATGCCTTCAATTTTTTTCTCGTTGATCAAAGCGGCCGTCCGCTCAATCATATTTGCCTTGTTTACCTGATAGGGAATTTCAGTGGCCACAATCTGATCTTTCCCGTTGGCGTTTGTTACGATTTCTGCCTTGGCACGAATAACAATCTTACCACGACCTGTTAAATACGCCTCTTGAATTCCCTGGTATCCGTAGATAATTCCACCTGTTGGAAAGTCAGGAGCAGTAATATGCTTCATCAACTCAGCTATTGTGATGTCGCGATTATCAATGTAAGCAGTAATGCCATCTACCACTTCCGATAAATTATGGGGCGCCATATTCGTGGCCATTCCCACAGCAATTCCGGAAGATCCGTTGATTAAAAGATTGGGGATTTTAGCTGGTAAAACTGTCGGCTCTGAATTCTGGTCGTCATAGGTAGGCTGAAAATCAACCGTTTCCTTATTGATGTCCGCTAATAGCTCTTCTGCTATTCTTCTCAATCTGGCCTCAGTATAACGCATAGCTGCCGGAGGATCTCCGTCTACAGATCCGAAGTTACCCTGGCCATCTACCAGCATGTAACGCATTGACCACTCTTGCGCCATGCGAACCATAGTATCATAAATGGAAGCATCTCCGTGTGGATGATACTTACCCATTACATCACCGACTATACGGGCAGCTTTTTTATAGGGCTTATTGTAATTAACGCCCAGTTCGAGCATGCCATAGAGCACTCTTCTATGTACAGGCTTTAAGCCATCACGCACGTCTGGCAATGCTCTAGAAACGATGACGGACATCGAATAATCGATGTAGGCGCCACGCATTTCGTCTTCAATATTGATCGGGATTATATTCTGCCTTGCGGGGAGGTCACTCGTTTCTTCGGCCACGTCTAAATTCGGTTTTTAATAAGTGCGCAATGTAACTAAAAAGCCCCGAAAATGAGTGTGAAAAGCGGCAAAAATGATGACCGTTTAGGCTGTATTTCTACTCTCTTTTATTTTTGATTCGCCAATCTGATTTTTTGCCTCCCCCTGACGAGCAGCAGTTCTTTCGATCCTACTTTTTGAAGTATAGTCGAGTGATGAAAATACCATTTCCATCGCTCTTGCCCGCATCACTTTCTACACCGCTCGTCACAAACTGCAACTGCCAGCCATCTTTAAGTAAATCGTTTATCTTAGAGGTGATAGCCGCATCATTGGAAGCAATGTTTTGAAAATTGATACCTACCAAACTGTAGAAGTTAAGCAGCTTTGTCTCATCAAAATTTTCAATTTTAGCATCAGATCTTTTTACATCATCTTGATCGCTTTTTTTTCCATCCACGCGAGTGGTCGTCAATGTTTTAGCATCCAGTACTTCTTTGGCTTCGATTATTCTTGAGCGCCCTAGCCCACCGGGAACTATGGATTCAACAATCGTCACCACTTTCATTTCTTGAGCTTTTGTATCTAAAGAAAAAAGGGATAACGAGATAAAAAATACAACGAATAAATTTTTCATTTTAGGATGTTTAGAATTAAAGGTAGGACGGAAAGAACATGAATTTGTTTCTGAAAACCAGCTAATAAGGATTCAACTTTCGTTTATTCTTTCCCTTGTATCTTAGGGGAGTCTGATAATTTTCGCCATAGCCAGGGTTCTGCTTCTTGTAGACGGGATGCCTGCGACTTCTATATTCTCTATTGCCATGAGCGTGGTTGATTTGGACGTGGCAGTCTTTCAGAAAACAACGTGGAAGCTCGGGGATTCGATACGTCACTCCGATGTTGATATAGAATGCGTTCATTGAATGGTCAATGGCGAGTCCACTCTCTGGTATTGGAAGAACGTAGCTTTTTAGTTCGAAAGATGGTCGGGCAAAAACCTTAAAATATTCAGATAGATCGCGTTCGATTGTGACGCCAAGGTTGTAATACATCCCACCCGTCACAGCAGCATTAAAGTTGGGTGTCGGCTTAAAGTCACCAATCTGCAAATCGCCTGTGAATAGGTAGTCATTCCACCGATAAAAGGAATACCCCAAGAAGCCGTAGTACTTTCGAACAAACCCTGAAGGATTAGCCGGTTGGAAACTTCCAATACTACCAGCCAATGCAGTGGGCTGAAAACTTCCTAAACTCATCAGTTCATAAGAGTATCCCGCACCAATTCGATAGCGACCTTTAATACCATAGTAAAGAAAAACCTGAAGTGGAATATTGAGCCCATTGCCTTTAAAACCCAAACTGGAGGTGCCTGGATTTTCAATAAATGCACCAGCTACAGGCGTTGTTTTATCAATTATTACATCATTTACCCAGTTTCCATATCGGGTAGCCGTTGAACCGGAAAAAATTTGAGGCGGGGCACCTGGCGCCTGATAAATTCCAAATCCAGACAATTGATGGCTAAAAAAGGTATTGCCGTAGCCGGTGCTGATTCCAAAGTTGACGTTCTTTAAAATTCGCCCAATAAAGTCTGCCCCGATTCTAGGTTTTGCATAAAAATGATCCAGCGGAATGGGAGATTTCTCCTGATCTTGGGAGAAACTCTCAAGATGTAGCCAAAGCACGATCGCGGCAATCAGCAAAACGATATTTGACAATTTATTCAGAATAGCACATTTTGAGCCTGAAAGATAAGAATTAACCCAGATTAGTGTTGATAATTTGGATAGGCAACTTCCAGGGAGGTAAACGTATGATAAAGAACCTGACCATTTGTAACCTTGTAGGTGAACGAATGCTCACGTGGCTGAGATGACCTGGACTCCAAATTTAGTCTAATTGTGGTTTCCCCAACGGGCAATGGAACTCTTGCATAGTAAACCGAGTGTGGCAGAGTTTGCCAGTTTCGTGTGTCTGCTTTTTCAGAAAATGAGTTGAATAGACCGAGCAACGCACCCATGTTTTCGTTCTCCTTTTTAAGTGCATACTCAGCGGCTTTTTTTATAGCCACTCGCGCAAGCGCTTTTCCAAATTCAAACCCCATTCTTTCCTCCAACGCCTTGAATGCAATCTTATTAATGTCTTCTGCTAACTCCAGGCTATACTTCACTCCATTCGCTTCCACTTCGGCCCTATCGTAAAAAACGGGTCGATCAATGTACCTCGGAAAAGCAACCCTAAAGAACTCCATACGAGCTAGACTCTGCAGCTGATCTTGAGAATAATTTGACTTTGGAAAACGAAATGAAAGACCTAGCTCCTGATTGTTGAATATCAAGAAGTTACCCGCTCCTTGATCAATTGAAAAGTTAATCGACCATTCTGCTTTGAAGGGTGCTAGTCCATTATGCCAGAAGAATATCAGTTCGCCCCCTTCACTTTTCTGAAACTGATAATCCGGAATTTCAAATTCACTTTTATATTGATCAAACTCTTGCGTTAATCCACTTAGCCAAGCTGTGCGTAGAAGATCTTTTTTGAGTTGAAGGGGCGCTTTTAATTGGAACATTGGTTCGTATTCATTTTTGTATGAGTCCAGTGAATTACGATAGGCAATGAACGCGTTATTGTAGTCTTTGCCGGCATCGTAAATGATTCCCATCAGATTGTTTATAAATGCATCATGTTTGTAGTTATTCGTTGCACTGTAGCGATCGCTCAGCTGCTGTAGGCGAATATTGAGCCGCCTGCATTCTACTAACGCCTCTTCTATTCTATTCGTTTTCAAGAAGTTAAGTGCTTTGTAATAAAGTAGCATTAGATGCTCATGATCTTCACCCCGATAGACGGTGATGGCGGGATTCAGCAAGTAGGATGCACCCTCACTGAAGTAATCGGTCTTGTAGTCCTCCCAGAATAGATAGGCCTTTTCAAAGAACTCATTGCTTTCGTCATACTTACCAAGCATAGACAAGACAAGTCCTTTGTTTACAAAATACAAAAATCGATCCCGACCGTTTGCTTGGCGTGCTTGCCCTCTTAGTGTCTGAAGCGAAGATTCGATACGACCCGATTCAAATGCTCTATTGAATTCGTAGTTTGCTTGATAGTAGGTGGCGCAGGAAGAAAGCAATCCGCAAAGAATAAAAGTTAGGGCGGTTAGTCGATAGTCAAAGATCGATAGTCGGCTTGTGGACTTTTGACCATTGTCTATTGACCTTAGATTGGTATCCATCGTTAATTCCGAATATTCTTCTTTATCTCTTGTTGCCCGTACCAGACTCGTTGGTTTGTTTCCATGTCTGTAAGATAAAGTGTCGTAACGTAGTTCACCACTCGTTGTTTTTTGTAAACATCTGTCTCAGAAGTCATTTCACCTAAGAGCATTAAATTGGCTCCGGTTTCTTCTCCCCATTGGGCCACCGTTTTAGGGTTAGCAAAATCTTGTTGATCAATTCGCTCCAACCTGATTTTGTCTCTGAAATCACCAGACTCCACTAAGTCAGCGACTCCAGAATTGTAAATGGCTAGTTCTATTTTTTTGATAAAGTTGGCTGCATCAATGTGCTCGCTTGTCTTGTTGCGGAAGGTCCCCACAATAATGGCCGGCTTTCGGCTGTGACTTTTGCAATATTCCTTAAATTTTTCACTGTTAAGTAGATCATTGACCATACGGTCAGCAATCTGGCGAGAGTCACTGTCGTTCCATCGCCCACTTAAATCTATTAGCTGGCCGGGGTCGATCCGCGTGACAGTCCTTGCGCACGAAGTAAGCAGCATTACCAGTAAAAGCATTCGCATGTGAGAGGCCATTTGTTGATACTCTTTTTTCTCTAAGTAAGTAGCCAAAATCAGACTAAAGGTCAGATGGATTTTAAACGCAGAATAGTGTCAGAAGGATGTTCTGAGGAGAAAACAAAATTACCCGCAACCAGTACGTCTGCGCCTGCATCTAAAAGAGGACGAGCGTTCACCATGTTGACTCCCCCATCAATCTCAATAACTGCTTTAGAGTTCTTCTGCTGAATCAACGCTTTGATTTCCTTCACCTTCGCATACGTATTTTCAATAAACTTCTGACCGCCAAACCCTGGATTCACTGACATTACACAAATCAGGTCGATATCTGCAATAATCTCGGAAAGCCCGGCTGCGGGAGTGTGGGGGTTTAGCGCCACTCCTGCTTTTATCCCCAATGCTTTAATTTGCTGTATGTTTCGATGTAAATGCGGGCAGGCCTCCAGGTGGACGGAAATGACTTCCGCTCCTGCTTTGTAAAATGCCTCAACGTATTTTTCCGGGTTCACGATCATCAAATGAACGTCCAGTGGCTTGGTGGCATGTTTTTTAATCGCTTCAACTATCGGCAAACCCATGGAGAGATTGGGTACAAATACGCCATCCATGATATCTACATGAATCCAATCGGCTTCACTTCCGTTAATCATTTTCACCTCTCGCTCCAGGTTGGCAAAATCAGCGGCTAAAATCGAGGGGGCTATGATAGGTTTACTCATGTTCGTTGATGTGTTTTGTATCGCTCAAAGATAGCTGTTCAAGTTCATTTTGATTGCCGACTGTACTCAATTTATAGTAGCTTCGCCCCGATTTATCGCGTATGAATTTATTTGAACAATATCCCGTATCCATCACTAATTCTCTCAGTGGCAGTAAAGAGTTGTTTACACCTATCAACCCTCCCTTTGTGGGTCTTTATTCTTGTGGGCCAACCGTTTATAACGAAGTACACCTGGGAAATCTGCGCACGTTTACCGCTTTTGACGTAGTGTTCCGTTACCTGACACATATCGGGTATAAAGTACGCTATGTGCGCAACATTACCGATGCCGGTCATTTGACTAACGATGCGGGAGAAGGCGTAGATCGGATTGAGGAGCGCGCTAAATTGGAAAGGCTGGAGCCGATGGAGGTGGTGCAAAAGTATACCTATGGATTTCATGAAGTATGCCGCATCTTCAATATTCTGCCACCCAGTGTTGAGCCCACGGCCACCGGGCATATCGTAGAGCAAATTGAGATGGTGAAGAAGATTTTAGAGAATGGCTTTGCCTATGAGAAGAATGGCTCCGTATATTTTGATGTCCGCAAGTTTATGGAGAAGCACAAGTATGGAGAGCTGAGTGGCCGAAATATTGATGACTTATTGGAGGGGACGCGTGAGTTGGACGCACAGGAAGAAAAAAAGAATTCAGTTGATTTTGCAATTTGGAAAGCCGTTACACCAAGTCACATTCAACGGTGGCCTTCACCTTGGGGAGATGGTATACCCGGCTGGCATTTGGAATGTTCGGCCATGGGCACCAAGTATTTGGGGAAGGAGTTTGACATCCACGGAGGCGGTATGGACTTGAAGTTTCCACACCATGAATGTGAGATCGCACAAAGTGTTGGCGCCTATGGCAAGGCACCAGTTCGTTATTGGATGCACTCCAATATGTTGACCGTAAATGGTGAGAAGATGAGTAAGTCAAAAGGCAACTCATTTTTGCCGCGCGAGTTATTTGCGGGTGAACATCCGTTGCTCGACAAGGCATATAGCCCAATGTCGGTACGCTTTTTCATGCTTCAATCGCATTACAGTAGCACACTTGATTTTTCGAACGAGGCGCTAGGTGCAGCAGAAAAAGGCTATCGTAAACTAAATACTGCACTGGCCGCCATTAAGGGGATGGATTATTCAGCGGCAACGACCCCAAACAGCGAGTTGGCAGATGAGATCAACCGATTAACATCCGATTGCTACCGCACTATGAGCGATGATTTCAATACAGCAAAAACGCTGGCGGTGTTGTTTGAAATGGCGTCTCGGATTAATGATTTCAAATCCGGCAACACATTAATTGGTTCTGTTGATTCACTGACTTTTGAGAAGTTGAAAGCCACCTTCATTGGCATGATGGAAGACGTACTTGGTTTGGTGGAAGACAAAACGACCAATAATGATTTGCTGGAAGGAACAATCAATGTACTCATCGAATTGCGCAAAAAAGTAAGAGCCGATCGGAATTATGCGTTGTCAGACAAGATCCGAGACGATCTTCAAGCTATTGGCGTTCAGCTCAAAGATGGCAAGGGAGGCGAAATTAGTTATACGATTGAGTGAGGTGACCTTGCTCTAACTCAGTAATGCGCTGTAGGTATTCCTGCTCTTTGCGTTGCATCTCTTCTTGAGTGGCCACTAGCTCCTCCATATTCTGACGCATCTCTTCTTCTTGTGATTTCATTTCTTCCGTTTGCTGCTGCAATTCTTCCAGCAGTGTTTTGGTTTTTTCACTCACGCGCACGGTGGAAATCGTGGAGGCGATGCTCTCTCCAATCCTCCCCACAAACTCCTGAACATGAGGTTCAAATTGATGAAAAGACGCTAACTCGATCACACCAAATACTTCTTCATTCACCAAGAGTGGCGATACAAGCAACGAGCGAGGGGGCGCATCTCCCAGTCCAGACGTTATTTGAATGTACTGTTTTGGAACAGCCGTCATATACACGGGTGATTTTTCAAGAACAGCTTGCCCCAAAACGCCCTCTCCGACAGGAACAATTTTTTGAATGTATTTTTTGCGGTCGTAAGCATAGGTGGCGACTAGTAGCAATGACCTTTCTTCATTTTCGCCCTCAATTAAAAACAAGGCTCCCTGATTAGCACCAATGTATTTGACCAAATTCGAAACGATATTGTCAAACATTTTCTGGCTGTCACCATGATGGGCTCGCAGGAGATCTGCAAACATGGCCAACCCTTGGGCAGACCACTGTCTTCTCTCGCTATCTCTTTTTGCTGCCTCTATTTCTTTGATATAGTCATTCAATTTTTTCTCGTTCAGCTCAATCTGTGATGCTTTCTCACTCATTTCGCTGATCAGTTGATCGTTCTTTTTGCCAGTATTAAAGGTTGAATACTCAAGAAAAAGTAGTGCGCCACTCATAGAAATAACAGCCGATCCTAAACAAAGATAAAATAGCCAACCTTGTTTAAACAGTTCTATTACATCTACTGTAGCCTCATAAGTAAACCAATTGTTCAATACTGGCATCAGTACGATCGTGAGAATTGAAAAAAGTGAGTACGCGATAAGCGAACGCTTTTCTTGTAAGTCAAAAAGTATCCAAGGAGGCAATAAAAATAAAACATGCAATGCCGTAAAGGAAGCAAGCAACGGGCCATTGTTAGGTGTGATATAAGCAGAGAAAACTGCATACAAAGCGATAAATACAAAACAGCCAATGAACCTGGCCATGCCAGGAAGAGAAACATAATTAAAGAAAACCCCAAATAAGGCGGCAACAAAAAATGCTATTGGCAGGGAAGTAAGACCTGGAATAAAGAGGTAAGCAATCGCAATAAAAGGCAAACTGAGAAGCCCGTAGAAAAGACATAAAAAATTAGTAGCCCTAATCTTCTCATTCAGGTACTCTGTATTTTCTTCCTTCACCCCAATATTTATAATTGAGTTTGCCATAGACTTTGTGTGTAATTTTGGTAAAAATAGCCACTTATTTGATATTTGAACTATCCGCTTGAAGGCGAAAAAGTACATTTGTTATTCAATTCATGTTAAAGAAAATTTTCATTTTGCCCATACGTTTTTACCAGGGTGCTATATCTCCTTACTTGGGTAGCCATTGCCGCCATGCTCCTTCCTGTTCTCAGTATATGATACAAGCTATCGAAGAATGGGGTGTACTGAAAGGCATCTGGCTGGGTACTAAACGAATCGGTAGATGCCATCCCTGGGGAACAAGCGGTTATGACCCTGTGCCTAAAAAAGAAAATAAGTAAAAGGAAAATGTTTAAACGCATCATTAAATATGGTGGGATTGTCATTCTGACTATACTGGGAGTAGTAGTGATTTTAGTTGCCTTTTGGTACCGAGAAGACACTCCGGTTAATAAGCTGGAATCCAATTATTTAACACTTCAATCTTCTTACATTACTGTGGATAGTTCCAAAATCCATGTTCGGCAACAAGGAAAAGGGACTGCTCTATTTTTATTGCATGGAAGCTTTGCTTCGCTGCATACATGGGAGGCCTGGGAGCGAGAATTGAGCAAGCGATACCATACCATCTCTCTCGATTTTCCCGGACACGGATTGACAGGGCCTGTTGCTTCGCAAAAATATTCAACCGATGACTATGAACGATTAGTGATTCGCTTAGCGGATCATTTACAGGTCGATACCTTTTTTGTGGCCGGTAACTCAATGGGCGGCCAGGTAGCATGGAAATTGGCGTTGCACTATCCAGCACGAATAAAAAAACTAATCCTAATAGACGCTGCAGGCTATTGGAAAATCAGCGCAGACAGTTCTTCCAAGAAACAAAGCAGGCCATTCATTTTCAAACTCTTACAAAGTGATGTTATTGCTAAAAGCATGATCAAGATTACACCTCGCTTTCTATTTAAAATGAATTTAAAACAGGTCTATGGCGATCCCACAAAAGTTAAAGAAGAGGATGTAGATCGATTTTATGACCTAATGTTGAGAGAAGGAAATCGCGCCTCAACTATGCAACGCCTTCGTCAGCCGGGAAAAGATTTGCAAGATAGCATCCGATATATTTCAGCGCCTACGCTGATTATCTGGGGAGAGAAAGACGCGTGGATACCGGTGTCCAACGCCTACCGATTTAAGGAAGACATCAAAGACGCGGAGCTAAAAGTATTTGAGGGAGCGGGACACGTGCCGATGGAAGAAATTCCAAATGAAACAGTATCGGCCGCGCTTCAGTTCTTACAAAATAAACCAAGGTAGGATCGCAAGGAGTAAGCAAAGGAATAGCCAAAAGAGAAATTGCTTATCGGTAGTTCTGGACTGGCGCATACTCAGTCTTGAACGATATGTACTTATCAGAGTTATAGCTTTAACATATTATTAACACCTGAAGGAATTGAATAAACGATTCGCTAAAATTGCGTCCAATTACTTAAGCATCCATTCATGACGAAGTTCACATTTACAGAAAAGAAAGACACACGTTCGGGTTTTGGATCCGGGCTCCACGAGCTAGGAAAGAACAATTCAAATGTAGTTGCACTTTGTGCTGATCTTACCGGCTCGCTAAAAATGGATGCCTTCAAAAAGGATTTTCCAGATCGTTTCTTTCAGGTAGGAATTGCAGAGGCCAATATGATGGGGCTGGCAGCAGGAATGACCATAGGCGGTAAAATCCCTTTCACAGGAACCTTTGCCAATTTTTCAACTGGACGAGTATACGACCAGATTCGTCAGTCGATTGCCTATTCGAATAAGAACGTGAAGATATGTGCTTCGCATGCAGGCCTAACACTAGGTGAAGACGGTGCCACTCACCAGATTTTGGAGGATATCGGTATGATGAAAATGTTGCCTGGAATGACAGTGATCGTGCCTTGCGACTACAATCAAACCAAAGCAGCCACACTAGCTTTGGGTACGCATGTGGGTCCCGCCTATCTCCGGTTTGGCAGGCCTAGCTGGCCTATTTTTATGGCGGCCGATAGACCCTTTACAATCGGGAAAGCAGACAAACTGATCGATGGAAAAGACGTGACCATCATAGCAACCGGCCACATGGTTTGGCAAGCAGTAGAAGCTGAAGCGAAATTGGCAGAGAAAGGAATAAGCGCTGAAGTAATAAATATACATACTATTAAACCCTTAGATGTAGACGCAATTCTCGCATCGGTTCAAAAGACAAAATGCGTAGTTACTTGCGAGGAGCACCAAATTAATGGCGGTCTGGGTGATAGCGTGGCACAAGTCTTAACTCGCTTCTACCCTGCTCCACAGGAAATGGTAGCTGTAAACGATAGCTTTGGAGAAAGTGGCACCCCGATGCAATTGCTAGAAAAGTACGGTCTCAGTCCGAATGATATAATTAAATCTGTAGAAAAAGTCATAAAAAGAAGGGGTTAAGAATTCAAGATTCAAGAATCTAGATCCAAAACCTATGCATGAAGTGACAAGTAAAAATCATTTATGGTTCGATAGTTGTTGCGTTGTGGCAACGCATCTGTTTTGAAAAAACTCATCAAATGGCTGGTTTATGCAGGGCTGGGACTGTTTGTCTTGGCGATGTTACTGGTTGGTCCTATTGACAAAACCCCACTTAAAGAACAACCTTTTTATCAAACAATGGTCAGTCGGCTAGATACGATCCATCCTAACCTATCAAGAAAGGATAAAGTAAAAGTGGGTTGGGCTAAATTTAACATTACACCAAGCTACTCATTGCCCATGGCGGGCTATACACCGAAAGACAAATACGAATCCATTCACGATTCAATATATGGAGGTGTGATCGCCATGACTAATGGAAGCAGCGTAAACGTTTTTGTCTCACTCGACTTAATGTTGTTTCCTCCCTCAATAAAAAATAGAGTGAATGAAGCGCTGAAGCGACAAGGAAAAGATTATTTCGTTTACTATTCAGCTACGCACACCCATAGCAGTCTAGGTGGCTGGGATGCGAGTTTGGTTGGGCGACTTGTATTGGGTTCGTACCACGCTGAGTGGGTCGATCAAACCGCGAACGATATTTTAGATAATATCGACAAAGCAACGACTTCTTCCATTTCGTCAACGATTCAATATTGGGAGAATGATGCTTCTGAGTTTGTTGAAAACAGATTGGATGCTGCCAACGGTCAGGTCGATGGCAAACTCCGAGGATTAAAATTTAATCGTGCCGATAGCAGCAAGGCAGTGATTGTTACTTACAGCGCGCATCCAACTAATGTAGAGCTACTCAGTCGCGTGGTTTCTGGTGACTACCCTTCCGCACTTACCAAACAGTTGGAGAAAAGGGGATTTGATTTTGGGTTATTCATGGCTGGCATGGTCGGCAGCCATCGACTGAAGGGTATAGAAGGTACGGATTTTGAAAGAATTGATAAAGCAGGATTACTACTGGCTGAGAAAGTTGTCAAAGCAACTAATCAGAATTTAGCCGAATCAATTTCTATTTCTTCTGCACATATTCCAATAGCCTTTGGCTCTTCGCAACTACGAATCGCTAAAGATTGGAAAGTACGCGATTGGGTTTTTCGTTCGTTGCTTAATCCACTACAAGGTGAACTAACCTATTTGCAAGTGGGTCATGTAGTATTTATCGGAACGCCTGCTGATTTTTCTGGGGAGATATTTGCACAAGAAAAACTAGAAGCTATTGCCGCAGCTATGGGAAAGAAATTAATTCTGACCAGCTTTAATGGCAATTACACAGGTTACGTAACGGCTGATCATCATTACGCCAAAGGAAGTGAAGAGGAAGTGATGGCACTCAACTGGGTAGGTCCATACTTCGGAGATTATTACACCCAAATGCTGAAGCAAATTTTGAATTTTGAATTTTGAATTTCTATCTCCTCGGCTTGTGACCAAAATTCTTCTTCGGCCCTCTCGGTTTTTGATACTTGTTTTCGGGGGCTTTTTCGGGTTGATAGAGTGGGCCTTCGCCCAATTCTGCAGGTAGTGAAACTTTCTCAATCTCTTTGCCAATCATATGTTCGATACGCGAAAACTTTCGCTGGTCTTTGCTATTGATGAACGTAATCGCTGTGCCTGTGGTAGCGGCTCTGGCTGTTCTACCGATCCGATGGATATAATCTTCAGGATCTGGCGGCACATCAAAGTTAATGACCAAGCTGATTCCTTCTACGTCAATTCCCCTCGAAAGAACATCCGTTCCCACTAAAATAGAAAGCTTTTTATTTTTGAATTCTCTCAAAATATTTTCTCTTTCTACCTGCTCTAAATCAGAGTGAATGGCTTTGGCCATAATACCAATTTTCTGCAAGGCCCGATCTAGCTTCTTTACATTTTCTTTTGTAGAGGCAAAAATCAATACGCTATTGTATTGCCCTGTTTTGAAAATGTGGTTGATGAGTTTTTCTTTTTGCTCGTCATAAACAACATACGCCTGTTGCAAAATTCCTTCGGCAGGCTTCGAGATGGCAATGTTAATTTCTTCCGGGTTCTTTAATATGCGAGTTGCTAACGCCCGAATCTTCGGTGGCATAGTAGCAGAAAATAGCAACGTTTGTCTGTGTGCAGGTAAGTATTTGATGATTCGGATGATGTCTTCATAAAAGCCCATGTCCAACATGCGATCGGCTTCGTCCAACACCAAATGCTCAACATCATCTAGTTTTATCACGCCTGATGCCAATTGGGCCATCAAGCGACCGGGGGTCGCAATAATGATATCAACTCCTGCCTCTAATGCTTTCTTCTGTTGTTCCCAAATAGCGCCATCTCCTCCACCATAGACTGGTATGGAACTGACACCCAAAAAATAAGCAAAGCCTTCAATCTGCTGGTCAATCTGTTGTGCTAGTTCGCGCGTTGGGGCAATCACTAGTGTATTGAGGTGTCGCTTCTCAGAATGAATAATGTTGTTAAGAATGGGTAATAGATACGCAGCTGTTTTTCCGGTCCCAGTTTGGGCGCAAGCAATCAGATCCTTTCTGGCCATGATGGCCGGGATGGCCTTCTCTTGTATGGGGGTAGGCTTATTGTAGCCCATGGATTCCAAACCTTCAGTAAGCTTGGGATCGAAATTAAAATCCTGAAATGTCAATGGTGGTGTTAGTTGTAGTGTCAAAAAAAAGCCCTACGAAACGCAGGGCTTTTTAACTTTAAGGTGATCAGATATTAGTTTGCTAAGCGAACTTCTACTGCGTTCAAACCTTTCTTTCCTTCTTTAAGATCAAAAGTGATGGTGTCATTTTCACGTACCTTGTCAACCAAGCCCGTTACATGAACAAAATACTCTTGTCCTGTTGATGTCTCTTTTACAAAGCCAAAACCTTTTGCTTCGTTAAAAAATTTTACTGTTCCTTCTTTCATTGTGTTTGTTATTGATATTTGATAATTAATTCACAAAGATAACATAAATTTCAAATTAAGGCTATATTCTTTCACCTCCACAATGAACCAAACCTCTTCTAACCCCTTTTCAATTGAAATTGTGGCACTCGCAGCCGATATTGATGAACTGAACCATGTTAACAATGTTGTTTTTGTTCGTTGGGTTCAGGATGTAGCCGCTGCTCACTGGATGGCGACTTCCACTGACGAACTGCGTGCGTGCTACTCATGGATGCTATTGAGACACGAAATAGACTACCTGGGTCAGGCTTTTTTGGGTGATCGACTGATTGGCACTACTTGGGTAGGCGAAGCCAAAGGAGCAACTTTCGAACGGTTTGTTGAGCTGAAAAAGGATGGCAAAGTGATTACCAAATCCAGAACCGTTTGGGCTTTGTTGGATGCGAAGACACTCAAGCCGAGAAGGATTGATAAGGCGATGAATGTGCTGTTTGCAAAGAATGTTCAATAAAAGAAGCCGAGTTACCCCGGCTTTAAATATCTTAATCTAAATGCTCAATAGCTACGCTGCTTTGCGCACGCGCTCCATCTTGATCTCTTTTTGTTGAACCAGTTTAATCACGTTCAACTTGTCCAATACCTTTATGACTTGGTAGGTTGGGTCAATTTCGTGCCAGCGAATGCCACCAAAGTTGGCGCGTGAGCCATACTTGTGGTGATTGTTGTGATAGCTTTCACCCATCATCAAAAAGTCAACAGGCAAAAAATTCTTAGAGGTATCCCCTACTTCGAAGTTGCGGTAGCCGTACACGTGCGCAAACCAGTTGATGATCGCGCCATGAATTGGGCTGAACATCCATTGCAACGGAAGCAATAACCAAAGCCACCACACAGTAGCAAACTGCCAGTAAAAAGCAAAATAAAGAGCACCCCAGAAGATTCTGGAAGGCCAAGAGCGGGCAAACTTATCGAATGAATCCCAACGAGGAACACCATCTGTAAAACGTGCTTCAGGAACTACTCGTCCGCTGGCGATATCTGAATAAATCGTTTTCGTCTTCCACATCATGTTCCAGATGGTCTCGTCATACTTGGGTGAGTGTGGATCGTTCTCGGTATCCGCGTAGGCGTGATGCATGCGGTGCATAGTACCGTAGCCAAAGGGGCTTAAATAATTAGAACCTTGGAATATCCAGGTCAATACAAAGAACACCTTCTCGGTGAATTTATTCATCGTAAATGCCTTGTGAGATGCGTAGCGGTGAAGGAAGAACGTCTGAAAAAACAGAGATAAGTACCAATGCGCTACAAAAAAGATCAAAATTGCCTTCATGTCAACAGGTTAGGTTAAAAAGGTAATAACAGTAATTCAGCCTATTTTGGCTGATTTATCTGTAAGACAATCTCGAAACGGATTTGTGACAGAAAAAAGGAAAAAGATTATCCCAGCTTATTTGCCAGATAGAGAGTTCTGCTTTCTGGACACGTAGGCCTCTGCAATATCTTTCTTAAGGTGGCCAATCAGTTCAGTCGCGTTGTCAACGGTACAGGCTTTTTTAAAGGTGTCAAATAAAGCTGACGCATCATTGAATTCAGCCTTGATCTTTGGGCTCGCCTCATTCAATTTCTTTTTTGCACGACTAAATAACTGTCGGCAATGATCGGCCTTTTTATCAATTACTTTTTGGATGGATTCGTAGTCAAAATCAAAGACTTCCTTTAACAAATAGGTAGCCCGTTCGAGTGGCTCAAGTTTGCTTTGTATTACCTTGAAGGCAGCCGCCAATTCCTTTTCGAAATCAATATGGGCGAAATCTGATTCTTTGAACTTTACTACTAATTCTGACAACATGATCGAATCCCAATACTCTTCTTTTTTTCGCTTTAACGCGTTGAGGTGATTGAGGCAGTTGTTAGTTACCGCTTTGATCAAATACGCTTTTGTGTTTTGTATTTTGGTCGTATCGATGCTTAGCCACTTTACGAAAGTATCTTGCACAATATCTTCCGCATCCGCCTTGCAACGAAGCAGATTGTAGGCAATGTTATGCAACATTGGCTGATAGAGAGTAATAGCTTGAGCTTGGTTCAAAATAGATGCCTTTTCAATCTCGCAAAGGTAGACCCTTTTAACACGAAATGAAAGGGAAATGTTTGTTAATAACTGGAACTAACGGTTGTCAGCACTAAAAAACAAAAAAAAGGTTTATGACTTAATCCTTTTGAGCAGCAACGCCCATTTATAGCCAATTCGTTAGGCAATTTTGTCAGAAAAAAGGTGATCGGTTTGCCGCTAAATTCTCAAGTGCTTTCCCGGCCTTTGTCTTTTTTAATGTTTCTTGTTTGTTCTTGTTTTCTTCGTTCAAGCTGGGCTATATCTTCCAAGTCTTTTGCCCTGTGTACGTTTGCTTTGCAAGCAATTAAATCGTTGTACGAAATTACTGGTATTTCTAACCCCTCTACAGTTATTGAATCAGCTCTCTGTTTGATCGTTTTGAAATCTCCTTTGCCATCTAGAAAAGGTAGCAATTCGATGTAAAATGATTCTAATGGGAGCCGTATTATCACTTCCGATAATTCCTTGGTTGAACTTTGAAATTCAGTAATATCATATCCCAGACTTACAAAAGCGGCTAATAGTTTTTGAAAATTATCATTCGTGGGGTTAAACCAAATATCAAGATCACCAGTAGCTCTCTGAAATCCATGGATATTTACTGCGACACCTCCAATTATCAAGTATTCTACCAGCTCCTTTTCAAGACCTTTTAGGAATTTGATGGATTCAACTAGATACTTATTCATGTTGCCTTCTTCTTCAGATTTATTACATGATAATCTGAGTTGCTCAAAGGTGTTATATCACTTTTGGAAAATGCTCTACAAAATTCAATCAGATCAA
>Ga0209990_10001481_pt1 | contig 19823 bp, 10 predicted proteins | sample NOAtaG_6_FD_187304 | JGI IMG/M metagenome (GOLD analysis project Ga0209990, IMG submission 187304) | Freshwater lake microbial communities from Lake Erie, under a cyanobacterial bloom - NOAA_Erie_Diel5S_2200h metaG (SPAdes) (version 2) | ecosystem: Environmental > Aquatic > Freshwater > Lake ...
ACTTGAGTCGCACTTGTCATTGGTAGCCGCTGAAATGCCCCCGGAACGCAGATCGCTCGCACCGTTTCCCAGGCCTGAACAGCGTTGCCCCGAGAAACTCGTCACGAGCAGTCTTCAGCCCTCGGGCGAGTCTCAAAAAACTTGGTTGCGGCTGAGCGAAGCGAAGCCGCGCTGGGATAATCCGTGTTCATCCGTGGCAAAAAAACGTCCGTGGCACGCCACCTGCACTCGCGTCTTCGCATCTTCACGTGAGTCCATCAACCAGGACCTGCACCCGCGGACTCCCGTCCGCGGCTCGCCTGACCGAACACCGAACACCGAAAACCGAACTTGTGCGTTTCCCTTCGCGCCTTCGCGGCTTCGCGTGCGCCGAACCAACCGCCAAAATCCACAGCCGCACCAGCCCGGTGCCTTGCCAGCTGACTTGACGCACTGCAGAATCCCCGGCTCGGCGTTTCCTGCCAACGCTCGCGTAAAAAACCTCGCTGCACCCCGCAATGGCACTTTTTCCGGATCACACCCCATGCGCACGGCACTGCCGCTTCTGCTGCTGACGTTCATCACACTTGCCCGGTCCCTGCCGGCTCAGCAGCCAGATTCTGCCTCACCCAGCTTCGCCGACTGGTTTGAAGATCGGGCCCTGCGACTGGAATTTGTGGTATCCGGTCATGCCACCGAACACACAATCGCCCTGCAGGAAATCTTTGAAGAACCGTGCTGGCCTGAAAACCCGGCTCTGCTCGTCCCCACCCGACAGCTCTGCAGCAGCCGCGCCCGCATCTATGACGCTGCGACCGGTCGACTCATCTGCCAGCGATCACTCGACACACTGTTCAGCGAATACACCACCACCACCCCGGCCACTCAAAATATTCGCCGGGCTTTCGAATTTGTCCTGCGATTCCCGCTGCCCAAAGCCCCCGTCAGACTGGTGCTCGAAGAACGCAGTCGCAGCTATCAGTACGAACAGGTTTTTGAAACAGATATCAGGCCGGATGATCTGCATATCCGCCGTGAATCCGTGCTGCAGGATGAAATTCACGAACTGAAAATCGCCGGCCCGCCACAAAACAGCCTTGACATCACCTTCCTCTCAGAAGGTTATACAGCCGAACAGGCCGCCGATTTCAAAGCCGATGTGCAGCGGATGGCAGACTTCCTGATGAATCAGCCACCTTACAATGACTTCAAAGACCGCCTCAGTATTCGTGGCGTCTTCCGACCGTCGCCCGAACAGGGCACTGACGAACCACATCAACGCATCTATAAAAACACAAACCTCGGAGCCACCTTTAATATTTTTGACCTCGATCGTTACCTGCTGTCCGAACAGAATCACAATATTCACCGCATGGCAGCTCAGGTTCCCAGTGACACCGTGGTAGTGCTGGCCAACAGCAAAACCTACGGCGGAGGTGCCGTCTGTCTCGACTACTGCATCTCAACCACCGGACACAACAACAGCCCGTTCGTCTTCCTGCACGAGTTCGCCCATTCCTTCGCCGGACTGGCTGATGAATACACCGGAAACGTCGCTTACAATCAGATGTATCCGGAAGACCAGGAACCGATGGAAGCCAACATCACCCGCAACCTGAATCGGGAAACGCTCAAGTGGCGACACCTGCTGTCCCCTGATGTGGAACTGCCGACTCCCGAACTGCCGCAGCCGGAGGCCTCACAAAAGCAGCTGGTCGGTGCCTTCGAAGGCGGGGGATACGTCAGGAAGGGCATTTTCCGATCGGAACAGGACTGCTGGATGGGATCCCTGCGCAAGGATGAGGGCTTCTGTGCTGTGTGCCGTGAAGCCATCCGACAAACCATCAGCGGCCATCTTGGCCAATAGTCTCGTTCACAACCGGCCAGCCCTCCGCAGACTCCGTCAACTCGCGCGCAGCAAAACACCAAACCACCATGCGCAGACTGCTCAGCCGATCCGGCATCTGCAGCAACTGCAGACGCGCCCCCGTGCCTCCGGAACCGCGGACCCCCAGTGTCTCAATGGCAGCATCCAGATGCCGCGCCAGTTGCTGCGGTAAACCCGCCCCCACCGCATGCAGATCGTCCGCGTCATACACCAGCACATGGCTGTCACCCAGCAACAGTATCGGCGGCTCAGGAAAAATGGCTGCCGCTGCCGCCCCCGGAGGTGCCGCGCCGGTTTGCGGATCCGTCACAAAATCCAGCCGTACCACCTCGCGCCGGTCCGTCTTCGGGTCCAGCATGCGAGCCAGATCGCCGGTCAGTTCCACCTCACGCGATTCCACACTCAGCGGGACACCGGCACGCGGCTCACACAGTCCCCTGCCCACAAGCTCCGCCGCCAGGACCTCCGCCAGCCTGCCAATCCCGTCGCCGTTCAGATGAGTATCCGAGCGACAGTACCAGCTCCCCGGATCCCCGGCCCGCTGCAGCTCCGGCAAAAGATCCACCACCCACACTCCCCGCTCGGCCAGTTCCCGCAGCAGTTCGACGATTCGCACATCTGCTCGCTCGCCTGCCCCCGTGGCCTCTGCCGTCAGGCTGGTCACATGCACCGCGGCCTTTGCCGGAATCGGTACCAGCAGCAGCGTTACTCCCTGCTGCCGGAGCAACCGCTGAAACTGCACAATCGCCGGCAGCGGATCGCGGACAACATCCGCCACAGCCCGGCCGGTGCCGGGATCACGTCGCCCTGCAAACTCGCGAATCGGGCCGGCCGTCAGCGACTGCAGCTCGGACATCAGGAACAGCCAGCCTCCCGGAGCCTCCAGGACCTGCTCTGACCCCCGCCGAAAGGCCACAGACAGCATGTGCTGCAGTGGACGTGCCGGATGACGCAGCCAGGTGAATTCGCCGAGGCCCGCTTCATAGTCCTGCAGTCCCGACTGCAGCTCCTGATTTACCAGCAGTGCCCGCTCAACACTCGTTCCTTCCGAATCGCGATACAGCTCCGGCACAATCGCCAGAGCGTCGCGAATCCCCAGCACCTGCGGCACACCAACTCCCGCCGGTCCGCCGTCACGCAAATCGCAGATCAGCTGCAGGACTGGCACACCCGCGATGGCCAGAAAGAATCCGCTCAGTGCCAGCCAGTTGCACAGCCTCCGGGCCCCCCGGCCGTTCAGTCTGCTCTGCTGTTCAGTCGCTGTATTCACCGGCCTGCACCTCAGAACATGAAGTAGATAAACGGCTGCTGCTCCTGCAGCGTCAGCTGCAGCAGTGACAGCCACAGCAGTGCCACACACACCACCACTCGTCCGCCGCTCAGCCTGCTGACAAACTGCCGCGACTGCTGCGGAGCCAGCCAGACAATGACAGCCCCCACACACAGCATCCCAACATGCCACGGCTGACGCACCACCGCATCCACAATCACCGTGGAACCATCCTGCCGGCCAAAACCCAGCATGGCCGACAGCAGCAGCCCCGCCTGCCGCAGCGAATCAGCACGAAACGGCACCCAGGTCAGACACACGAGACCAAACGTCCCCGCAGTCAGCAGCAGCCGCAGCAGTCCACCTGATGCTGCGGAATCTGGCTGCTGTGACTTTCGACTGCCCCGCAGCAGACGTTCCAGCAACAGCAGCACCCCATGCAGCCCGCCCCACACGATATACGTCCACGCTGCACCATGCCACAGCCCGCCCAGCAGCATCACCAGCAGCAGATTCCACGACGTCCGCCAGCCGCCGCGACGATTGCCGCCCAGCGGAATATACAGGTAGTCACGCAGCCAGCCGGACAGCGACATGTGCCAGCGACGCCAGAAGTCTGCCAGCCCCGCTGCTCGATACGGGCTGTCAAAATTCGCGCAAAAATCAAAGCCCAGCATCCAGCCCAGCCCCATCGCCATATCGGAGTAACCGCTGAAGTCAAAATAGATCTGAAACGCCCAGGCCACCGCGCCCAGCCACGCCGCGGACATCGAAGGAGCATCCGCGGCAAAGACAAAATCCACCGGCAGACTCAGCCCGTCCGCAATCAGCACTTTCTTCGCCAGCCCCAGACTGAAACAGCAAATCCCCCGCGTCATCCGTTCCACTGAATGCACCCGCTGCTGCAGCTGCAGTGACACATCATGAAATCGCAGAATCGGTCCGGCCACAAGCTGCGGAAACATTGCTACGAAACAGGCAAAGTCCCACACACTGCGTATCGCCCGCGCCTCACCACGATACACATCAATGCAGTAACTCATCGACTGAAACGTATAAAAACTGATGCCCAGCGGCAGCACCACCTGCAGTACCTCGCCCGTTTCAAACCACGACCAGCCGAGCTGATTTGATGTCTCCTGCAGAACCTCCGCCCCGAAATTCCAGTACTTAAAGAAACCCAGCAGTCCCAGATTACCCGCCAGCGAACAGCACAGTGCCAGTTTCTGCCGCAGCGAGCGACCAGGGGAATTCAGCAGCGGCAGGTCGCCGTCAGGATCCCGCGGCAGTCCTGACACCAGCAGCAGTCCGCAGGCAAAATCCAGCAGCGTCGACAGCAGCATCAGCAGCACAAACAGGGGATTGGCCCAGCCATAAAACACGTAGCTGGCCAGCGTCAGTACGACGTTCCGCCCTCGAACCGGCACCGCGTAATACAGCAACAGTGTCAGCGGCAGAAAATAAAACAAAAAGATGTGCGAACTGAAAACCAAGCCGGTTACCTTCCATCACACCGCCACTGCAGCCCGACTACTTCTTTCCGCTGACGACGTAAAACAGCGGAATTCCGGTCCATGCCCCGTCCATGATCTGCCGCTCTCCACGCAATTCGCGATGCTCCTCAAAACTCTCCACGGTCAGCGTTAATGTCTGACCGGGACGCACGCGAGCCGACGGTTGCGCAGTACCGTCCCGGATTCCCCAGTGAGCCACCAGAATCTGCTGCTCCGCCAGCTCACCCTCCTCCACCGACAACACATCATACTTATGCACCACCAGGGCACTGCGATAGGGCAGAATACTGCGAGCTGCCGGGATCCGACTGGCCTCCGCACACTTCAGCTTAACTCGCACCTGCTGCACCGGCCGAGCCGCAACAGCCGCAGCCAGTGACTTCAACCCGGCAGGGTCAATGACCGATGTCTCACCACCCTCAAACCACGCGTCCGGGAAAAAATCGCCGAGGTCATTGCGAGTCACACGGTACCAGGCGGACACTTTGGTCATGTCCGAGCTGAAACGCCCCAGCTGGATCTCCACATCAGGCCCGCCACCCGAGATCGTGTTGATCGGACCGTTTACCCGATAGGGCCCCGTCAGTGCGAAGTACTGAGTATGGTTGGACCAGCGCGGATGAAATACCTCGTGCCCCGCAAACTCTGGCGCCGTATTCACCGGGACGCTCCAGCCTCGCTCGATACCCGGGGCAAACATCTGCAGATTGCGATGCGGACCATCAAACACCCAGCTGACGCCACTGTCATCCGGTGCCATCGACGCCCAGCAGCCGGTTCCCCGTCGAATCCACTTGCCCGTGGTCAGATCCGCGACACCACCTGACGGCCACGGAAATTCGCCGGCCGCCTGACGACCACTCAGCGACAGTTGAAAATTGTCCGGACTGATCTGTGTCTCATTCCACACCACCTCCTCAGACTGAACATCATCCAGTCGAATGCGACGCACATTCCGCAGCCGGAAACTTTCCGGCTTGCCCACCCAGTCCGCCAGATACACCCACGTCGCCCTGTTGACCGGATCCTGCCAAACATCCAGCGCAAAACCGGGGGCCAGCTTCTGAGCACTCCCGCCGGCAAAATCCACCCACCAGACACTGTGGTCCACGTGGCTGGAATACACGATCCGGCGACCATCCGGAGTCAGCAGTGGTCGAGCATAACTGCCTGGCGTTCCCAGCACGGCACGTTCGCCCTGGCCGTCAGCACTGTCAAATGCCATCAGTTTCAGCGAGTTGCCTTCGGCATTGACATCACGACGGCCCGGGGAATGATCCTGGACCCAGGTCACCCGAAAATGCGGCCAGGTCGCTGCCGCAGGCTCGTCAGCACACAGCAGCCCGCTGCTGATCGCAAGGCCGATTGTCAGAATTGATTGTACTACTCTGTGCATGAATACTCCTTCGGGCTCGGCCAGTGTGATTCGCAGGGCGGATCATGTCAAGAACCGCCCGGGCCGCAGCTGGATGCAAACACGCCGCTGGCTGCCCAAATCCTCGTTTTTCAGCACTGCCCGCCGAGAGATCCAGAATTTCCGGTCAGGAATTGCCGGTGCCGGCTAATTCCAATTGCTCCGAAACACCGCCGCGTCAATCTCACAGCTCGGACTTCAGCCCAGGTACCGTCTCGCAAAACACATCGTCCTTGCACACCATTCGTGTCGTTCCCGGAGGATAATCTCATGACTGTCCATTTCCAAAATTCACGTCGTCTGTGGCTGGCGTCACTGGCAGCCGTTGCCGGCAGCAGCCCGCTCACTGCTGAACCAACCGAACCAGTCACTCCGAACGCTCGTACCGGTGGTGGTGGCAAAGGTGGCGGCGGTGGCAAAGGCAAGGAAAAAGGGAAAAAAGGGGCTGAAAAAACAAAACCGCCCCGCAAAAACGCTTCCGAATAAGCATGTCAATTCACCGACGGTTCCGGCCTGTTTCCCGGCCGGCATCGCCCCCGAGCGAACGTATGGAGAACAGTAAACGAAAAATCCGCCGGGAATTTTCTTGCATTTTGTTCGCCGTCTGATCTCAAGGCGGCAGTCCCGGCTCCAGTGCTGATTTGCATCTGCCCCCGTCGCACCCGATGATACGGACTCCTTTCCAGGAGATTCCGATGCTGCAGCTTCCTGCAAAACTCATCGCACTGCTCTGCGTTTTTCTGACCGCCACGGCAGCCGCCGAGGACCTGTGTATCCTGCAGGAACCACTCGGGCAGTCATGGCACAATGAGCTTATCACCATTCCTCTCAGCCCTGCTCAGCTGCAGTCGCTGCAGGATCAGCACGTGCTGGTCGGCCCCGACAATCGCATCATTCCACACCAAATCGTGACGAGGCCACCAGGACCCACCGTCGCCTTTCAGATCTCACTGCAACCCTACCAGTCCCTCACGCTGCGCCTTGTGCCTTCCGGCACAGCCCTGCCAGCCGCCGCAACCAACTCCGTCGCTCCCAAAATCAGCGAACTGCCCGACCGCATCATCCTTGAAAACTCCGTTGCCGGCGTGACTCTGCTGAAATCAGCCACAGGCAAACAGTCCCCCCTGAGCTCATTCCTGACACCCTCCGGACAATGGACGCAGCCCGCCACTCTGACCACCGTCCGCAAAATCATCGACTGCAAATGCCGCATCACGGCCCGCGGGCCGGTATTCGTCGAAGCGCACTTTGAGGCCCGGTTCGAAGGCGACGGACAGTGGACCGGCACCTGCCGAGTGCTCGCGGGAGAACCTGTCGTGCTGATCGAAGAATCGCAGCAGCTTGATCCTGGTGGCGAACTCGTGGTGCCCCTGACCGGCGACAAATTTCAACCCACGCACCTGCTGCACCGCTTCGGCAAAGGTGATCTCGGACGGCTGGCCACATGGCCATTGGCTGACGGCGAGGCCTTCCTGCTGGAGCCGTGGCTCCGATGGTGGATGAATGAGCGGCAGGGCAACTGGTTTGCTCTTTATTCAACCACTGCTGAGCGCATGCTGATGGTGGCCGCACTGACTCCCTCCCGCTGGCGACAACCCTCGGATCCAGCCGTGTCACCCCCACCGCTCCAAATGCCTCCACAGGCCTCAGCAGTATGCCGCAATGAGCAGCTGACGTTGTATTTTCCGCTGGGCGCCGGCAGCCGCTCGTGGATGGTCGCCTGCCCGCCGCAGCACAGCTCCACGGCACTGCTGGACTCAAAAAACCTGTCCATCACCCCGGATTGTCAGCAACTGGTCATCCGCCATGGTGACTTTCCCTTTGATCAGGTCCGCCAATGGGTGCTGGACTGGCCGGGTGACCACGACAGCTACCCGCGTCTGTTTCTGAGTCGCGGCAGCCTGCAGCAGCTGCGGTCCTCATTGCCCCTGGACCCGGCTGAGGTCCGTCGCTGGACGTCCCAGCAGCCCATCGACAAGTACAACATCGAAGCACCATTGCGAGCGTGGTTTGCCAGTCAGGATTTACAACTGGAAGCGGCTCTGATCGCGCGCTGCGAAGAATGGCTGAACGCCGTCATCATCGATGCCCTGCTGAAGCAGCATGGAAAACCTGCCCCCGGAGTCGCACCGCACAGCCAAAGCGTTCTGCTGCTGCCCGCGCTGAACCTGGCCGATGCTGTCCTGTCGGCACCCAGCCTCACTCCGAATCGTCGCAAACGCATCCTCGCTCAGCTGGCATTTTTCGGCTACGCCGTCAGTCGTGATGACTACTGGTCAGTCGCTCGGGGCTACTCAGCCAATCCCAATATGACGACCACCGTTTCCCTGTACCGCACTCTTGCCGCCTCCCTGATCCCATCACACCCGGCCGCCCGACAATGGGCTGAGACCGGCCTGCAGGAACTGCAGCGACAGTTACGGGACTGGTCGGATCCCGACGGTGGCTGGCTGGAAGCTCCGCACTATGCCATGGTCTCGCTGGATCATATGGTTGGAGCCTTCCTGATGGCGCGGAACAATGGCTTTAGCGACAGCCTGTACGATCCTCAGTTGAAAAAAGTCTTCGAATGGCTGGCTCAAATCTCCACTCCCCCGGACAGTGGCACCGGCGGTTTTCGACGTTACCCGGCCATCGGTCATACTTATCACGGTGAAGGCACAGGTATGTTTGGCATCATGGCCGGCCTGTGGCGCGAGCGTGATCCGGAATTTGCCGGGCGGATGCAATGGATGTATGAGCAGCAGGGGAAACAGCCCATTGGTCTGTTCGGTCCCTTCGGCACATTCAGTGGCTATCGCAGCCTGCTGCTGTCCCATTCCGTGCAGCCCATCCCCATGGAACTCACCAGCCGCTGGTTCCGCAACACGGGAGTTGTGCTGCGGAGTCACGCAGGAACAGAACGCGAATCCTGTCTGACACTGATCGCCGGACCAAACCACGAACACTACGACAATGACTCCGGCAGTATCACCCTCTGGGGCCTGGGCCGAGTCCTTGCCGACGACTTCGGTTATGTTGGAGCGCACCCGGCAAAGTTCCACAGCCTGCCTGAATGGTCCGGCATCCAGCCAACGAACGGGCCGCCGTCTGTCATGACAATCCAGCAGTTCGCCTCGGGCAGACACCTCGACTATGTCAGTGGAATTCGCGAAGGCTGGCGGCGCGAAATCGCGTTTCTGAAGAACCCGCAGCCCGCGGGAAATGTGGGTTTCCTGCTGCACGATCAGCTGCCGCCACCCGTCTCGGGAACCTGGCGACTCTGGCTGACCGGTGAACGCCTCGAGCTGCCGGGCTCCGGACGGGCGGTGCTCATCGGGCAGGACGATGTGGACCTCGAAATTTACTTCTGGCCCACCACGACGCGGCTTACCTCAGAGCCGGGCGAAGCCCAGGGCATGGTTCGGCGAAACGGAAAAGAGGAGCGTCAGACTACGAGGCAACTGGCCCTGCAGGCCGAACTGCAGGCCGGCGGTCATGTCTCCGCCTTTCTCTGGCCTCGCAAAAAACAGACAGCACCGCCGGAAGTACTGTGGTTTGCCAATGGCCGTGGTGTGCAGGTCAGCGACACTGACGGCATCAGCTACCTCAGCCTCCCTGCCCCTGCGCTGCAGCAATCGCCTGACCAGCAGGCGCGGTTCACCGGTGCGGCGGCAGCGGTGCACAAACAGGATGGCCGACTGCATACCACTCTGGCAGGAGCAGCCACTGTTTCTGCCTGGGGCCACACGACAACCAGTACCGCAGCCGGCGTCACCGAAGACTCGGTGTCACTGCCCCGGAAATAAGACTGCCCGACAGTTCAGTCAGCCGCAGCCGTCGAATCCTCGGCAGGACCTGCCAGCGGAACCGTGTTCAGCACCACACCGGGCGGCAGCGTTCGCAGGTGCAGATCACGCTGCGGAAATGCAATTGCAATTCCTTCGGCCGCAAATCGGTCGTGAATTGCCGCATGCAGTTCGGTAATGGCCTTCAGGCGGTGATCGAGATTTGGCAGGTAGCAGCGCAGCACCAGATTCAGGGTGCTGTCGCCAAAGCCTTCGAAACTGGCAATCGGTGCCGGATCCTTCAGCACCAGCGGGTTCGTATCCGCAATCTGCTGTAACAGCGCCAGTGCGGATTCCGTGCGAGTCCCATAAGCGACTCCCACATTAATCAGTACCCGATTGACTCGATCTGACAGGGTCCAGTTCAGCAGCTTCCCGGTGACAAATTCCTTGTTTGGTACGATGAACTCCTTGCGATCCCAGTCGGTGATGGTCGTGGCTCGAATCTGAATGCGGGACACCGCGCCCGTCACGCCGTCAATCGTGACGATATCACCAATCCGCACCGGGCGTTCAAACAGAATGATCAGCCCTGATACGAAGTTGGCAAAGATCTCCTGCAGCCCGAAACCCAGTCCGACGGTGAGCGCCGCGGCCAGCCACTGCACGTTCTGCCAGCCGATCCCCACCAGACTGCAGGACACCAGTCCGCCGGTCAGCAGCAGCACGTACCGACTGACAGTGGTCAGTGCGTGGCGATTGCCGTGGTCCAGCGGCAGCCGCTGCAGCACCGACAACTCCAGCAGTGCCGGCATGTTGCGACTGGCCAGTACTGCCATAAACACAACCAGCAACGCTGTCAGCAAATTCCCCAGCGTCACCTGTTCCACTCGCGTCACTTCCCGAAATGTCTCCACATCCGCGCCGGGAATTCGTTCCATGGCGGAAATCACAACCGGCCAGAGCTCCACCCGACTCAGTACCTGCAGCGCCGGGAGTACCTGTCCCCAGATCAGCCAGACCGCCGTCAGAAACAGCAGCCCCACAGTGGCACGCAGCAGTCGCAGCATCTGCTGGTTCAGCAGTGAAATGTCGACTCGCGGAATTTCCACGGGCGGGATGGGGCTTGTTGGAGCCCCCTGCTGTTCGGCGTCCTTCTGTGCTGCCACTGCGGCTGCTCGCCGCGCCCGTGCCTGTCTGATCGCCAGGTTGCGACGGGCCTCCAGCAGCCATTTCATCAGGATTGTCCAGGCAATTGCAAATGCAGCCGCCATCACCAGCGTCATCTGCAGACGAAGCATCAGCTCGCGGGCTGTGTACTGATATCCCACAGATGCCAGTATCGCCAGCATCACTGGCGCCGCAACAGCCACTGAATACCACACCCAGCGCAGTCGAAAGACCCATGAATCAGGACTCGCACGCAGCAGGTCTCGAAGCACACTGCCATTCGGATCCAGCAGCGGACGCAGCAGCAGCAACAGCAGCAGGCAGCGGATCAAAAACGCCAGTCGCCCGAGCGATTCGGCGCTGATCCCATCTCCCAGCTCGTCCGCCACCACAACACAGAATCCGAGCGGCAATCCCAGCAGAATGTACGTCTGTAAACCGGCGTGCAGACTCTGACAAACCGCGGACGGCCACTCCAGACAATCCTCAGCCACGCCGTTTCGTCGACACAGGCGGCGAAAAAAATCCAGCACCAACAGAGCAGAACCCCAGTACAGAAAACCCTGCTGCAGTGCACCAGCCAGCGGAGCATCCGCCTGCCCCAGTCGGTATGCCGCAAAGCCCGGCACCAGTGGCCAGGCGGCTGATGTCAACAGTGTCAGCCCCATCGTCGCCAGCATCGTTGGCAGCAACGCACGCCCCTGCTTCTGACGCTCAGCAGCCAAACCCGCTGAAAATGCTCGAATCCGGCTCTGAGATCCGGCAATTGCCAGAAACAGCACGAGGCCCGCCAGATACTGCAGCCAGCTCGACGACAGATCCTCCATCAGAAACAACACCAATCGGGGCCAGTCCTCAGATGCCCAGAACTGCTGAATTGCCTGCCAGGTTTCGCGAAAAATCAAACCATTCAAAGGCTGAGAACTGCGAATCCACAGCACTCGCTCATCAATATACTCACGAAAACTTGTCGCAGTCGAATCCAGACTGCGTTCCGAAATGTCCAGTTCCCCAAGCGTTTGCAGGCACACGTCGTAGTCAGCCAGCAGGTTGTCCAGATACTGGCGCTGGTCCAGCAGCAGTTCCTGAGTCATCTCGCGCAGCGGTGTCTGCTGCGAGGCACCAGCACCGATCTGTGCCAGTTTCAGATCGACCTGGTTTTCCATATCCCCCAGCATCGCACGCTGATCTTCCAGCTGCATCTGCTCCGCCTGCAGACGCACAATGTCAGCCTCCACATCACCAAATCGACGGCGATACGCAGCCGCATCCGGTATCTGATTTTTCTCACTGCGCAGCAGCAGTCCCATAGCTGTCGTCAGTCCCGCACGCAGCTCTTTGGCCTGCACCCGGCGAAATCGCTCCTCCAGAGACTTCAGTGCTGCCGACGTCAGCTGCAGCGCCGCTGTCTTCGTTTCCAGAAACTCCTGAATCTCCTTCCGCCGCAATGTGAGCTTCGAATTGTCCTCTGCCAGAGTTTTGAGTGTGGGATGAGCATTCCGCAGCTTCTCGCGGGCTTCCTGAGTCTGTCGTGCACTTTCCAGCCGACGAGCCTCAGCCAGCACTGTCTGCCACGCCTCCATCCGCTTCTCTGCCGTGTTCCGCACCCTGATCAGCACATCACGCTGCAGCGGATAAAGCTCACTCAGAGCGTCATAGCCAGCCTGCTCCGCACGCAGCAGCTCCAGTTGACTCTGCAGCAGTTCCACCAGCGTCTGCTGCTCCAGGCGACGCGCCTGAGTCAGCAGGGGCAGCTCGCCTTCCGGAGCACCGGCGGCCAATGCCGCCTTCGCTTCTTCAAGCTGCTGACGCGTCATCTCAATCAGCGCCGGCATTTGCGGCTTCCGCTCCGTACGCACCCGGGCTCGGGTCTCCCAGGCCTCGAGGTTCCGCCTCGCTTCTGCCGCACGCTCGTCATCCGCCTGCCGCAGCTTGTCCAGTTCAGCCACCGCCACCATCGGATCAACGCCCGGATCTGCTGTGACAGGATTCTGAGCCAGTTGCTCCCTGATCAGTGTCAACTGGGCAGGGACTCCCTCACGCTCAGCTCGCAGCTCCGCCAGCCGACGATCAGCATCAGCCTTCTGCTGGACCTGCTCCGTCGCTCGCTGAAAATGTTTCGCCAGACGGTTGCGCACGTCCTCCGCCAGATCCGCCACCTTCTCCGCCGCCGCTTTCTGCGCCGCAATCGACTCCACCGTGACCGTGGGCGACGCTGCCACCGCAGGCTCATCCGGTTTGCCGCCGGGCCCCACAGAACTGACAGCACCCGCCGCCGGATCCGTCTTCCCCTTACCCTCCTGAGCACTGCGAGCTGCCAGCAGTGTCATGTTGCCGGCAGTCACGACACTACTCTGCTGCGAAGCTCGAGCCCCCCCGCCGGATCCCGAAAACTGCAGATACTCGTCCCACGAAACCTGCTGAATCGCACCGGCGGACACGACACTTGCAGTACGCACAACAGTGCCCGGCAACGGATCGGACACGGACACCCGACTGTGCAGGAACGGCGCTGGTTCAGGTGCAAATGGACTGCTGAACAGAATTCGAGGCCCGGCCGAGCCGTCGTCCGGAACACTCTGTCCCGCTGCACGCGACTGTACCGCCAGTCCCACCACGACCAAAAGCAACGCGGCCAGACAACGGGCAAACGATCCACGTTCGCCCGGTGTCCTGTCACTGCAGATCATTTTTCCTGACGGCTGGCTCATGGGCCGTATGCTACGACGCGCCAGCCTTTTCACTCAACGCCAGTTTTCCGGGCGCAAATCGCCTAAACCTCCGACACTCGCCCCGTTATCCCGGCAAATGTCTCGGTTTCCACGCCCAATCGCTGCAACATTGACACGAACAGCTGGGACAATGGACGGTCCTCGTGCGTGACCTCTTTCTGCCACGGCTCGCGACCACCCTCCCAGGCTCCGCCCTCAGGCTTCGCAGGTCCAAAATTCAGGTACCGCCCGTGCTCAAATCCCATCCCGCGACCACCCGCCAGCACCAGCGGATAATTCCGCGACAGGTGGAACGCACTGGATGCCGATCCGAACAGACACACCGTGTTGTCCAGCATGCTGCCCTGACCACCTGGCTCCTCGGTCGTTCGCAGTCGCTCGAGAAATCTCCCGTACTCCTCCATCAAAAATGCACAGTAAATCCCGAAGTTCTGCCAGCCACCGGGCTCCTTCGTGTTGTGAGTCAGCTGGTGCGTCAGGTTGAACCCCACAGCACGCGCCAGATAATCACTGATCCCGACACCATTCTCGCGGCCAATCTGCCAGGTGGCGACTCGAGTCGTATCGGTGCGAAATGCCAGCCAGATCAATTCATACATCGTCTGCAGAAACTGTCGAGGCTCCTCCGGAGTCGTCTCCAGTTTCAGATGATCAGCCTCCACCTTCGGCAGCGGTGTCTGCACCCACTTCGCGGCCTTCTCGACTCGCTGCTCCGTCTCACGCACCGCCTGCAGATAATCCTCCAGACGCTGCTGATCACCCTGTGACAGCGTTCGCTGCAGTGAACGCGCGTCTTCCAGCAGACTGTCCAGTGCACTGCGACTGACAGCCAGACGCCGGCCCGCGTCCGCGTCTGCCTGAACAAACAGCATGTCGAAAATTCGTTTTGGACGGTTGTCCCCCGGAATCGCCCGGCCCTGGCGAGTAAATGACATCGTGTGCGTGCCCCGCGGCGTCCCCGTGCCGCCGTCCGTCGACAACACCAGTGATGACACGCGAGTCTGGTCGCCGACGTGCGATGCAAACTCCTGATCCAGTGAAATCGAATTCACGTAATCGCCCGAGGGCCCGGTGGAAGCACCAGTCAGGAATTGATCTGCATTGGAATGACCGTGAATACTGCGGGCTGCCGGATGAGAAAAACCGGACAGCACAGTAATCTCAGACCGCAGCGGCTCCAGCGGCTGCAGACATTTGGTCAGCTGAAACTCACGCCCGCTGCCGTGCGGAAACCACGCCCAGTCCTGGTACGCCGGATCCTCGGACAATGGCATTGGTACGCCATCCGGCTGATAGAAGCAGGCCAGACGCTTCACTCCGGTTCCCCCGCCGCCGTTGTCGGCCGCACGCACAACCGAAGTCAACAGCGGCAACGACAGAGCAATCCCGCTGCCGCGCAGAAAACGACGCCGATCCAGTTCCGAAATTGACCGCTGCATGTTTTCGTCCTTCAGCCCGCTAACGACTCTGAAACAACTCGCTGGCACACAACAACTGAATCAAATCACCCAGGCCATCACCCTGCCGCCGCAACTGCCGGGAAATCGCATCCACCTGTCCTCGATCGGCAAACGTCAGGGGTCTGCCCAGCGCAAATGCTGACACTTTTGAAACAATCGCCGTCACAAACTGATCCTGACGCTCCTCCAGCAGGTAACGCTTCAGGCCCTCGGCGCCCGCCAGCACCCGCCGATTGTACAGCTCAGCCACCGCGTCCACAGGCTGGCCCTGCACCTGACTGCGTTTCGCTCCCACCGCGTCAAACTCTTCAAACGCAATCCCCCACGGGTCAATCCGGGCATGACACGAATAACAGGCCGGCTGACTGCGATGATTTTCCAGTCGCTGCTTCAGCGTCAGCTTCAGAATTTCCGGATCCGCCAGATCAATCACCGGTACCGCCGGTGGTGGTGGCGGCGGCGGATCATTCAGAATCCGCTCCAGCAGCCAGATTCCTCGCTTCAGGGGATGCGAATCCCGACCATCAGAATTCATGGCCAGCAGGCCGGCCTGAGTCAGTAAACCGCCTCGCCCCAGCTCCAACGGCAGACTGACACGACGAAATCCTGTGCCGGACTGCTGAGGCAATCCATAGTGCCGCGCCAGACGCGGATCCACTACGGCATAGTCACTGTGCACAAAATCCAGCACGCTGCTGTTCGATACCAGCACCTCGCGGAAATAATGTCCCGGCTCCTGCTGCATCGACTGCTTCAGTGCCGGATCAAATCGCGGATAACGCTCATTATCCACCCGCAGGTAATCCAGCAGCTGCAGCCCCAGCCACTGCCGCACAAACTGCTGCGACATCCGCTCTGAACGCGGATCAGCCAGCATCCGCTGCACCTGCTGACGCAGCTCCGCCGGCTGCAGCAATGCACCGCTGTCTGCAGACTGCAGCAAAGCCTCATCGGGAATACTGCACCACAGGAATGTCGACAGACGAGACGCCAGTCCATGACCGTCCAGCCGCATTCCCCGCTCACCGCCGGTTTCCACCAGATACAGAAACCTGGGTGACGCCAAAATCGACGCCAGCACCTCCAGAATCGCCTCCTGAAAGTCCGCACACTCCGGTCGCACCGCATGAAACAAAGCCACTCGCGCCTGCACGTCAGCCGGCTGCACCCGCCCACGCCACGCAAGTTTCATAAAACGTTCCAGAACCACAGTCGCGGCTGCCGCCTCGTCCAGATTCTCCGGCACCTCCAGCAATCGACGATGCGACTCAGGCGGCCACACCGGCCACGCCGATGACGTTACCTCCACATAATCAATCTGCACCGGCACATTGTCCAATGAGCCATTGATGATCCGCAGCAATTCGGAAGGACTGGGAGTCTCACCCATCTTCGCCGTGCCACGCACAAGATTGCGAGGCTCAATCTCGCTCAACTCCACACGCCATTCATACCACCCTGGCTGCTCAGCCGTCGCTGCCACAATCGGCTCATAGGTACTGGCACGCATGGAGGCCTGTGAATCATTGCTGGCCTGCCAGCCAAACTCCAGCTGCAGAGTCGCCGGTATGTCCCTGCCTGGCTCCGACTCAGAACGCCACGCTCGGACTCGCACCAGCAGCGGACCGGCATCCGGCAGTCGATCGCCCAGCTCCACAATCAGCCGCTGCCCCGGACGAACCTCGGCCACACGACCACCTGCTGCCGGAACTTCAGGCAAAGCATCCAGCGCTGGCCACGCATGCTGCGCACCGCCATAACCCCACCCAATCCCCGTCCGTAATCCCGTCTGCCGATCCAGATACTGCAAACCTCCAGCACGACTGTGCTGCTTTTGAAACTGCTCCAGTGCCTGCTGCAACGCCTGAGCATCCGCGGCATGCTGCTCTCGCAGTTTCTGCTGCTGACCGTCCAGGCCAGCCCATTCGTCCGCAGATGCCTGATGCATCGAGGCTGCCCAGAACAACGACTTCGGCCGATCACCATGCACCACGGCACGCCGCAATGCCCCGCGAAATACTTCCCGCGACGCCTGGAGTTGACTCACCGACATCTGCAGCAGCTCGGCACTGTTCTGAAACCCATCCTTCGACACAGGTTCCGGCGGCAGATCCTTCGCAAAATCCCAGGGCAATCCCAGCAGATCCTGCAGGGCATAGTTGATCTCATACCGCGTCATTCGACGAAAGGCGGACTGCCCGGCCTGAGCCCGCTGCACCTGCGCCGCTGACAACAGCTCACCCGATAACCACTCGACAATCTGCGTGCGCTCAGCAGCCGACAGTTCAGATTCCCCTGGCGGTGGCATCTCGTGCTTGCTGACCACCGCAGACACTTCCTGCCACCACGAGACATCCGGACCATGCAGCAGATCAGGATTGAGCGTGTCGATCCGAATATTGCCCTCCTGCTGGTCCGGACCATGACACTGCACGCAGGCACGCTGCAGCACCGGGGCAATTTGCTCACGGAACGTCGCGAGGTCCGCCTGAGGTGCGGACTGAGTGGCCTGCGGAGCAGCACCTGTGAGCAGCAGCGACTGAGCCAGCCCGTGCTGACGAGCCTGTGTCAGAGTTCGTACGTCGCTGTCCTCACCGGCGAACACGTCCGAGCACAACAGGCAGCACGCCAGCAGGCCACTGAACAGCCGACAACAGGGCAGCGGACAACAGGGCAGCGGGACCGACAAACGCAGCATCTGCAGAATTCCGCCGGGAATGTGGAAGGAGGAGGGCATTGGTGGAGGGAAGGTTCGGGAAGCCTACCACCGCTGCCCATTCCGGGCAATCAGAACCCGTCGGCAGAAATGCAGTTAGGGAAAATTACCGGGCATCCGTCAGCTCATTCCGGTAAGCCTCCGACATCCGTCGGTGCGCCCGGGTAATCTCAGAGACCAGCTTCAGCACCAGTTCACGATCGCCCTCCTCCACTTCATGCTCCAGCAACTCCAGCTTTTCCCGCACAATGCGAGTCTTCCAGCGGTGGTAGTCACTCAGGGAACCCCGCCGCAGCCACGCCCCCACCTCCATCCGCCGAGTCCAGTCGTCATAACGCTCCGACCAGTACTTTGTCTCCGCATGATCCAGACTCAAAGCCGCACTCAATGCCCCAATACGCGCATCCGTCATCGCGTCCAGACTTTCCGCAGGAGCCGGATAGGCCGCATAACACCCCGCCACACTCAGCACCACCAGGCCGCTCAGAGACAAGGCACCCAGCACCGACGGCGGGATCACAAGATCAAATCTGCCCGCCGGTCGCGTCGGCACCGGCTTGCGGATCCACGCCTCCAGTCGCCCGCGACGATCCGCCACCCGCAATACCACACCCGCTGCCGCCAGCAGCCCAACCAGCATCAGCGGCCGATACTGCCAGGGCGCCAGGTCACGGGACAGCCTGTCACGCAGCGCCTGCAGCGGATTGGGTTCGTTCCCGGAGAATGGCCGACAGTAGATATCAAACGCATGCGTGTGTCCCGCAGGCTCCACATCCGTCGGAAACAGCGGATCCTGAACTCCGTACGCCAGCGGCAACAAAACCACCAGTACCAGCAGCAGCCAACCGGCCGCACGCTTCCAGCCGAACTCAGCGACTGACCAGCCAATCAGCCCAGGATTCGTGCCCGCTCCCAAAATCAGCAGAATAAAAGCGGCCCCCACGGAATTGGCATGCTGAAACATCATCCCGAGCTGCGACATTGCCAGCATCGGAGTCGCATAGACGGGGATCGACAACAGCATCATCAGCAGCGGAGCCATCGCGTTATCCGCATTGAATGAATGCTGCAGACTGTTCTGCGGCAGCACAGCACCCAGCACTCCCACTCCACACAGTCCCAGCAGCAACCAGCCTCCGGATGCACCACTGGCCTCACGCACCGTCACCGAAAACAAGGCCGCCATCCGCTGCAGCCCGAATGCCACCACCGGTTCGGCTGCCGGTTCCTCAATGACCTCCGGAAACAACCAGTCATAAACCAGCCCCGCTGCAGTCACGATAATCAGGGAACAAAAGGCAAACGTCAAAATCGCCACAGGCTCCGACAGCGTCAGTCCATACAACAGCGACAGCGGATTGAACAGCGGACCGGACATCGCAAACGCCAGCACCGTCCCTCCCCGGATTCGCGCACGCCGCAACTCCCGCACCACCGGTATCACGCCGAGGGAACAGACCGGCAACAGCATCCCCAGAAGCCAGGCACGCAGCAGGGCACTGCGAGTCCCCTCGCCGAACAGTCGTCGAGTCCCCGCGGTGCCGAAAAATGTCCGCAGCACTGCAGTCGTCATCAGGCCGGCCAGCACAAACGGTGATGCCTCAGTCAGACTGACAAACGCCCGATAAAAGAATCCAGGTATCATCATCGCGTCCATCACGCTCTCTCCGCCACACTGCCGGTCACTCACTGCCGCCGCACAACCGCTGCACACTTCAATCAACTGTTCAGCCACGCCCGCTCACGGTTCCCCTCGCGCATTGGGATCACGCGAGCTCAGCACCAGTTCTCGCAGCCCCTGCAGCGATTTCCCCACCCGCTCTGCCCGATCCCCCGACAGTACTCCGCCACCGGCCAGCTCCGGCTGCAGCTGCCGTGCAAGATTCACCGCGCGGTCAAAATCCTGACGCTTC
>Ga0209990_10001486_pt1 | contig 19792 bp, 36 predicted proteins | sample NOAtaG_6_FD_187304 | JGI IMG/M metagenome (GOLD analysis project Ga0209990, IMG submission 187304) | Freshwater lake microbial communities from Lake Erie, under a cyanobacterial bloom - NOAA_Erie_Diel5S_2200h metaG (SPAdes) (version 2) | ecosystem: Environmental > Aquatic > Freshwater > Lake ...
ATTCTTGCCGTATCCTGATTTTATACAATCAGTAAAAGTATTAGATTATCGTCGGCTCGGAAAACAACGAGTAGAAACATTTCAGGTTCTTAATATCTTATTAGATAGAACACCAACAAAAGGTTGGCGCAATCATCCAGTAACACGCATGTGGACTGGCTATGAAGAGGCACTAAAGCTATATCAAAATTATACTATCTTAGAGTGGATAGATCGTGGCTATAAAAATACGATGAAGTTTGAGGAAATAGATCATAAAAATATTGTTTTACCATTTTGGTTTGGTGAAAATGATTTTCATAAATCGCATAGATCTAACCTTCTTAGAAAAGATTACGAATATTACTCTCAATATTTTGACGAGCCAGCAGATCTAGAGTATCATTGGCCAGTATGAGTATTGCGATTTATCTAGCTGGAGCTATGGATTATGTTGGCGATTATGCAAAAGGTTGGCGCAAGTCAGCATCAGAAGCGCTAAATTTTATGGGCTACAAAGTCTATGATCCAACTTCTATTCCAGAAGAACTAGGTATGACACCAGATGAAATCGTTCAAAAAAATTTGTTCATGCAGAGAAAATCGGACATTATGCTGGTAGAATATATGCTAGAAAATAGAGCATATATAGGAACTGATTTTGAAATGGCTTGGGCTAAAATGAACAATCAACCAGCTATAGTCATGTGCTCTGCTCAAAATAAAGATCGACCATATATGAAATATATGGCCACAAAGCTTGCAGACAGTCTGCAAGATGCTATAGAATATATAGCAGTCCATTATCCAACTAACTAAAAGGAAAAAAAATGTCAGATAATAAGTTCAAGTATTTTGCGGTTACCAATACCACTTTGGTAAAGGCCAACAACAAGACTGATGCTCAGAAGCTTGCTATGGGTCGTCGAGGAGTTGCTGGTGAGGTACTCGTAAAGTCAACCGACATTGAGCGCATCTCTTCAGCAGAGGCTCATGACCAGGTAGAAGAGCTCACTGCTTGATAGTACTTTTTGAGGCAGGGTGGGCCTATTTGGCTCACCCTGCCTTGTTTAACGTTAGGACGCTAAAATGATAATTGCACAGATGGTAGGCAAAAATGAATCTAACAGATTCCTTGAACCAGTTTTACAAAGACTATCTAATCAGGTAGACAAAATTATATTTACAGATGATTGTTCAGATGATAACACAGCAGAAATAGCCTCAAAGTACGCAGAAGTTTTTAAAACGGATAAGACTCTTTTTACAGAAAACGAAGGAAATTTACGATCCAACGCTTGGAAAAATTTAGAAAAGTTTGCAAAAGAAGGCGACTGGATTGTTGCAATTGATTGTGACGAAATGCTGTACCATGATAGAGGTTTGGATTTAAGATATGTACTGGATCAGTCTGCTTATGATGTTGTAAATGTTAGATTTTATCACATGTGGAATGAAACCCAATATAGAGTAGACAAACTGTGGGCTCCAAACAATAGTTCTAGAATCTTTAGATATCGTGATGACGGAACTTTCTTTGATAAAAAGTTAGCATGTGGGTCGGAACCAACGTATGTTGTACAATGGGTAAGACAAAGAAATTACTTTCTGCATTCTGGCCTAATGATGCAGCATCTTGGTTATGTAAGAGATGAAGATAAAATTTCAAAATATAATAGATATATATCAATAGATAAAGGTGAGTTTCACAACTTGCAACACATAGAATCAATAATGGACACAGAATTTGTATTAGTGAATTGGAATAGATAATGAAAACTGTATCAGAAAAACAAACAATAATAAAAGCAACATCACTTCTAGAATCAAAAGATAGATTCTGTTTTGTTACGTATACTAGATCTGCAATATTCTCTGCTTCAGGAGAAGTAAGAGGAGATAAGAAGCCACCAAAACATTTTGCTAGATCTATAGTTTCTGGTTTAACAAATAATAATAAAAACTTTGTTAAGGCAATACCTTTAGAACTATCTGGCTTAACTGCATCAAAGGTAAGAGAAATTAATGATGAAATTTTTTATGACGCTAACTATCTTGATTATTATATAAACAATAGTTATGATGTTTATAAGATATTTATGAATAGATACTTTAAAGAACAAGACGCTCTAGTAATTAGTTTTCAAAATCAAAGTTTAATTTCTAGAAACTTTGGAGATAACTCTTCTTATATACAGGTTCCTTATAATGACTTTTACGACAAAGTAGACAGCATAACGGCTCAAGTATCTGAATTTAGTACAGGATACTCTTTGTGCATCTTGGATTGTCCAATGTTTAGTTCTGCAATTGCTCCAAAGATTTGGGAAAAAACTAATATGTCGATAATGGACCTGGGCAAGTCTCTTACATTAGCTAGGTCTTTTCATAAAGCTAAGTGATACTCCATGCCCAGAAAAAATTGGGATGAGTCAATAGATGATAATGAATTTTTAATAGATTTATTATTTGAAACAAAGCTCTCTCTATCTGAAATAGCAAAAGAATCTGGACTTTCTATAAATGATCTTAATAAAAGAATCAACCATTTAGGTTTATCTTGGATAAAAGATCATCATAAAAAAATGTCAAGAGGCCAGGCAGCTCTGACTAGTATTATGCAAAAGCTGTTACCTGGAGAAAAAATTGTTAATGAATTTCATATAGGAGAAAGACTAAAGTTAGATGTATATTGTCCAAAATATAATCTAGCAGCAGAATATCATGGAAGACAGCATTTTTACTATACTCAAAGATTTTTTGATTCTAAATACGAATTTGAACAGGCCCAAAAAAGAGATCAAAGAAAACTAGAACTCTGCAAACAGAATGGAATTGCTCTTATTGTATTTAGGTATAACGACTTACTGACAGAGCAATCCGTGTATGATAGAATGCTAGATGCAATACGTCACTGTGAAGTCGATAATGTTGAAAGCAAAAAGAGATCTATAAAAGATGATCCCTTTTACATAAAAGCAAAAAAACACAACGCCGATAGACGAAAGCAGTACTACAAAAAAGTGAAAGATAGTAAAAAGAAAAATGGATGAAGTAGTAGAGCTTCAAAAAACAGAAGAGTATCCAATAGAGTATCAAATATTTGCTCTATCTATGAGAGTTAATGGGGCTATAGTTTTTTTTGATTCCAATCTGCCAGAATCAATAGTCGGTTCTATACACGGTCAAACTGGTATTAATGAATTTTATAGAGCTCTCATATCTTACTATCACACTACTAAGATAGATATTGTTGACCCAGTAGCTTTTAGAATATGGCTTGAATCTGAGACAGATATATATCCAGCACTGGGTGGAGTTGCTGGAGTTGACACAATGATGGACATATTAATGTCTATTGAAGTTTCTACAGCAGAATCTGTTGTTAATATTATCAAGTACAAGGCGAACAAAAGAAGACAGCTCGATTACCTTCAAGAGCTTCAGATACTCCTTACCCAAAAAGGAGAAAAAACTGATAAAGAGGTAATGAGAATTGCAGAGATTACATCAGAAATTAAGGATCTAGAAACAGAACTTAATTATAATCCTCTAGATAATGTTACAACAGCCTTTGACATATCAAAAAGAGCAGACACTCTTTTAGATATACCTAACTTTTTACCAACTCAGTACAAGTCCTTAAATAGGGCCATGGGTTATACAGATCAGGGCGGGTTTTTTAAGGGAGCTGTTCATGCTATCATCGCTCCGTCTGGAAAAGGAAAGAGCACCTTTGCTAAATGTTTGGTTAATCATTGGGCCGACTCTGGATATAAGGTTTTGTTTGTCAATTTTGAAGAAGCAGTTACACACTGGGAGAGAGTGCTGATGACACAAATAATTGGGAAAAATGTCTACGCTGAAGCAAGAAACTGGACTGACTCTCAGAAGAATGAAAATCTAAAAAAGTTTAAAGACAAACTATCTGAATGGGGAGACAGATTTATGGTTAGGCATGATCCCGACACCCCATACTTTGAGGACCTTGAAAGATGGCTCAGAGACATTATGGGCCACGCTGAGTCCCTTCCCGATGTAGTCGTAATTGATACTATCCAATCAATGTTCACCAGAGGGGCTGGGAAAGGTAAGCCTAGATGGGGCGAATTTGAAGAGATGATGGTTAGATTAGAAAAATTAGCAAGAGATATGAATTGCGTTTTAATCATCACAGCCCAGGAAAACGCCAATAGAATGAAAGAAAGACGTGAAGTAGTACAACAATCGGATACTGGTGGATCTTTAGCAATTCAACAAAAGTGTGCAGTCACAATTTTTATAACAGAAAAGAAACTAATCAGTGGAGACGAATCAGAAGACGAGACAATCATGCAGTTGCAAATACCAAAGAACAGAATAACTGGTTCAACATTTGTTTATGATTCTCCGTTAGTCAGATATGTAGACGAAAAAAAGACATATGAAGAGTATGAGCCAATAACAAATGATTCATACTCTTCATCAGAAAATCAATCTTATATAGACGAGATTGCAGAATCAATGTCTATTATCTAGGAGAAAAATGAAAAAAATTACCGTTAAAGAAATAAAAGATTTTCAAACATGTGAGAGATTATATGATTTTAGATATAATCAAAATCTTCCAGAAACAATTGGCGGAAGACACTTAATAACGCAAAGGTTTGAAAACACAATGAAAAACGTAGTGCAGTTTTTCTTTTACAAAAAACAATCTGGCGTTATAGCTTCATACTCATCTTTGTTAAATAGGTGGCAAAAGTTGTGGTATCCAAAAGATACAACAGCTTATGACATAATACACGAACAGCATGAGAGTCTTTATGGAAACATGTCTAGCTTAACAACTAAGGCTGCTGGAGCATTACTTAATCTTGTTGAGTATTATTCAAGTCCAGAAATTATTCCAATGGGAATAGACAATAGCTTTATTGTTCCAATTAATAAATCTTTATATATTGAAGATTCTTTTGATCTTATATATAGTTTAGACAAAGACGTTTATGTTGTTAAATGGGTTTTTAATTATAAGTTAAAAAATGAGTTTATGCACGTAGCAGATTTTGCAGTGATGCATAGGGGGTTTGAGCACTCTTATGGCAGTAAAGTAAACAATGCTAAGTTTGGTTACTACGATCTAATTCACCCCAAACCAGAATTTGTTCAATATGAAATTAATAACGAAGATATAGATGCACTCAAATACTGGAGTAATTCCATAGAAAATGAAAAAGTATTTCCCTCTAGAAGAGGTGTTACAACATATTGCAAACAGTGCCCTCATGACAAGCCCTGCGCAAAATGGGATAAATGGTTTAAAAAAGAAATGAGCAATAATGAAAGATGATATATTAGACGAGATACTTTCCGCAAAGAAAGAAATTTCCTTCTTAAAAGAAGAAGACAAAATACTTGAACCACTTTTGAATGAGATTAACCTTATTAAAGATGAATCTATAAAATCTTTTGTGAGATCAATTTTATTAAGAGCTGATTCTTTTTGGAAAATACCATCAAGTTTTTCTAGAAAATATCATCCTATAGATGAACACAATGAGGGTGGCAATGTCATACACACAAAGAGAGTTGTTAGGGCAGCTAATGTAATGTGTGATTCTCACACTCTTCCAGATGAAGATAGAGACATAGTCTTAGCAGCATGCCTATTGCACGACTTGACGAAAGGCATGAGTGTCGATAAAGAAATGTTTCAGTATGATCCAATGCATCCTTATACTGTTGGGCCATTTGTTAAAAAGTGTCAAGACTATGACAGAAACTACGCTTCAGAAAACCAATCATCAACAATATATCTTTCAGAAGAAATTGTTCAATCAATTCTAAGATTAGTAAGATGTCACCTTGGGCCATGGTCTCCAGTGCCAGAAACAAATCCAATAACATATCTTGACATGATAGTTCATTTAGCAGACAATATAGCTTCTAAAGTTCACTATGTAGTAGATGGCGATCAGGTTATAAAAGAGAGATGGATGTTTTAACTTGGAAACAGAAAACAGGTTAGAGAAAAGATTTATTATACTTCAAAATTTAGATTATTATATTAATGAATCTGTTTATTATAGAACCCATAAAGAAGATGTAGATCTATCAACTCCGATTCACTTGTGGACCTATGATGACGAAAGTGGTATGATAGATATCCATGAAAATATCTGAAGACAATAATTATCTATCTCAGTGGAAGTATTATGAGGTAGCTAGATACGTTCCCTCTCTGTCTAGAGTTATTAGAGACAAAGAAGGTGGAGAGCCAATGATGCTCTCATGCTCTAACATCAATGAATATAGTACTAAGAACAATAATACTGGTATATATACTTCTGTATTTGCGTATAATAGTAAAGATATACACAAAGCAACTAGATTGGGTCCGCTTTATTTTGATATGGACAGTGAAGATATAGAAATTGCATTCGTTGAATGTAAAGCTCTATACAACCATTTGTTGCAGTTTGTTCCAGAAGCATCAGTTCTAGTCTACTTTACTGGTAAAAAAGGTTTTCACATAGAATGCGAACCAGTAGCTCTTGGCATTAGTCCGTCAAACGAATTGTCAAAAGTATATAGATATATAGCAAATGACATAAAAACAAAGCTAGATCTCTCAACGCTTGATTTTTCTGTTTATGATCAAAGAAGAATGTGGAGATATCCAAACTCAAAGCATCAATCAACTGGTCTTCATAAAGTATTGTTAAATCCAAAAGATGGACACAACTTGATTCATGCCGACATTGCTAAGATATGTGAATATGCAAAAAACCCTCAGTCATTATTAGTAGCAGATCAAGAATTTAGTTATAAATCAAATGAATGGTATAGACAATATACCTATGATATGGAAGAGTCTTTTAAGAAAAAAGACAATCCACTTGAATACTTTAATAAGTATGGATCAAAAGCTTTTAAAGAAGTATCTAATAGTCATAAGAACTTCAACAAGCAAAAACTTCTTAACAATTGTTCTGCTATAAAAAGACTTGAACAACAAGCAGAATCAACTGGTTTTCTAGAGCATGAAGCCAGACTTTTTTTGTGTTCTGTTCTCACATATACAGAAGAGTCTATTATTTACCTACATGAAATACTTAGTAAATGTAATGATTACAACTTTCAAAAGTCATCAGCCCATATCAATGACTGGATCAAAAGAAGACAAATGGGGATTGGCGGTAGGCCCTACACATGTGAGAGAGCAAACTCTGTTGGTGTAGGTTGTGGGGAGTGTCAGTTAGACAAGAAGAATAAATGGGTAAAAGTTGGCGAAAGATATGTTGAGACTCAAGAAAAAATATCTCCATCGCCTATCAGATTTGCTTATGATACAATAAATGAAAAGGAGCAAAAAAATGGAAAGTGAAGATGATGTAATTGGTGTTTGTTCTGAGTGTAAATCAGACCAACCAATGCAGTACATGTATGATAGTAAGTTTGCACAAAATGGAACGCCTCCAGTATGTAAGTACTGTGGAGGGGTCGTTATAATTACTTACAGAGAAACAAGAGATAGATCCTTAAGACAGTCAGACAGAGACAGAGGAATTAGTTGAAAAACTGGACCAATCTTCATAACCATACCGTCTACTCAATGCTAGATGGTCATGGTGATGTGTATAAATACTTAGACAGAGCAAAAAGGCTTGGAATGTCCGGCCTGGCAACAACAGATCACGGGAACATTCACTCATGGCTTGATTTCTATGATGCTGGTAAGGCTGCAGGAGTTAAACCAATATTAGGATCTGAGTTTTATCAGGCAAGAAAAACAAGATTTGATAGAGATGAAGAAGAAAGATCTGGTCCAGCAAAAAACGAGTGGGAGCAGAGAGGCCCATACCATATAACAATCCTTGCAAAAAATAATGTGGGATATCATAATATAATTAAGATGTCTTCTAAGTCTTTCTTACAAGGATACTATGGCAAGCCGAGAATAGATCACTCGCTAATTGAGGAGCACTCTGAAGGAATCATTGTTCTATCAGGGTGCTTAAACGGTGAGGTAGCTCAAGCACTTCTGCGAAACGATTACGAATTTGCATTGATGTCTGCAAAAAAAATGCAAGACATAGTTCGGAAAAGAAAACTATTTCATAGAAATTCAAGATCATGGACTAACAGAACAAAGAAAAATATCTGACCAGCTAATTGAGATAGCTAAAAAAATTGGAGCAAAGATAGTTCCAACAGGAGACTGTCACTACGTAGAGAGATCAGACTCTAAAGCACATGATATAATGCTTTGCGTAGCAACAAACTCAAATATAAATACCCCAGATAGATTTTCTTTTTCTGGTGATGAGTTTTATCTTCAATCATATGAAGATATGAACAAGACATTTCCAGAAGAGTGGTTATCAAACACAATGATAGTCAACGATATGGTTGATATTGATTTGTCGTTTGGTGAAATACACTTTCCAAACTTTCCAATTCCAACACAGGAAGACTCAATTGACTATTTCGAGCGCCTTGCATGGGAAGGTTTGAAGAAGAGGTACGGAGACCCACTGCCTCAGCATATACTTGAGAGAGCTAATCATGAATTAAAAGTAGTCAAAGACATGGGCTTCCCAGAGTACTTTTTGGTCGTATCTGATTTAGTTAAGTGGGCAAAATCTAATGATATTAGAGTTGGGTGGGGTAGAGGCTCAGCTGCAGGAAGCGTTCTGTCCTACGCTTTTGATATTACAAATCTTGATCCAATTAGATTTGGTCTAATGTTTGAAAGATTTTTAGTTGAAGGCAGAAAGTCTATGCCAGATATTGATTTAGACTTTGATGACCGACATAGAGATAAGGTTATTGAGTATGCTAGACAAAAATATGGAAGTGACAGAGTTGCGCATATATGCACATTTAACAGAACTGGAGCTAGACAATCAATTAGAGATGCGGCTAGAGCTCTTGGTTACGATTTTATTTCTGGAGATAAGGTAGCAAAACTAGTTCCTCCACCTGTTCTGGGCGTGTCTAAGACGCTCTCAGAGTGCATGGAGGTTACAGACTTCGCAAAGCTGTATCAAACAGATTCGGACAGCAAAACAATTATTGACACAGCTTTTGGTCTCGAGGGTTTGGTTAGACAAACTGGCATGCATGCAGCTGGAATAGTTATATCAAAAGGGCCTTTAGTTGACTATCTTCCAATCATGAGAAAAGGCGAAGATAATCCTGTAATTACCCAGTGGGATATGGGAAGAGTTGAACAGTGTGGACTATTAAAGATTGACTTTTTGGGATTAAGAAATCTTGGTGTAATTGACAAATGTGTAAAGTTAGTTAAGAAACATCGTGGCATAGATTTAGATATTGATAAAATACCACTAGACGATAAATCTACGTATGCAGAACTTTGTAAGGGAAATGCAATAGGAGTATTTCAGCTCGAGTCTTCTGGCATGAGAGAGCTAATGGTTCAGCTTCAACCACAAAACATTGAAGACATAATGGCTTTAATTTCTCTTTATAGACCTGGGCCAATGGGTTCAGGAATGGATAAATTATACATTGACAGAAAACATGGTCGATCAAAAATTGAATACGACCATCCAAATTTAGAAAAAGTGCTTGGACCATCTCTAGGCATCATGTTATATCAGGAAGATGTACTAGGGGTTTCTAGAGAGTTAGCTGGGTTTAGCTCAGCAGAAGCTGATGACTTAAGAAAAGTCATAGGCAAAAAGTTAATGGATAAGATAGCTCTTTTTAGACAGAAGTTTGTAGACGGATGCGTAGCTACTTCTGGTTTATCTAAAGATAAAGCCAATAAAATATATTCTGACATTGAGTATTTTGGTGGATATGGATTTAACAGAGCTCATGCTGCTAGCTATGCCATGATATCTTATATAACTGCTTATCTTAAAACGAATTATAGGTCAGAGTATATGGCAGCGCTACTAACATCAGTAGCTGGTAATAAAGATAAACTTTCTCTATATCTTTCTGACTGCAGAAAAGTTGGAATAGAGGTACTGCCTCCTTCTATAAATAGTTCTCAAGAAGACTTTACTGTTTTAAATGATTCCCAGATTGTTTTTGGGCTGTCAGCAATTAATGGAATAGGTTATGCAGTTTCTGAAGCTATATTAAGTAACAGAAATGAATCTAAGCCCTACACTTCAATGCATGACTTCTTGAGAAGAACTAACGTGGCGGTACTAAAGAAGAGTACCATGGAACATTTGGCAGCCTCTGGCGCTTTTGATGAACTTATCACAGATGATATAGACGATTCTTTTGGAAGAAGAACTGAGCTTAGTCTTTTGGAAAAAGAGAAAGAAGAACTTGGTGTTTACATATCTAAAAATCCAGTAGATGGAATATGGGATATTATATCCACTTCAGTATCTGATGAAATCGTAGACATTAAAGATAAAGAGGTCGGCAATAGAGTAACTGTTGCTGGAATATTATCATCAACAAAAAAGATTTTAACAAAAAAAGGCATGAGGATGTATAAGTTTAATATTGAAGATATATCATCTGATATTGAAGTTATAGTTTTTCCAAGAGAATCAAAAAACTATTCAGAAGACTTCTTTGTTGACGGAGAAGTTGTTCTACTCAATGGGTCAATATCAAGAGATGGAGACGATGAAAACTATACAACAAAACTTGTTTTAAATTCTTGTGAGAAATTTGATTTAAGCAAATTTGCAGGTGGTAAACCAATATATTTAAAAACAAATTCAAATGTATCTAAAGAAAATATGACAAAGATTAATGATATAATTAATGCAAATAATGGTGGATCATATGTATTTATAGAAATACAAGAGGGCCCACAAAAAATAAATGTTAGATTTAATAAATCAACATCTTTATCAGTTAAAGATCAACTAGAACAAATATTAAAGGAATCACAATGAGTGCAAAAGGATCTTATAAAAACCCTACAGAAAACCCATGTTGGATTTTTTGTAGTTCATGCAACAGATGCCAGGATAAGGGTAGGTACAGTAAGTGCAAATCGTGTTCTGGTAGATACGATCCAGAAGGTAAAATAGAACCACATCCGGATGACTTCTGCGATTGTAAAAATGGCGTTTTAAGATGGAGAACACAAGAAGGTCGACTTGTAATGACTAGATTTAAATCTAATCCTTTTAAGGGTACAGTCAAATATGAAAAGAAGTCTGAAGACGAGAGAGACTGGGACTCATACGTTAAGGATATGAGAGAAAAGCTAAACGACCCTAACTGGAACCCTATAACGATTGTAGATGAGGATTAATATGATAAAGCACGAATCAGGACGCGTAACTTTAAGTAACATTACTCTAATCGAATATGACCAAGAGCAGGGATTTCAGTCTAAATATTTTATTCAAGTAGGAGTAGTTGGCTTATATTGTACAGAAGATGAATTAAAGGACTTATATACGGTTCTTAATTACTATTCAAATATAGAAGATTTTGCCAAATGCAATATTAAAATAGGAGATGAAAATGTGGCCATACGTTGAAGATGATCATATGGAAATAGGCCAAAGTGGATGGGTTTCTATAGGAGAAGGTATCTATAGAAATAAATATACTGGTCATATCTTAGATGATTCTGGAAATGAATATGACAGTAATGGAAACATAGTTTCTTCTTTTGAAGAAGATGATAAATGAGTTCTTTAGATATAAAAAGTATAGATGATTTATCTGATTTTGAAAAATTATCCCTAACAGAGTTTAGTTATTCAAGGATAGACACTTATGAAATGTGTCCTTCTAAATATTTTTTTTCTTATATAAAGAGAGAGCCAAGGCAATTTGGCGAGGCTGCTGTTCTTGGAAATATCGTTCATGCGGTTTTAGAGGACGTTGTGTCAAGTACTGACACCTTGTCTTTTGATGATATGAAAAATAAATATCAAGAACATACACTATCTTTAGACCCTAATTCACAAATATCAAAAACACTGATTTCTGTCGGGCATGAAATTATAGAAGAATTTTATGACACAAATGAAGGAAAGTTATTTGATGTATTTGAAAAAGAAATGGGCTTTAAGTTTATTATAGGAAACTATTTAATTATTGGCTTTATAGACAGAGTAGACGTAATTGGGGACTCTGTACATATCGTAGACTATAAGACTGGCAAAAGAGAAGTCGCTGCAAAAGACGTGCACAGTAATCTTCAGCTTGGCATATATGCGTTAGCTGCATCTCATTTTTTTCCAGGTAAAGAGATTACGGCCTCATTACATTACCTTAGAACTAATAGATTAAAGTCTCATACCTATTCAAATGAAGATTTAGATTTAATTAAAAGTAACTTAATTAAGAGAATTAATCATATTATGAATGATCAGAACTTTCTGCCAACAAAGAATGAAAGATTTTGTTCATTCTGTGATCACGCAAAAAGCGGGGCCTGCCGGAATAGGGGCAGTAAGATTAAAGAAATTCAATAAAGATATATAAAAAAACCCCCCTCTCCTAAAAAGGAAAGGGGGGTTTTTTATTGAATGGATTAGAACTCTAGCTCTAACAGCTCAACAGGATTCTCTTCGACTGACTGGATGAGATCGAAGTCGCTCTCGATTACAGTCTTAACCGCATCGCTGTGGTTAATTCCAAGACTAACGAGGGTGTCGATTGCATCCTCGTTGATCTGCTGGTGCATGCTGTTGATGATGGTAGTAATGGTGTTCATTGTTGCCTTTCCGCCTTATGGCTGGTTTAATTTGTTTTTTGTTGAAATATAAACTATAATATAATTGTTGTTATTGACCTGTAAAGGATACCAGTATGAATATAGATGGCGCAAGTCCTGAGGAGTATTTTTTTTCTAGATCCAGAAAAAAGAAACATCCAAACTTTAAGTCCCTCAAGTCAAAAGCAATTGACAATGACATATTAGAGCAAGAAACTAAGAATGTCAAGGGCAACGCGTATAGGCACACAAAAACTGGCTACAGAAAAGATCTTGGAATGAATTTCAGGTCCAACTGGGAAGCAAATTTTTCTAGAATACTTAACGCGTATGAAATAATCTTTGAGTTTGAACCAAAAGTTTTTACCTTTCCAGTAAAAAGAGGAACAAAAGGTTATGTTCCAGATTTCTATTTACCAAAACACGATGAGTGGATTGAAATAAAAGGTTATCTCGACGATAAAAGTAAGATTAAATTGAAAAGATTCAAAAGGTATTATCCTTTAGAGTTTGATAAACTAACTTTTATTATAAGCAAGTACTCGACTGACGCAAAAAACTTTGCAAAGCTACTTGAAATTAAAAATGTTATATTTTATGAAGACATAAAAAATATTTATATGAATCAAATTCCCAATTGGGAAGGAAGTTAAAATGGCTAGTTATAAAGAACAATATTACTCCTTAGAAGAAGAGGAGATGCAGGCACTAATTGCTTCTGCAAAAAAACGGAAACAAAAAAGACGCAGAAGAACTATTAAAAGTTTTTAATAATTTTCTCACAAAGTATGTAACAATGCTCTATGTTGGAAAATATAACATAGGCGACTATGACATTAGAAGATTTGTTTCTTTGTTTATTAAAGACAATTTTACACGCTTTGCATTAATGAAAAACAAAATGAATTCTCAACATTCTAAAGTTGTTTTTGAAGCGATGAATCGGAATAAACTATATGACGAAAAGATACTGCACAGAAGAAGATGTCAGGCAGACTGTAAACATGACATTTTTTCAATGTATTCAAAGGTATGAAAGAAAAGATTCTGAAAAAGGCCCGATACCATTTAGCGCATTTTTATATAGTTATTTCTTTTATCTTTTAAAAAAGAATGTAGATACATTTTTAATTGACCAGTTAGGTAGAAAATCTTTTGCCATTCTTGATAATTCTTCATCAGAAAATGGAGAACAAGAAAGTGAGGGTCCAGGGATTAATATTGACACAATGGAGCATGCCATCACTGATCTTATGTTTGCAGAACCAATAGATGAGTTCTGGGTTTTGGGGCAAACCGCTATGACTCCATTTGATGAACTTACGGTTCAAGAAAGACAATTATTAAAATGGAAGTATATTGACAAGCATAGGTCATCTGAGATAGCATTGAAGATAACGGAGCACCCCAATACCGTTAGAGAACATATGACAAAGATCAAACAAAAATTAAAAGAGATAATAGAAAAGAACAACATGTACGATCTAGTAATACCGATTGATCTTGGAGATTGATTTGAACAAAGAATCTATAAACGAAATACTTTCTGTTATGTCTGGATTTTTAGAACCTCAACTAAAAGAAGTAATAGCATCGATAGCAGATGGTGAGTCTATCAAAAAATACTATATAGATATACCCGATGCCAACGTTGTTGACCTCACTGTGGAGGACCTTGCCTCACTCGTAGCAAGATCTTCTAATGTTTATGGAAGAGCTGCTAGATTTGCAGGAATTGCAAGAGCGCAATATAAGCTCCTTGAAGGTCAATATAAGAGAGTGTATAAAGCAAATAGGGTTGGCAAAAACGAATCAGAAAGAGAAGCTAACGCCATAGCTGCTGCTGACGCAGAACATATGGCACTGGTTGCCATGGAAGCGGTTGTCGAGTTAGCGGAGTCTATGGAATCTTCAGCTCGCATATCTTCTGAATCATCAAGAAAGCTGATGGACAAAGTGCAGTCAATGCAGGTCGCATCAGTAAGACAAGAAAAGGGTTACTTCTCTGAAGTAGATTTTAGGACGTATTAATTATGTATATAGCACATTACAAATCTGTAAATTCATCAAAAGAATTTTATGCACAAAAGAGAGAAAAGCTCGACTTTCCTACTCAAGTTCAAATGAATAATGAAAGATACATGCTACACTCTACATATATAGCAGCTGCAAAAACCATGCAAGAGAGAATTGAATCTAGGGCAAAAGAGCTTGGCATTCCTTTTAATGTAGAAATTAAATAAATATGAATATAGAAGTTTTCTGCGACGGAGCATCAAGAGGGCAGGGGCAAAAAAAATTTGGAGAAGCATCGTGCGCCACTGTTGTGTATAAAAACAGAAAAAAAGTAGCACAGTTTGCTAGAGGATTAGGTGCTAGAACTAACAATGAAGCGGAGTATGAAGCTGTTATAGCTGGTCTTTTAATATGTTCTTTATCTGATTTTGTTGATCCAATTATTTACACTGACTCTGCAGTTGTTGCTAATCAGATAAATGGAAACTGGCAGTGCAAGAATGAAGCTTTAGTCCCTCTTTTGATGACAGTTCAAGATATAAGGGAAGAGTATTCTTTTAGAGTTGTTCAAGTTAAAAGAGCTTTTGTTTGGGAGCCAGATATGTTAGCTAATCAATTCTTAGATCAATTAGAAGAAAAAAAGAACGCAATGAAAAAGACAAAGTGATATAATATGTTTATGAATATTCAAGAATTTGATCATAATGAGCCAATTATCATTGGACTGGCTGGTAGAGCTGGAAGTGGAAAAACTTCAGTAGCAGAAAATATAGTTCCTAAAGGATCTATAGAAACAACAAGATATGGAATGAAATGGGACCATATCTTTTATGCACTTCCGTTGTATGAGATGTCTTCAATAAGAAGACACATAAAGGGAATGAACGAAACTAATAGGCAACTGTATGCGCTTCATGAGGTGCTGTACGAAGTTTATGGTAGTAATCCCTTAGGAAGCATACCCTCGTATGAGGACTTTGTTTCAAGAGTTTTTGATTTAAAAAATTTATTTATAGAACCAGAAGGAATAAAACCAAGATCTTTCTTACAAAAAGCTGGAGATATATGTAGAAAAGATTTTGAAGATTGTTTTGCAAAGTGGGGCATATCAAAGTCTATGTCTCTTTATAGGGACTATATAAAAGTAACTGACGAAGAAGAAAGACTGCCTTACGCAGTTATAATATCTGATGTTCGTTTTGTTAACGAAGCAGAGAACATACTGAAGCAAAAAAATGGCGTTGTAATATGCTTCGAAGCCTCAGATGAGACTCTTCAAAATAGAATACTTAAAAGAGATGGCCAACTAATGGACCCAGCTTTAGCAGCCCATAGATCAGAAAAGCAGATTGATATCATTAAGGGTATTAGTTCTTTCGTAATTAATACAGACAACATGTCGATTGAAGATCAGACATCTGCTACAATATCAGTACTAGGTTTAGGAAATTTAACAAATGCCTAAGATATCAAAAACAGCACAAGAGCAATCAACAGATTCACCAATAGAACAGGTAGTAAATTTAATGGCACAGGAAATATCTATCTCCACAAATCCAGTTTTTATTTGTGGGGTAAATAGAAAAATAAACATTGGCAACTTTGAAAACATAGATGTCTATGCTGGGGTTACAATACCTTTGGTAGATGTAGATCCGGCAGATAGAGAAGCCTTAGCAGAAGCTGTTAGACAGGCTGCTATGGATGGATTTTCTATGGTTTCCAGAGAAACAGGGGAGCGTTATTCGATAATCAAAGATTCTCAGCAAGGTAAATAATGAGTTTTTATATTTACTATATTTTAGGAAAGTTAAAAAGGAAGTTAAAATGTTTAAAAAAGTAGCCCTAAAAATTAAAAAAGTACTATTTTCTTTTAAAAAGAAAAATGCAACAGATCCAACATCAGCTGCACTAAATGCACTAATTGATAGTGTGGTAGCTGACGTTGAGGAAGTAGCTAAAGTAGTTGAGGCTTCTGTAAATGAAGTCACAGAGACTGTCAAAAAAGAAGTTAAAGAGGTATCTTCTGTTGTAGAGCAAAAGGTTCCAAAGAGAACACCTGCAGCAAAGAAGCCAGCTGCAAAGAAGCCAGCTGGCACAGGCAAGCCAAAAGGCAGACCAAAGAAAACCTCATAATTGTAGTTTTCATATAAATAAAAAGTCCCTTCAGCATTAGTTGAGGGGACTTTTTTTATTACTATAATACTTATGGCTTACGCAAAATTCAGAAAAATTACCAAGGGTAATGTTAAACCAAAAAGGAAACCTGATGGCAAAGAAAAAGACAATCCGCCAAAAGAAAATAACCAAGGTAATGGATGAGTTTGGCAGAGGTGCGCTTCACTCTGGTAAGGGTGGGCCTGTTGTTAAGTCTCGCAAGCAGGCTATCGCAATAGCCATTTCTGTAGCTTCTAAAAGAAGGAAGAAATAATGGCTATTAAAAAAAAGATTTATGTTAGTGGCCCAAGAATGGGTCAAAACAATTCTATGTTTGGAATTGAAATAAAAGACATAATGAATAAGTCTTCTAATAAAAGCAAAAAATCAAAATCTAAAGGAAATAAAAGTGGCAGCAAAAAAAGATCCTAGATTAAAAAGAGCTCGGAGTATCTGGTTTTAATAAGCCCAAAAGAACTCCAAGTCATCCTAAAAAATCTCATATAGTAGTTGCCAAGTCTGGCGATCAAGTTAAAACAATTAGATTTGGACAACAGGGTGTTTCTGGCTCCCCTAAAAAGCAAGGTGAATCAAAGTCCTATGCTGCTAGAAGAAAATCTTTTAAGGCCCGTCACGCTAAGAATATTTCTAAAGGCAAAATGTCGGCAGCCTACTGGGCAGATAGAGTGAAGTGGTAGTATGGAAGCTATAACCGTTGCCATTATTGCTGCCGTTGGTGGCGTTATAGCAGCCCTTATACAAAAGGGTAGAGCAGAGAATAAAGCTGATCACAACGTTGTTGCCAGTATGCTGGTGACGGTTAAAGATGATATAATTAATCTGCATCACAAGATAGATCACGTTGATGAACAAGTAGATAAAGTCGATGATAAATTAGATGGCCACATTGATTGGCATATGAAGAAAATCGAAAAAGAAAAACAAAGAAAGACTAAAGGAGCATAAAATGGCTTACGGAATGAAAAAAGAAAAAGGCATGGGAATGAGTGCTAAAAAAGGTGCAGCCAAAAAGGGCGCAATGAAAAAAGGTGCAGCTAAAAAAGGTGCAACGAAAATGACTGCAGCACAAAAAAAGCTTCCCCCATTTATTCAAAAGGCAATAATGAAGAAAAAAGGCAAGTGATGCCTTCTAAAAAAAAGTCAGATAAAAAATGGATTCAGGGAGCGATTAAAAGACCTGGAGCATTTACTGCTAAGGCAAAGAAAGCTGGCAAATCAGTAGCGGGTATGGCAGCTGCCGTTACAAAAAATCCAGATAAGTATAGCAAAACTACTGTACGTCAGGCTAATTTAGCTAAAACACTTAGAAAGATTTCTGCTAATAGAAAAAAGAAGTAAATATATTATGAACATTAAAGATAAGTTAATGATTTATATAACTATTGGAATACTAGCTTTTATTGGCCTTGTTGTTCTAGGTGAATATTCATCCATGCTTTATACACAAAACCAAACTGGCGAAGCGGTAGCAACAAACCCTGAAGCAATTGCCTTAGTGCAAAATGCGCTGGTAGGGCTTATTGGAATTATTGGTGGCTACCTAGCAGGTCGAGACAATCAAAAAAAGGAAGATGAATAGTCGCAAATGGCAAAAGTAAACAAACCAACTAAACCATCACTTTGGTCCGCAGCAAAATCACAGGCTAAGGCAAAGTTTGATGTCTATCCCAGCGCATATGCCAATGCATGGGCTGCTAAAAAGTATAAGTCAATGGGTGGAACATGGAAGACTGTTTCCACCAAAAAGGCAAAGAAGAAGTAACTATGTCTGCTGAGAAAAAAGCTTCTAAAAGAAAAAAAGAAATCGAAAATGAATTAAAAAATAAAGGTTCATTTTATAAAGACGAATATAAAAAAAATTTAAAGAAGAAGAAATAATATGGCTGGCCCCAAAGGTGTTGGATTAACTAAATGGTTTGATCAGAAATGGGTCAATATCGGTGCTCCAAAAAAGAAGGGCAAATTTCAACCCTGCGGAACTTCTGGTGCTGGAGGTTCAGGGTATGCTAAGTGTGTCCCTGTAGCTAAAGCTAGGGCAATGTCTGCTTCTCAGAGAAAGAGTGCAGTACAAAGGAAAAGGGCTTCTGGCACTCCACAAAAAGGCGTTAAAGGTCAGGCACCTAAGAATGTGGCAACTTTTGCCAAGAGAAAAAAGAAAAAATAGTTTTAATGTCAGAAGAATTAAGCGATGTCTTTAGTGGCTTTATGCCAATGATAGACAATATAAATATTACTCCAGAAGTTTCCATGATTAATACTGAAGGGGAGTTGTTAACTGCTCACACTTTTAGTATAATTGTTCGTGATGGAACAGAGTATGTTTTTAGTATCAGTAACAATGATCTTATGAAACTTTGTTTTCTTATTACAAAAGTAATAAATAATTAAAGACGGAGTTTATAATGAGCGAACAAATGTGGACATGGCTATTATTTGCCATGGAACTTATTGGCGTTTATGGAAGTTATCAAGTAGGAAACAAAAGATGGTATGGCCATATGATTGTGGCTTTACATTCTATTCCATGGGCTTTTTATTCAATAGTATTTGATAAGCCAGGATTTATGGCTATGTGGGTTTTGTGGCAGTGGGTTCACTGGAGAAACATGTGGAAGTGGCGCAAGGATAATGGTCGATAAAAATATATATTGTTTTTGGGTTGGAAATAACAACACTGAAATGAATGATAATCGTAAAAACGGTTTGGCTTCTTTGTATGTAAATTCAAAATGTGATGTTATATTAGTAGATAATGACAATCTGCATACTTTTATATTAGAAGATCACCCACTACATGAGGGATTTAATTACTTATCTGATGTCCATAAGGCTGACTATTTAAGAACATACTTTATGCACCACTATGGCGGTGGATACACAGATATTAAGCCATGTTCATGGGACTGGAATCCATACTTTGATCAACTAAATAATAATACAAACGCTTTTGGAATA
>Ga0209990_10001490_pt1 | contig 19776 bp, 14 predicted proteins | sample NOAtaG_6_FD_187304 | JGI IMG/M metagenome (GOLD analysis project Ga0209990, IMG submission 187304) | Freshwater lake microbial communities from Lake Erie, under a cyanobacterial bloom - NOAA_Erie_Diel5S_2200h metaG (SPAdes) (version 2) | ecosystem: Environmental > Aquatic > Freshwater > Lake ...
GAGGCGGAGTTTAACCTTGAACTCTTTGCTGAAAAATGGGACAAACTATATCCCTCGATCTCCAAATCTTGGCGCAGTCATTGGGCGAACATTATCCCCTTCTTTGCGTTTCCTCTTGAGATTCGCAGGGCGATTTATACGACTAATGCGATTGAGTCGATGAATAGCAGTTTGCGGAAGGTGATTAAGTCTCAGCAGATTTTTCCGACCGATGAGGCTGCTTTCAAATTGGTCTATTTGGCTATGCGGAATATTTCTAAGAAGTGGACGAGGCTCGATTCGTGATTGGAAACCTGCACTTAATCGCTTTGCTATCCTCTTCGAGGATCGTCTCCTCATCTAGCTTCTAGACTTTACACATTTTACTTGACAGTCTCTGTGCCGCATCGACAAAGAAAACGGCTCTTTGACCAGATTTAGCTTCCTCTAAGCGTGGTTCTAGTTTTTTTTAAAATTCCTCTTGTGCGGCTGGGTCTGCCTTAGCAGGTATTAGTCCTACTCGACGACAACTCATTCCCATCGATTTCAAAAAATGACGCACCTGTTCTCGACTACGGACAATTCCTGTCAACTCGGCAATTGTTGCTGCTGCATGAGCCAGAGTTTTGGGTGGATGTTCTCGAAAATATATCTCTAAACTTTCCTGATGCTGTTTGAGTTCACTCTGTGGGCGATTAAAGGTCAGTTCTTTGAGTTTGCTTATCCCTCCTTCTTTATAATCTCGTAAATAACTCAACAATGTCGGTTCAGTGATTCTTAGCAGTTTTGTGATTTCTTTGTGCGCGTATTTCTGACTTTTTAGGTATAGTGCTTCCATTTTTCGCTGTACTCGCGGATGCGGATGATGGAATCTTTCGTAATGTAGCGCATCTATTTCTTCTTTGGTAAATGTTAGTCGGATCATCTTGGAACAAAGTTAACGTTTCTTCCATTCTTCCCTTTTTGAAAAATAAAGTCTACCCCCTGTCAAAGTATAAATATAAATTTCGCTCTTTGCATAACCTCAACAATTACCCTCTGAGGGTAATAGCTTATACTAAGGACAATATACCTGTTGGAAATAATCTATAGCAATCCTAAATTGTTAGTGGAAGTGCACCCCAAAGGTGTGCGCTTCCACTAACAATTTAGGACTGGTAAATTATGAATATGGGCAAAAACATTTAGCATTGCTATAGATCATCAATCTGAAAATTCTCAAGGGCGATCGCAACATGTGTCCAATGAGTTCCGCCTTGGAGAAAGACAGTGTAAGGCTCACGCAGGGGACCATCTGCCGAAAGCTCTAAGGTACTACCATCAATGAATGTTCCTCCAGCCATCACAAGTTGACTAACATATCCCGGCATTTCTCCTGGCACAGGATCAACATAGGAATCAATCGGGGAAAAGCGCTGAAGATTACGGCAGAATTCAATTAATTTTTTCGGATCACCTAATTGAATCGCTTGAATAATATCGCGACGTGGCTCACAGGGTAGAGGTTTGACTTGATAGCCTAATTTGTCAAAGACATAGGCGGCAAGGTGACTGCTTTTCATCGCTTCGCCAACCATTTGTGGAGCAAGGAATAAACCTTGAAAGAGAAGTCGATTGAGGTCAAAGGTTGCGCCACCCTCACGCCCAATTCCAGGGGCGGTAAGACGTTGAGCCGCAAGTTCCACATATTCGGCTTTGCCTGCCACATAGCCCCCTGCAGTGGCGATTGTTCCCCCTGGATTTTTAATTAGGGAACCTGCCATGAGGTCAGCACCTACCGCCGTTGGTTCGCGATCGCTAATAAATTCGCCGTAGCAGTTATCGACAAAACAGATAATATTCGGATTTTGTTGCTTGACAACTTGAATAATTCTAGCGATATCCTCGATCGATAAACTTGGTCGCCATGCATAGCCACAGGAGCGCTGGATTAAGACCATTCTCGTTTGTGGTTTAACGGCAGTAGCTAAAGCTTCCCAATTTACGCTACCCGTAGGAGTAAGTTCAACTTGACGATAGGCAATCCCAAAATCTTTGAGCGAACCTGCATAATTGGAACCTTTACTATCGGTGGTGAGGGGATAGCCTATGACTTCTTCAAGGGTGTCGTAGGGTGCGCCAACTACTGATAAAAGCTCGTCAAGGGGACGCAAAATTCCGAATAGACAACAGGCGATCGCATGGGTTCCTGATACAAATTGGACGCGCACAGCAGCGGACTCTGCATCCATTACCTGTGCAAACACTTCATCCAAGACATCGCGCCCCATATCCCCATGTCCATATCCTGACACACTGGCAAAATGATGTGCGCCCACACGGCGATCTCGAAAAGCTTGTAAAACTCTTTCAAGATTAGCTTTGACTTGGAGATCTATTTTGGTGAAAGTAGGTGCGAGGGCTGTAACTGCTTCGGCAACAAGCAGTTTCATTTTGTCAGAGGTCATTAGTTTGCGGGATTTTTTTGCGGGTAATGATCCTACGTGAATTTATTTGGTTTTGTCTAGTCATAACGTCAAACCTAAATGGTTTGCGGAAGCAAACCATTTCGTGGTGCGCTTCCACAAACCCAAAGATCTACAAATGATTGAGGACTGCTATATACTCTTGCCATACTTTTGACTTTTTTGTTCTAAGGGACTTGCGATTAATTAAAGTACCTACGGCTTCGACTTCGCTCAGCCAACGTTGGCTGAGCGAAGTCGAAGCCATACAAACTCGATGGTACTTTTTTTCTCGTCAAGTCCCTAAGTATTATGGCGATTGCTGTCGTAAAGTATAGGTATATGACAAATTTTGAAAAATTTTGAGGGAAAGGTTTTGCCTACGCTGGGAGTAAATATCGACCATATTGCTACCATTCGCCAAGCTCGTCGTGGTGTCGAGCCAGATCCTGTCGCAGCAGCAGTGATCGCTGAATTAGCTGGTGCGGATGGGATAACTGTCCACTTACGTGAAGATCGTCGTCATATTCAAGAGCGAGATGTTCGATTACTCAGACAAACTATCCGTACCAGACTCAACCTCGAAATGGCTGCAACCCCCGAAATGGTGGCGATCGCTCTAGATGTAAAGCCTGACTATATTACCCTCGTGCCTGAACGTCGCGAAGAAATAACTACTGAGGGTGGTTTAAATGTAAAAGCTCAATGCGATCGTTTGGCTAAATTTGTGTATCAATTACAAGGAGCTGGGATACCTGTGAGTTTGTTTGTTGATGCTGAACCAGAACAATTGCAGGCTTCTGCGCGAACAGGTACAAAATTTGTGGAATTACATACAGGTACTTATGCTAATGCCCAAAATGAGGTGGAGTATAAACGTGAGCTTGAACTATTGACTAAAGGTGGAGAATTAGCGATTAGCCTAGGGCTAAGGCTAAATTCGGGACATGGCTTAACCTATTGGAATACTCGCCCTATAGCACAGATTAAGGGAATGGAGGAGCTAAACATTGGACATAGCATTATTTGCCGAGCTGTGTTAGTTGGTTTAGATAAGGCGATTCGGGAAATGAAAGAGTTGATCAACTCATAAAAGGAAAGTTTGAGTGGGTGTGCGGACTCTCTTACGAGAAAACTGCTTATGTCGATTATATGGATTATATGGTAGCTGCAAAGTAATTTTTTTAGTAACTGTGTTGCGGGCGCGAAGCGCTCGCAACACAGTTACATTGCATGACTACCCAAATTATTTTAGTCTTAGTTCATCGTTGGGTCTAAATTAATGGGCTAATCAGTTCAAATATTTACAGCCTATTGAGGCTTTGAGTAAGTAGCTCAACTTAATTAAAACTAAAAACCAGATTTTGTTCCGCCCGCTACGCGGGCGGAACAAAATTCTCGGTTTTTAGTTTACTTATGTCTAGCTACTTAGTACAGAAATACTTTTGAAAGTGTTGCGAAGCGGCACTTTCAAAAGTATAGCGGTTTTCAAATGAGTGTGTACTCATTTGAAAACAAAAAATCAGTCCCATTAAGAGTTTTGAGTTTTCATTTTGCCGTAGGCAAAATGAAAACCGCTATATTTCTGGGGTTTAAGTAAGCGCAAAGCGCTGTAGCAATCCTAGATAGTGTGTGGAAGCGTAACCCTTCGAGGTAGACTTCCACAAACTATTTTAGTTTTAAATCTACTATCTTCATGACAACACCTATCCATGACTCTGTTTGATTTAGCTAACATTTCAGTCGATCGCTATGTCACGGTAATCGTTGATTGCATTGGGATTGATGATTTGCTGACCTATCGGATTCCTGAAGATGTCGAACTTCAAGTTGGTGATATTCTTAATGTTCCTTTAGGTAATCGTCAAGTGGGGGCGATCGCGTTACAAATTACTGATACTTCCCCAATTGCTGATCTTGAAACAGAAATTAAGGAAATTAGTGCTGTAGTCAGTTCAGGGATTTTCCCAAAGACCTATTGGGAATTGTTAACGCGCACGGCAGATTATTATCGGACTCCCGTGATGCAAACGGTGAAAACGGCTTTACCTCCCAAATTGCTCGAGCAGTCTCATTACCGTATCAAAATCAAGCAATTAGAAGTTCCAATGATGAATCTAAGTGCTACCAAGTCAGCCCAAATGGTGTGGAATTTTTTGCAAGAGCATCAGGGCAATGCTAAAGGGCTAAGTCGTCGCTATATCCAACAAAAGCTTGGTAGATATACAGGTGCAGGGCTAAGGGAATTACAAAAACTAGATTTGATTGAAACGGTTTTAGAATTACCCAATCGTCCGCAGCCTAAGTATGAAGATATTGTGGTTTTAATTAAGGTTCCTGATCGCGAAATCACGACTAGACAAGCAGAAGTATTAACCATTTTGCAACATCAAGGCGGAGAATGTCTCAAGACTCAATTATGTAAGTTAGCAAAAACCTCAGCCTCCGTGATTCAGAACTTAGAGATTAAAGGATATGTCGTCATCTCTAAAAGAGAATCTCTACGATTAGGGGGCAAAAGTCATACGGTCATTCGCGATCGCGCTAAAGCTCTCACCTCTGATCAAGATTGTGCCCTACAGCAAATTTTAAAAGCGATCACCAACAACAACTCATCCCAATTTCTGCTGCACGGGGTAACAGGCTCAGGTAAAACTGAAGTGTATCTGCAAGCGATCGCGACTGTCCTCGAAGCTGGCAAATCGGCATTGGTACTAGTACCTGAAATTGGTTTGACTCCGCAATTAACGGATCGCTTTCGAGCAAGATTTGGTGACGCTAAGGTAAATGTGTATCATAGTCAGTTGTCGGACGGTGAACGCTTTGATACATGGCGCTTGATGCTGACAGGAGAATCACAGGTAGTCATTGGTACGCGATCGGCGGTCTTTGCGCCATTATCTAAACTGGGATTAATTGTGATGGATGAGGAGCATGATAATAGCTTCAAGCAGGATCAACCTCAACCCTGTTACCATGCGCGGACAGTAGCCCAGTGGCGATCACAGTTAGAGCAAGTTCCTCTTATCATGGGTTCCGCAACTCCTTCCGCCGAATTAGTCTTTGCTCAGAAAAAGCAGGAATTAATTTATTTGGAACTGCCTCATCGCATTGGCAATCGAGCAATGCCACCGATTGAAATTGTGGATATGCGAGATGAATTTAAGGCAGGTAATTACTCGACTTTGAGCCGCAAATTACAGATCGCGATCGCCGAAATGCTAGAAGCAAAGCAGCAAGGAATTCTATTCATCCATCGACGCGGCTATAGTACCTTCGTTTCCTGTCGCTCCTGTGGCTATGTTGCGGAATGTCCCCATTGCGATGTTTCTCTCTCCTATCACGATCCCATTTCGCCCACCGCCCATCAACCCAAATCCGCCCATTTGCGCTGTCATTATTGCAATTACACCCAAATCCAGCCAAAATCTTGTCCTCAATGTAATTCACCCTATTTTAAATATTTTGGTAGTGGCACGCAAAAAGTAGAACAGGAACTTACCAAATTATTTCCCAATATTCGCCTGATTCGTTTTGATAGTGACACCACCCGCAACAAGGATCAGCATCGTCTGCTCATTGATCAGTTCCGCTCGGGAGCCGCCGATTTGTTAGTGGGAACCCAAATGTTAACTAAGGGTTTAGATATTCCTCAAGTAACTTTAGTAGGTGTAGTTTCTGCCGACGGATTATTAAACTTTTCCGATTATCGTGCAGGAGAACGAGCCGCACAAACTCTCTTACAAGTGTCAGGTCGAGCAGGTCGTGGCGAAGAAGATGGCAAAGTCATCATGCAAACCTATACCCCAGAACATCCTGCCATTCAAGCAGTTCAAAGCTATCGCCTAGAAGAATTTATGCAAACCGAACTAGAGATGCGAGAAGCATTGTGCTATCCCCCCAAAGGGCAAATGGTGTTGATTCATCTCAGTAGTGAGAATTCTCAGACAGTAGAGAATTCTGCGAATGAATTGGCTGAATATTTGCGACAATTAGAGAACAATTGGCAAATTTTAGGAGCGACTCCCGCTACGATTGCGAAAGTTGCCAATCGTTATCGCTGGCAAATTTTATTAAAATTCATGCCCGAAGATTTACCCAGTTTACCTAGCTTAGAAGAGTTACGTATGCTAGTAAATTCTAAAGCAGTTAGAGTTGCGATCGATGTCGATCCACTCACAATTTTATAAACGTTAACGTCAGTTCGGGTTAAGCTGGCAAATTTTAAAAGCCCAAAAGTAAAAGCATTGCTAAGCAATGCTTTTACTTTTGGGCTTTGAGAGAGGGTTTGCGTAGCAAACCCTCTCTCAAAGCCCGTTTCAAATTATCCCGAACTCGCGTTAAACGTTAGATATGCAATGTAATTGTGTTGCGGTACTACCCTATAAACAATGTCTCGCAACGCGAGACATTGTTAGGACTTACGCAAACCGAAAGAATTTATTTCGCATTGGGTAGATGTGGTGCGGGCTTCGCCCGCACCACATCTACCCAATGCGTAAGTCCTAATTGCTTCATTTTAACGGAAGTTCCATACTTCGTAACGACGATTGCGGAGGGTGAGGATCTGTCCTTCGGTGCTACTTGGCAATATATCTAGCCAGATGCGACTGCCATTCAGATCACTAAATATCAGGGAGCCATCACTCGCAAAAACGATCGCTAAAGGATAATGGCGATCGCCTAAATCAACTTGCGATCGATCTAGTAGTAGTAAATATTCGGACTTACCTAAACCATCTAAATTCACTGATAAAAGAGACCATTGCTGTTGCACAAGGACACTAAAATCTTCAATACTCATGGAAAACTTTCCATTGCGTTGCAATTCGCTATAAATAGCCCGAATCAAACGTTCAATAACTTTCGGTGAGAGGGTGAACCAATCGACAGTGATTCCCTTGGAGGGAGCGAAAGTTCCACCACTGGTTACAAGAGCAGGAATAATACTCTTGTTCAATAAAGGGGCAAGACCTATTTCCCCTGAAGCTAGGATTTTTAACTGACCACCATTGCTAACCCACAAGGATTGGGCAGTTAAGAATGCAGTTTGAGTTCTGCCATAAGCATCATAGATCACTAGACCGAGATTGTTATTCATTGACAGTCCTAAAACTCGCCATAGGAAAATCGACGAGCGATCGCTTAATTCGGGGAATGGTTCGTTGCGCCATTTATCACCATCTTTAATTAGATCAATTTGGACTTCGTACCAAGCTTGCCCTGATTCTAACTTGGGTGGTGGCAGGAACCATTCTGAACCTGTGCTGTCTTTGCCTAAGTAGATAACACTGCCTAGCATTTGCTGGGGTTTGATGGCAATCGGAGCGAGATCAAGTCGCTGTAATAATTGATTAAAATCCTTTGGCTCAACTTTTTGTTCTCTTAGCCAATGCTCAGCACGTCTCAATCCATTGCGCTGTGAAATTACTAGCCCTCCCCAGAGCTTGATTTCTATTGATCCTGAAAGGGGCAGCATGGCTGTCACTCTCTGCCAAATGTGCGGATGATACTTATTCAACATTTCGGCAATGCGATCGCCTTTATAGCTCGTATCATTAGCGATCGCTAGGGCCTCACTCCAGCGTCCATCTATAATATTTATTAGTGCTTTTTCGCCAATATTGGCATTGGGATTATCTGCTCTTTCGGAGGTGATTTTGGCATGAAAGGCAATCAGGTCATACTGTTCTTGCAAATAAGTTGGTAAGGTTTTGTCCTGCGATCGCAACTCATCGATCATCAATTGAAATTTACCTAATGCAGGTGACCATAGCCCAACACTTGCCATCACTAGAGCATCTTGGTAAGCCTTAGATTGATTTTTTGCCTCATTGAGATTGATTTGGCGTAACTGAATTTTATTGATCGAATTAGTAATCGACTCTTCAGGTTGATAAACCAAGTACATTGGCTCAAATTCCTGAGTTTGATTAATCACTAGTTGCGTAGAATTAGGATTACTCGTCAATACATTGCGCCATTTAGGAAGTTCCCCTGCGGCACTTGTCCAAGCATCGAGTTCAATTAGCTGAGACTGCTTATCGGTCACAAAATAATAAATTTGCCCATAGGCGATGCCATCAATATTTCCCGATGTACTAAACCAAATTCCATCTTTTTGATCACCAATTTGTTTGGGTGGATTATCTATTAGGGATAATTTTTTTAAGGGTAGACGATTGCGGTTGGGCTGCATTCGCGCAGGAATAGAATAAGTCGCATATTTAAAAAGAGGAGATCGCACAAAATACTCATCAAGACCCGCGATCGTCTTGGTACTGACCAACAAAAATTTCTCGACCCCACGATCCCAAACCATCTGATAAAGACGAATTTCTCGGATGTTCTGGGTCTCTTTCTCCAGAATCGCGTAGATGACCTCTCCCGTTTTGAGATTGTAATTTTCGCCGAGCTTAAGCTGGTTACGCGCCAGTTCATCTTGAATTTGCTGAAGATTTTTAGGAATATTCCATAAAGATTTAGGGTAAAAGGCTGGTGCTTCGGAAGATGCTAACCATTTAATCGCTAAGGGATTAATTAGATAAATCGCCCCCATAGCAATGAGACAAGCTAGGAGAGGAATACTGCATACTATAACTACATTCGACCAAGTTATGTAATCGCGTGGATCTCTACTTTTACCTGTTAATAAAAGTTTTTGGGATTTTGAATTTGATTCTAAATTGGGTTGATCAGCTACTTGATCAACATCTATGAATTCGCGATCTTTTTTGACTGGATCGCCTAAAGATTTTGAAGATTCAGGCAAAGAGTCCATGCGTGATATCGGCAAATCTTGGACAGATGACATAGCCTAGCATATCTAGGCTGAGATTAATAAAACGTCAGTTCGGTTTAGGCAAACCATTTTATCCCGAACTCGCGTTAATCAACATTCGTACTGGTAAGGAACTCGCCGAGAAAAAAGGTCTCACCGAGTTTGCATGGCTTCGACTTTGCTCAGCCAAAGTTGGCTGAGCAAAGTCGAAGCCGTAGGTAATTTAATTAATCGCAAGTCCCTTATCACAGCCTAAATTAAACATCCGATCTGCTTTTTGTCCCAATACTCTCCCCGCATTTGTACCAGTCAGAGTCAAAACTTCCTTAGCAGTTAAATGAATATCGACAGCACCGATAGGGACTGGAAGAGTTTCGAGAATTTTGCCATTAATATTGCCAGTTCTTTTGCCATTTTGAGTTAAAGTCCAGAGCTTTGCTAGTCCATCATCACCACCACTGACCAAATAACAACCCTCAAGACTAAGTGCAACCGAGCGAACGGGTTTCCCCCCGTGAGCAATCCAACTATCAACTAATTGACATGGACTATTACTCTGCAAACAAGCACTGAGATCCCAGACCGAAATATTACCTTGATTGTCAGCAGTTGCCAGTAAATTACGTCGGCGATCGGGCACGGCAATACTCTGAATGTAATCATCCTGACCACCTGATTGAAGATTAAGGTTTTTCACGGAATCCTTAACCCAGTTCCATAGCAATAGTTGGTTATAACGACCCGCGATCGCTAAAATACTGTCATTTTGCCCAACTAAGGCGATTGAAGAGATCGCAAAATCAAACTTCTTCGCTTGGGTAGGTTGTGTTGGGGGATTGGTAAACAGATCTTGGAGATCCCATCTGAGCAAAGCACCACTGCCATGACCACTAAAGAGCGTTCTCGAATCGAGGGTATAGGCTAGTCCAAAGACACGATCATCAGCCTGAGTGCTAAAAGTTGCGAGAGGTCGGTTTGACTCATTGTTCGCATCCCAAATCTGAATTTCTCCATTTTCTAATCCAGCCGCAACCAGATCGTTATTTACAGGACGGATACGCGCTACTCGCATTGCTTTTTTAGAATTCGCGATTACTCCAATATCTTGATTGAGTCCAGGGTTATAAAATCCCTCTATGAACCATTTCCGTAAAGTGCGATCATTAGAGCTACTAATAGCAAACGTACCCTTACCGTCATATTGAACAGAAGTAACAGGCGCATTATGGGGTGGAAATGGATTATAAGGATTGAGAAAGGAAAAAAACCAAGTTACAAATAGAATTAATCCCGTTAAGATGACAACGAATATCAATGGAATGATTGGTTTGATAAATAATTTAATTGATTGAATTTCATCGTTAGTATTAACCTTGGGTTCTTGCCAGTTTGCTTTTACTAATAGATTTAACTTCTTTGCTTTACCAAACCATGGTCGAGCTTTATCTATTTGTAGATTAAAATTGAATTCATTAAATGCTTCAACTACTGCTTCATTGGGAGTGAATTCGTAGGAGAAATCTTCGTTTGTCGCAATGTTTTCGATATCAAAAGTAACCTTATGGGCAACATTACTGGCATTCTTGGCAACTAGGGGAAAGATTGCAGGTGATGCTTGCCAAAATTTCCACCACGATTTCCATGCTTTCCATGATGAATTGGGAGGGACGGTGAGGGATTTCTCAGGGCAAATAAAGTCTAGCGACCCTTTAGGCAATACTTCTAAACTACATTCAGAATGAGATGGCAAGCCATTAGTATGAATGACATCGATAGTGAAGGGATAAATTTGGGAAACTGACTCAAGATCGAATGGTAAAGTACATAAAAATGATGTTTTAAATATTCCTCCAGGCTTAATCGCGAATTGTTGAATATGCCCCTTGGGAAACCATGATTCAGGCAAACCCTTACAAATTAAAGTGACATTTGTACTCTGTTGGGTTGTGTTGCCGATGACGATGGGAATTTCTACACTTTCTAAAGGTGTAACTTGCAGCTTTTGGGAGGGAATTTCTACTTTTAATTGCGATCGCGTACCACCTGCTTGCAAATTAATACGGATAATTTCGCGATTTTCTTCACGTAGCTCCATCGAAACAGCTTGCACCGTCACATTCATAACCCCCATAAACCCAGGAATAGGAGTTTCAATGATTGAGACCACAAACTCTACTAAATCCCCTGGAGGAATTTTGACACTGACATCTGGAGAGATTTTATACCACTCATATCCCACTGTTTGCACATCTGCACCAGCAGCAATCAGTTCAATTTGAAAACTGGCAAATTGATCGCTGTAATTAATGACAACTACAGAAAAAGAATTCTTGTCGGAGCCAATTTTAAAATTTAATTCTTTCTGAGGGATCTCTAAGCCAATTTGATTTGTTGACATTGATGTATTCTCCTATTTGCTGCTTATTGCGGTTTTCAAATGATTACGTACTCACTTGATAACAAAGAACAATCCTAGTAAAGGTTTTGAGTTTTTATTTTGTCTATGACAAAGTGAAAACTGCAATACTGCTATTTATTGCGAGCAGCTCTAGCACGGCTCAAAATTGATTTTAATGAATTAGAACCCATTGATAAACTCATGGCGGCTTTTTTCGCCTCGTCATTGTCCTCACGTAATTTGTTTAATTGCAGTTTCAGCCCTTGATTGCGTTCAGCAACTGTACTTCCCATTTCTTGAAATACCCTTGCCATTTTTCCCAATTCATCCTTACGTGTGGCAATTGCTTCTAATCCTTCAGGATTAAAGGAATCCTCTTCGATTTCTTTAGCGGCAACCATCAGATTTTTAATTGGGCGGAGTAGCCATGAAGAGATCGCTAAACCAACCACAATATTTATACCTAGCATGGTGATGGTAATAATTAATGTGACCCGATTGTTATCATCAATTTCTTTCATAAAAATAGATTTAGGCACAATTATGCCCACAGACCAATTTAGCTGTGAATCTTTGGATAATTTATGAGCGCTCAAAATGTATTTCTCACCGTTAAACTCAAATTCGAGAACTTGAGAGGATTGATCTTGAATGTTTTTAAATTCTCCTAAATTCTCTTTGATAGATAAACCTGCTTTTTGAAGTTTAGGATTCTTGCTTTGCGAAATTTCAAAACGCTCAACTTTATTACCTTGAGTACTAAATATCGGTTCTTCAGTTGTTGATGCGACTAAGTTACCATTCTCTTCTACTAAAAACATTTGCCACTTATCTGTAGGACGGATTGAGAGCATATACTGCTTTATCTGCTTGAGGGAAATATTAATACCCGAGACTCCCTGTAAAAGACCATCAAAATTATAGATCGGGATCGCATAGGTCGTAGTAAGTTCACGATCAGTGGTACTCACAAAAATAGAACTCCAGATGGCTTTTCCAGATTGCTTAGCCGCCTCATACCAAGGACGATTCCGATGATCGTAGACTTCATTTGTGACTAATTTGCCTCGTTCACCACTACTACTGAGTTCATAGGTTGGTCGATTGGGGATTGTACTCTCATCTCGGATTCGCAAGAAGAATTTGGAACTTGATGGGGATTGTCTTTCAATTCCAACCATTGATCCTTTTTCACTACCAAAAAAAAGAATATTTTGTGTGTTAAATTCCCTAGATTTATCGAATATCTCTTTTTGAACTTGGTTAATATCATTAGGATTGACACTCCCATTACTCAAAGCAGTAGCTAGAGCTTGGTTAATCTGCACTGAATCCTTAAGATAGGAATCAATATGCTGTTCGACTCGTTGGCTTAAATTTTTACAAAGATTCTTAGTTAACTTTTGGACTGTATGTTCACTACTATAGAAGGAAATTACATTTGTAACCGCAACTGCAATTACAACTTGGATGCTGATGACAATTGGAACAACTTGACTAATTGAGGACATAGTTAGATACCTTAAATTAAGCTTAATAAATCAGTCACAAATCAGCTATAAGCCGATGCTAGAGGAGCTAGAGCAACTAGAGCAACATATTTGTAGTACGTCGTTGATCGCTTGGAGAAATATCATTGAGATCTTGCAGCTTAATTTGCATTCCCATAGACATAGCATAACGTTGAGTTGCATAGTTCAGAATATTAATGCCTAGTTCTTGGAAAACTCGAATGTTTTCCCTGGAAATCTCCTGATCCGTAATCATTCCTCCAAAAAGTGATGAGAGAGAACCAAATGTAATAATGAGACCACCACCTATGAGGATTTGAATGGGATGTTCCAGAATTATGGGTAAGGTTGAGAAGAGGAATGGTTGACTGCGGAGGGGATGAGTTCGCGCTAGCTCAGCAAAATTTAGCAATGGTGCTTCTATAGGTAAATTACTTTTTAGAGAGTTGAGCAATTCATCGGTTTGGGCAATGATTTCGATCGCGATCGCATCTATTTCTTGCTGTAACTCTAATTGCACAGCAGGATCGGAGGCATCAACAAATCTAGGTGTGATTTGTGGAGGTAAATTCTTGTGCAGTTTTGCTTTTGCACTTTGGAGTTCCGACTGAACCGCGAGTAAATCGTCTAGCTTGGTATTTTGAATCGGGATCTCAACCAAGATTGATCCTCCCTTAGCGACATATTCTCTTAAAGATAGTTGCGTGGTTTCATTTAAAGCATTGACCTGAGTACCATGTAAATAAATTAAGTGATAGACAAGTATCTGATCGGTTGTTAATTCAGATTGGATATTCAGTTCGGGAATTGTTTCTACCATTCCAAGGCTAGGCGCTAAGCTAGTTAGGGCTTGTCCTAGAAATTTAAAATTTTGTTGGGTGTCGGCGGCTAAATTTGCATCTGCTCTAAAACAAGCTAAGTGAATCGTGTTTTGGGGACGTAGTTTAGCTTGTAGACGGTAGCGCAGATCTAACTCAGATATGCTAGGTGCAAATACATCGGCAGGCTTACGAATTGCTGATGTTTCTTGCGCGATCGCAATTCGACAAACTTCAATATCATTATCAGCAAGGGAATTGGATTTTTCGTTAACTCGAAAAGTCTCTACAATCACTTCATTAGCATTTGATCTCTTGAGCTTGCTTGGATCAACATAGCTCAGGACGAGATATACCGTTGCAATCTCTTGATCAAAAGCTGATGTGGAAATCCGAAAATCTAATGGAGTGGGGACAACGATAAAATTGCCGTTGAGATCGATCGCGATTCCAGCTTGAATTTGTATCCAACGTCCATCGCGAAATTTAGCAGGTAAGTCCGCAGGAGCTTCGATTGGCACAACCCCCAAGCCGCAGATAATTCCAGGGAGAAATAGGGATTGATACTGGACATTTTGACGTTGATGATGATATTCGTGAGCTAATCGCCAACGCTCACTATTAATCATGAGTCCATCGGAAACTTGTAAGCGTTCAAAGGACTGAATTTTGGGATAGGGAAAGTCATTCATATAATTTCTAAGTCGTAGGTACAGAATGCAGGTTTCTCTCGTTCAATGATCTGATGAATCAATGCTAAATCGAGTCTATTTTGTGAATCGTTACGAATCCTCACAATGAAATGAAAAGGTCTACGTCCTCCCGCCGATGTATTGATTCCTATTTGGGCGGCTCCGAGTACAAAGCCTCGTCCAGTCACTTCAAAAACGCTAATATGTTTTTCGGATTCTGGTAAATGTTCATCAAGAGGAAGCCCTGTGAATAGATGAATGTAAAAACGAAGTCCGCGACGTGTTCCTCGCCAACGGTAGATTTGCATTGCTTGTTTGATCAGATAGCGTTGACGCTGCATATCGATCGCTGGAGTTAATTCCCAACCTACCCAATGCGCTAAAAATGGCAACATCGTCTCTGGGGAAAGCATGGGGTCGAGGTAAGCCCATAAAGCATCGGAAATCTGGACATCAGGCTCAAAGCATTCTTCAAAAATTTTAAGTAGTCGTCCGACAAAATCAACTTCGCGATAGACATCGGGCAAGAAATCTAAATACAGGCTAGTTGGGCGCACATAGAGGCGAAAGGATTCAAGATCAAATAGTTCTAGATGGGAAACTAGCGTTGAAGTTGTTAATGATATATCTGCGTTTTCATTAGGATCTGGACTTTGGGTATAGCCACCATAAACCTGTAAGATGCCGTGGTAGTTAATGGTTAACGTTTGATTTGGAGCGATCGCATCTTGTCTTTCAAAGAAATCCGCAGGTATGAGGAAATAGAGCACCGCTTCCATTTCCGCATAGGGCGGCAGTTCATTACCCTCCATGCCAATTTGACACCATCCTTCAGGGAAATTACCCTCAACTCGTAAATCAGTCAGGAGGGTTCGATTACTGGAATTTTTGAGCTTTACGACGATTTCACTTGGCTCATTCGGATGGATCAGTAAATTGCAAGGTCTAGGCGATCGCATGGCATTTAACTTTGACTCACCCTGTTGCTGAGTGTGGAGATCGGCACTAGCTAGAGACTCCTCGTTAGCTTCGGGAGTTTTCATAGAAATAAGACGGATACTGAGAGCCTGCAGCTTACTTTTGGGAGCCATAGCAAATTGATTGGTATTGATGGTTACACGATGTTGATGACGTGACTAGATCGCAATCGCGGACTGCGCCAAGAACAAATTAACCCCGTTGGACTCGGATCAATAATTGGCTGGGGTGAGAGTCTTCTTATCCATTCTCCATTCTCATAGTGCAGTTCAAATAACTGGACAGTCCCTAAAAATCTCACTCCTTGAAAATTCTGCAATAGTTTGACAATATCAGAGGGATAGACAGGGCGACCAAATTCCCAGCCCTTTCCCTGCACACCTCCCGTAATGGGGTTGAGGAATCGATATAACATCACCTTCAATTGATTAATAATGTCCTGCTGTACTTGAGGATTGCTATAGGCTGTTTCTAGGGTGATTTCTGTTTGAACGCATACACCAACATATTTGGGCGATTCTAGCTGAATCTGGACTCCTAACATCTTACGTTCATCGAGATAGTTCAAGATGCGATCGCTTAACTGAGGTGTTAGTACAAACTCCTCAGGTGCAATTCCCTCCCCCTGTTCGATTCCAACAGTACGCACTCTTGGCACAATTAACAGCTTAACAATCCCAGCATCTTCCTTTCTCTTGACTGGGGTACAGAGTACTCTTGCCACAGTTCCTTCGCCAGCCAGCATAGTCAAATATTCAAAATCCTCTTGGTTAACTGCACGATCCCGAGTCTTTAACATTTGCGGGACACGGATAGCCACATCGTCAAGAGATTCAGCATCCGCACCATTATATGCAGAGAGGTGATTGGTGAGGCTTGCTACATAGGGGATGGCACTTTTAGCAATTTGAATACTACCGCGTTGTACATTGCCACGAAAGCCGCCGCCCGTGCGATATTTCACCATTTGAATGATTGAACCTTTGGGCGGGATTGCGCCATATTGCGCGCCACTAGAACGAGAAACGATCGTTGCTGCATCGGCATTGAGAGCGATCGCATTATTGCCATCAGGGATCACCCTCTGCATTGGATCACCTTGTAACCTCATGCGTTGTAATATGTGCTGACTCTGATAGTTGGGAGTTTGGACAAAAGGTCCAAACTGAATCATGCCCGAAGTAGAATCAATTACATAATGCAAATCATTGGCTCCCGACTCCGAAAAGTTGCTCACTTCTCGCCATATTTGCGGCAAGCCTACAGGTGGACTCACTAAGAGATATTCATTCTCTTGGCGGGGTAATACAGGTTTATTGAGTAAATAAAACACCTGACCTGATTTGCCATTACTTTCGCCCACCACTTCATTGGCGATCGCATAACATTGAGTCACTCTCACGGTTCCTCCGAGCGCACGGGCACTCATGCCGATAATACGTGGCGATCGGCTATATCCCGATTGATTGTCCGTCGGTTGCACATAGCTACAACGTAACCAGCGCCCGCGATAGGTTGCAAACTGTGACACGTTCCAAGTTAGCGGTAGATGGAAGATAATCTCGGCTCCTTGTAAAGGGTTTATTCCCTCATTGGCTAACTCACTAAAGCTAAATCCTTTGGTGTGATCATCACTATCTTTGAGCAATACGGGCTGCCATACATAGCCATCCCACGCCTCCCAATACCTTGGTGGATTGTTGGGATTAATACCTGTAGTAGTTGCTGATTCCCCTTTAAACTTGACTGCTATCACGTTGCCATCAATCGGTTGTTCTTCATCAAAAACTACATAAAAGCAATTATTTGGCTGGGGCGGATCACTAAATAAAGCAATTTCTTGTCCCGACCATTCCTCGTCATTATCTTCAGACCAGACATCCTGCAAAAGATCCCGCAGAGATTCAGGCTTTTCTTCAATTGTTGAGGCTGCAAGCAGATTAGAAATACGTGGCTTGGCAATTACCAGAGGTTGATCGGTGCTAAAAATAATCGCCTCCTCTTCCTCCGTGCGTACTGTTGCCACCTCGCTCCCCGCAGGAATTGTATAGGTTTCAGGCAAAGAGGCACTCAAATAAAAGGTAACTTCAGTTTGAGCAGGGGCTGGTGGTTGTAACCGAATCCCTAATAGTTCTAAGAAAGCAACATAATTCCGACGTGGCACTTGGTTAAACCGCATCAACATTTGATCGGTTAACCAAGCAAATAATTCAATCAGCGTTACGCCAGGATCGCTAGGGTTGTAATTTGTCCACTCAGGACAATATCGAGGAATTCGCAGCAGACATTCATTCACTAACTCCGCAAAGGTGCGATCATCAAGATCGGATTTGGGTAAATTGGGGAGAAAATCAAACTCTCTGGTCATTACACAAAGCTCTCTAGTGAATTATACCTTGCTGAATTTTACTAGCTAGACCTGCGTTTTAATTATTAACTACCAAATTATTTAAAAATGCTTAAACCTAAATTAAATGACTTAACTTTCGCGATAGCACTTTTCTCGCCAAAAATCAACATTAATAATACTAATAACTGATGTTACGTGGAACAAATATCACCCTCACCCCTAGCCCCTCTCCCTTGATGGGAGAGGGGCTAGGGGTGAGGGTCTTAGAAACTTCCACGTAACATCAGTAATAATACTTAATTTACAGTGCTTTGCGCTTAATTAAAGCCCAGAAATACTTTTGAAAGCAGCGCGAAGTAACGCTTTCAAAAGTATTTCTATACTACTCAAAGCCTCAACAGGCTGTATTAGAGAGTGTCCTGACAGGACACTCTCTATACATTAGGACTTACGTATTATTTTTCACTAGGAGGTAGTAAATAAAAGGGATAAACCATACTGCGGATATCATGCCCATCTTTGAGGCGATATAAAATCTTGAGGTCAAGACGACCTCTAATCGGATCGGGTTCAGCATAAACTCCCGTCACTTTAATCCGTGGTTCCCATCGATTCAGCGCCTCCTCCACATAAACCCTTGCTAACAGAATCGTCTGTGGATTCATCGGTGCAAAGGTCAAATCTGCTAAACGACAGCCAAAGTTAGGACGATACACCCGTTCACCCAATTTCGTATTTAAAATTGTGGAGATTGACTCCTCTATATTGCGATCGCCCCCATCAGTTTTCAGCCCGCCTTGAACATTCACTTTTAAGGGGAACGCAATCCCTCTACCAATATAGTCTTGCTCTGATCTGTTCATGATTTTGATACTTACGACCTGATACCTACTGATAATGACTGATAGCTATAAATAGTTATGGAATCTGCACCGTCAATTGTCCAGGCATATTAATCGAAATTACACCACCCCAAGCACACATACATTTCGCAGAATTATTGAGAGCAGTGAAATTATTGATTAATACGGTTGGTGAGCCAACAACCCAAGGAGCAACGGTTACAGGTATACAAGGCATCGGTGTTAATACACCAAGTGCAGCAGTAGTCGCAGCAGCCACCATCGGATTAGCAATGGAACTACACATCCCAAATGGTGGAATATTGGCGATCGGTGCAAAGTCCATGATCGTTGCTGCTAAAGGACCTCCTGCCATTGTCGGTGGACCTTTAGGAATGACGATTAACGAGCTTGGAGCAGCACCAAAACTGCATTGCAACATTGCTCCCATAACTACTTGTTGCCCCATACTAATTTCTCCTCTAACCTCGAACTTAATAGAAAAACAGATTAATTAATCTTAACTAAACCACCTTTAATTACAGCCATTCCACTGCCATCAACATTAACAACAGTACCTTTAATTGTATTAGTTGCTGTTGCTTCAACATTTACTGTTGCTGAAGCTTTTATTTGGACTTTGATCCCTTCAATATCAATTCCAGAATTAGAAATTACGATTTTATTACTACCAACTTTAAGCGTAATGTTGGTAGTGGCGATTAATGAGATATTTGCCGCATTAATTGTGAGATCCTTGGTCGAGCCACTTGTACCAGTTTTAACGGTAATATCACCAGTAGAAGTTAAGCTGACTTCTTTACTGCTATCATCAGCGCGGAACTTATGCCCTCCAGTAGTTTCTAGTTCGACAAATTTATCACTATCGTTTAGACGTAAATTATGACCACCTATCGTATTCAGATAAACTCCTTTTTTCGTGGTTTTATCCTCTTCAACAAACTGTAACTTATGCCCAACAC
>Ga0209990_10001493_pt1 | contig 19753 bp, 17 predicted proteins | sample NOAtaG_6_FD_187304 | JGI IMG/M metagenome (GOLD analysis project Ga0209990, IMG submission 187304) | Freshwater lake microbial communities from Lake Erie, under a cyanobacterial bloom - NOAA_Erie_Diel5S_2200h metaG (SPAdes) (version 2) | ecosystem: Environmental > Aquatic > Freshwater > Lake ...
TGGCCGAGTCCGGCATCGCCGAGATCGAAGTCACCGAAGGCGAGGACAAGGTCCGCATCGTCAAGTACGGCCCGGCTGCGGTCCCCGCGCCAATGACGATGCAGCCGGCCACTTACCTCGCCGCCCCTGCGGCCATGGCGCCGGCCATGCCAGCCGGCCCGGCGGCGGCCGCGCCGAGCGCCGAACCGGAGGAGCCCAAGGGGACGGCGGTCAAATCGCCCATGGTCGGCACCTTCTATCGCTCCCCCAGCCCCGGCGCCAAGGCCTTCGTCGAAGTGGGCCAGGCGGTCAAGCCCGGCGACACGCTGTGCATCATCGAGGCGATGAAGCTGCTCAACGAGATCGAGGCCGAGGTCGCCGGTGAGGTGAAGCAGGTGCTCGTGGAAAACGGCCAGCCGGTCGAGTACGGCCAGCCGCTGTTCGTGATCGGCTGACCACTCCATGTTCGGCAAGATCCTGATCGCCAACCGCGGCGAAATCGCCCTGCGGATCCAGCGTGCCTGCCGCGAGCTGGGCATCCGCACGGTGGTCGTTCACTCGACCGCCGACAACGAGGCCAAGTACGTCAAGCTGGCCGACGAGTCGGTGTGCATCGGTCCGCCGCCTTCCAAGGACAGCTACCTCAACATCCCGGCCATCATCAGCGCGGCAGAAGTGACCGACGCCGAGGCGATTCACCCCGGCTACGGCTTCCTGTCCGAGAACGCCGACTTCGCCGAGCGCGTCGAGAAGTCCGGCTTCGTGTTCATCGGCCCGCGTCCGGAGTCGATCCGGCTGATGGGCGACAAGGTCAGCGCCAAGCACGCCATGAAGGCCGCCGGTGTGCCCACCGTGCCCGGCTCCGAAGGCGCGCTGCCGGAGGACCCGCGTGAGGTCGTCAAGATTGCGCGTGCGGTCGGCTACCCGGTCATCATCAAGGCGGCCGGCGGTGGCGGCGGCCGCGGCATGCGCGTGGTGCACACGGAAGCGGCGCTGGTGAACGCGGTCAACATGACCCGGCAGGAGGCGCAAACGGCCTTCGGCAACCCGTCGGTGTACATGGAGAAGTTCCTGGAGAACCCCCGCCACATCGAGATCCAGGTGCTGGCCGACCAGCACCGCAACGCGGTGTGGCTTGGCGAGCGCGACTGCTCGATGCAGCGGCGCCATCAGAAGATCATCGAGGAAGCGCCCGCGCCGGGCATCCTGCGCAAGCTGATTGAAAAGATCGGCGACCGCTGCGCCGAGGCCTGCCGCAAGATCAACTACCGCGGCGCCGGCACCTTCGAGTTCCTGTTCGAGAACGGCGAGTTCTACTTCATCGAGATGAATACGCGGGTGCAGGTGGAGCACCCGGTCACGGAAATGGTCACCGGCATCGACATCGTGCAGCAGCAGATCCGCATCGCCGCCGGCGAGAAGATGGTGCTGCGCCAGCGCGACATCGTCACCAAGGGGGCGGCCATCGAGTGCCGCGTCAATGCCGAGGACCCGTACAAGTTCACGCCCAGCCCCGGTCGCATCACGGCCTGGCACGCGCCAGGCGGTCCCGGCGTGCGGGTCGACTCGCATGCCTATGCCGGTTACATGGTGCCGCCCCACTACGACAGCATGATCGGCAAGCTGATCTGCTACGGCGACACGCGCGAGCAGGCGCTGGCGCGCATGCGCATTGCCCTGAGCGAGATGGTGGTGGAGGGCATTCTCACCAATATCCCGCTGCATCGCGACCTGATGATGGACGAGAAGTTCGTGCTGGGCGGCACCAGCATCCACTACCTGGAAAAGCGCCTGGCCGCGCGCCAGCTCAATCAGGCCTAGCGCCTGCGAGCGGCTCGGATCGCACCGGCATGACCTCCACCCTCCTCGTTGCTGCGTGAACTGACGCTCATCGTGCCGGCGAACGCGGCCGAGCCGCTGTCCGATGCGCTCCTCGCGGCCGGCGCGCTGTCGGTGGCGGTCGAAGACGCGCAGGCCGACACGGCCGACGAGGCACCGCTGTATGGCGAGCCGGGCAGCGAGCCGGCTCGCCACGCCTGGCCCGAGAGCCGGCTTCAGGTGCTCATCGGCCCGGGCAGCGACCCGGAGCAGGTCGTGGCCGCAGCGGCGGCGGCCTGCGGACCTGACTCACCCATCATCAGGGCAACGCGCTCCATTGAGGATGTTGACTGGGTGCGGTTGACACAGGCGCAGTTCCCGCCGACACGGGTCAGCGAGCGGCTGTGGGTGGTGCCCACCTGGCACGAGCCGCCCCGGTTTGCCGCCATCAACATCCGCATCGACCCGGGCGTAGCCTTCGGTACCGGCACCCACGCAACGACACGGCTGTGCCTGGCTTGGCTCGACGCGCAGGTGCGCGGCGGCGAGCGCGTGCTCGACTATGGCTGCGGATCCGGCATCCTGGCCATAGCGGCTGCGCGGCTCGGTTCCGCCGCGGTTGTGGGCGTGGACATCGACCCGCAAGCGGTGCAATCGGCCCGCAACAACTCGCTGGCCAACGGCATCGCGGCAGAGCGCGCCAGCTACACTGGCCCGGATGACCTTGCAGAGCCCACCACTCCCAGCGGCCGCTTCGACATCGTGCTTGCCAACATCCTCGCCAACCCGCTGAAGCTGCTCGCCCCCGCGCTGCTTGCGCGCGTCGCCCCGGGCGGAGCGCTCGTCCTTGCCGGCTTGCTCAACCGGCAGGCGGACGAACTACTAGCGCTGTATCGCTCGGTCGATTCGGGGGTGCAACTGCGGGTGTGGGCGCAGACTGAAGGCTGGACCTGCCTTGCCGGCAGGCGCATCGACTGAGATTCCATGGGGCTCGCGACCCGTTGTCCGAAGTGTCAGGCGATGTTCCGCGTCGTCGCCGACCAGTTGAAGCTACGCGGCGGATTGGTGCGCTGCGGCTCCTGTCGTCACGTATTCGACGCGATCGGCAGTCTCAGCTACGTCGACGACCGATCGGCAAGCTCGGCTCCTCAAGCGGGCACATCTGCGTCAGGATCGGCAGCCTCAGCCCTCGCCCTATCCCCCACATCTGCCGCAGATCCAGGCGGCGTACCTCCCACCGTCGCTGCAAGCGCGCCCGTGTACACACCCGCGGCATTACGAGCGGCTCGCGGCGAAGCCGATCAAGCTGCGCTCGGCGTGCCGACCCTCCTCCTCACCGACTTGCCGTCGCAGCTCCAAGTGCCGGCTGCCGAAGCGGGTCGTGCAATCCGGGCCACGACGGTTTCGGCCGGTTCGCGTGCGGCTGACGCCCCGTCGCAACCTGGCGTGTTGCAGTCCGGCCGAGGAGCCAAGGACGTCGCAGCTAAGCAAGCCGACCCGGCCACAGGCAAGTACGCGGTGCCCGTTGCCGGGCGGGAGCCCGCCAATGAGCGGAGCGAGGACTCCTCACCCGCTTTTCTCCGGCGAAAACCGCGCAGCCGCGGTCTTTCCATGGTCTTCGGCAGTGGCACCGTGCTACTGGTCATCGTCGCACTGCTACAACTGGCGGTGCTCTTTCGCGTCGAGGTGGCCACCACTGTGCCGTCAGCGCGTGCCGCGCTGATCGAACTGTGCAAGCCACTGCGCTGCGCGGTGGGCTGGCCCACGCGGGCCGACCTGCTTGCGGTGGTGGGCACCGAACTGCAGGCCGTGCCAGGCACCGATATCCTGGAACTCACTGCCGTACTACGCAGTCGCGCCACCTACACGCTGGCCCTGCCAGCCGTCGAGGTCACGCTGACCGACACGCAGAACCGCGCGCTGGCTCGCAAAGTGTTCGCGCCCGCCGATTATCTGGCTGCCAGCGGCGAGCCGCGCAGCCGAGTCGATGGAGGACTGGCTGCGGGCGCCGACTACATCGTGCGGGTGAGCTTCGAGGCACGCGGGCTGTCCGCCGCGGGCTTCGTGGTCTATCCCTTCTACTTCTAACCGACTCACGGGCCCTCAAACCCATTAACAGCATGAGCACCCTGATCTGCGGCTCGATCGCCTTTGACTCCATCATGGTCTTCAAGGGCCGCTTCAAGGACCACATCCTGCCCGATCAGGTCCATATCCTGAACGTGGCCTTCCTGGTGCCCGAGATGCGGCGCGAGTTCGGCGGCTGCGCCGGCAACATCGCCTACAACCTCAAGCTGCTGGGGGGCACGCCCCTGCCGATGGCCACCGTCGGCGACGATGCGCCGCCCTACCTGGCGCGGCTGGATGCGCTCGGCATCGAGCGGCGCCACTTGCGCCATGTAGCGGGCACCTTCACCGCCCAGGCCTTCATCACCACGGACCTCGACGACAACCAGATCACCGCCTTCCATCCCGGCGCGATGTCGCACTCGCACCTGAACTCGGTCCCGGGCGATGGCAGCGTCAGGCTCGGCATCGTCGCGCCCGACGGCCGCGACGGCATGCTGCAGCACGCGCAGCAGTTCGCGGAACTCGGCATCCCGTTCATCTTCGATCCCGGCCAGGGTCTGCCGATGTTCAACGCCGAAGAGCTGGAGTGGTTCATCGCCCGCGCGCACTACATGGCGCTCAACGACTACGAGGCCCGGCTGATGAGCGAGAAGACGGGCGCCGACATCGAGTCGCTGTCGAAGAAACTCAAGGCGCTGGTTGTCACCCGCGGCGCGCAGGGCTCGCTGATCTACATCGACGGCAACGCGCACGAGATCCCGGTCGTGCGCCCGTCTGCGGTGGTCGATCCCACCGGCTGCGGCGACGCTTACCGGGCTGGACTCTTGTACGGCATCGACCGGGATCTCGACTGGGAGACGACAGGTCGCCTGGCCGCCCTGCTGGGCACCCTGAAGATCGAGCGGGCAGGCGCCCAGAACCACCAGGCCGATCGCGCCGTCATCGGCCAGCGCTTCCTCGAAGCATTCGGCTACCGGCCCTGGAACTGAGCCTTGCGGTCAACGAGCCGGCCTGTATGGCGTTGAACCAGACGGCGTCTGGTTCCGTCCCAAGCCGGGACGGCCAGAGGCCGTCCACCCACCTCGGAGAAGTCACATGAACCGTCAACTGCGTTGGATTGCAACGGCCGCGGCGGCTCTGCTGCTGGCAGGCTGCGCCACTCAGCAGCGCTCGGCGAGCGTTTACCGCGCCGGCGAAGCACAGCGAGAACAGGTGGTGCGGATGGCCGTCATCGAGAGCGTCCGCGACGTCACGATCGATCGGGGCCAGACCGGGGTCGGTACGGGCGCCGGCGCGGTGGTCGGCGGCATTGCCGGCAGTACAGTCGGCCAGGGACGCGGCTCGGCAGTCGGTGCCGTCCTCGGTGCGGTGGTCGGCGGTATCGCCGGCCAGGCGATCGAGAACAACAGCAGCAAGGTGCCGGGCGTCGAGCTCACCGTGCGCCTTGATAACGGTGAGTTACGCGCCATCGTGCAGGAGACGGACGGCCAGCAGTTCCGCCCCGGCGACCGGGTCAGGCTGCTCAGCCAGGGCGGCGTGACACGGGTCTCCCGCTAGGCTGGAGCTTCCGACCGGCGGGACCGGCACTACGGGGCGCTGCGGCGCCCCCGATTGCATCTGCGCTCTAGAACCCGCTGCGGTTGACGACCAGCAGAAGGATCTGCACGACGACGATCAGCGCGATAGGCGACAGATCCACGCCACCCACGAGCGGGATGATGCGCTGGAACGGGGCCAGGAATGGTCGCACCAACAGCGCGATGCCGGGAGCCACAGGCGCGTACGGGTTGACCCAGCTCAGGATCACGTGCAAAAGCACCAGGAAGAACACCATGTACAGGGCCCAGCGCAGCACCTGCACCAGTGCTGCGAGCAGCAACTGCGCCCACGGCCACGAGGTACCTGCGGCGCCGATCACCAGCAGGGTCAGAGCCAGCATCAGCAACGCCATGAAATACGCGGCCACGAGCGAGGCGCTGTCGATCCGACCGGCGCTGGGGATGACCCGACGCAACGGCCGTACCAGCCAGTCCGTCAATGCCAGGACGAACTGGGCAAAGGGATTGCGCCCCGGCATGCCGACGTAGTTCATGTAGGCGCGTAGCAGCAGCGTCACGCCGAGCAGCGCAGCGGTCGTCTCAATCAGCAGGCGGGCGATGTCGATGAGCAGCATGGAGCGGTCCAGCAAGCCTGCAGGATTGTATGCGGCAGGTTACGGAGCGTTGCGGTGGGCGGCGGTGCAAACAAAAAGGGCGCTGCCAAGGCAGCGCCCCTAGGTGGCACCATTTCCTTACGGTCGGCTACCCGTGGGGAAGGGCCAGGCCGCTGCAGGATTCAGCGGGGCCTTCGCCCCCGGAGCCGCAGCGGTCGAGACCGCGGGTGCCGGAGCAGGGGCTGGCGCGGGCGCAGCCGGCTTCGGGGCCGCGGGCGCCGCAGGCTTGGCTGCTTTCTTCGGTGCGGCTTTCTTCGGAGCGGCCTTCTTTGCAGCTGGCTTCTTTGGAGCAGCCTTCTTTACGGACTTCTTCGCGGTGACCTTCTTCTTCGCAGCGACCTTCTTCTTCGCAACGACCTTCTTCTTCGCAACGACCTTCTTCTTCGCAGCGACCTTCTTCTTCGCAGCGACCTTCTTCTTCGCAGCGACCTTCTTCTTGGCGGCGGCTTTCTTGGCCGGGGCCTTGGCCTTCTTGGCAGCTTTCTTGGTTGCCATGTCGATCTCCAGTCAAACAATGACGGTCGGACTCAGTGCAATCGCATTCCGCCCCGAACGCAACCATCCGGCTGATACGCCGGCTGCCGAACTCGGGCTGGAATGCCACACCGGCTGCCCGAGGGCAGCCGGTGAGCACCAAGCAAAGACGCCCCGCGCCTTACTTCTTGGCGGCTTTCTTGGCAGTCTTCTTGGCAGCCTTTTTCGCCGGCGCCTTCTTGGCCGCTTTCTTGGCCGGGGCTTTCTTGGCCGCCTTCTTGGCCGGGGCTTTCTTGGCGGCCTTCTTCGCAACTTTCTTCGTAGCCATGCGGAACTCCTTCATGCGATTGCATCGAGGTTGATGGAAACCCGGTCGCGCTCGTTACGACGAGTGCGGGCATCCGGGCTATTCATCGGCGCATGCAGTTGCGGTGTCGCCGCTTCAACCCCAGAAGTGCGTTTGAGGCGCAGATCCGAGCGGAGCGCGGAACGGGCAGCGCGAGAGCCGCTGACGCTGATGAATTCGGCACAACGCGCGAGCTCGTTACTGGCAGGGCTCAAGCGCGCAGAGACAAACGCCGGCTCAAGACCGACATTCAGGAGAACTCTGGAGGACTGCGGAAGGTGCGGGGCCGAAGGGGACGGCCTGCAATTCTTGGCGGGAGCGGGACCACAAGACCGAAGCGTCTTGGAGTGCTGTCGTCCCTTGTTCTTGAAGGTTGACGGATTTCTTTGACTGTCTGAGTTCAATTCAATGACTGATCGTCGCTTGTTAGACCAACGAATCGAGCAACCAAACTCAAGAACGATTTGTACTCGCAAACAAATCGGATCGCAAGAATTTTTCGCCCGCGACTTCGCCTTGTGTTCGATTTCTCGCACGGTCGTTTGCCCAAACGCCGCGCGGCGGACTGCACCGGGCACGGCACTGAATGCAGCGGTACTCGATGCGCGACGCATGAGGTGCGTCGTGGCGACGGCGCCCGGTCTGCTGATCCGCGCGCGCTGCCGCAACTGACGCTCTGCAGGCGTCAGGCCGACCACGTTGCCACCAAGTCGCCGGCCGCTCATTCCCAGTTCAACGCGCCGCCCGACTGATACTCGATGACGCGCGTCTCGAAGAAGTTGCGCTCCTTTTTCAGGTCGATCATCTCGCTCATCCACGGGAACGGGTTGTCCTCCTGCGCAAACATCGGTTCCAGACCGATCTGCTGGGCACGCCGGTTGGCGATGTAGCGCAGATAACCCTTGAACATCGGCGCGTTCAGGCCGAGCACCCCGCGGGGCATGGTGTCTTCCGCATACGCGTACTCGAGTTCCACTGCCTTCCTGAACAGGCCAACGAGCTCCTGCCGGAACTCCGGTGTCCACAACTGCGGGTTCTCCAGCTTGATCTGGTTGATGAGATCGATTCCGAAATTGCAGTGCATCGACTCGTCGCGCAGGATGTACTGGTACTGCTCGGCAGCGCCGGTCATCTTGTTTTGCCGGCCCAGCGCCAGGATCTGGGTGAAACCGACGTAGAAGAACAGACCCTCCATCAGGCACGCGAACACGATGAGCGAGCGCAGGAGCTTCTGGTCGTTCTCGGTGGTGCCGGTCTGGAAATTGGGGTCGGTGAGCGTATCGATGAACGGGATCAGGAACTCGTCCTTGGCCCGGATGCATGCGACCTCGTGATAGGCGTTGAAGATCTCGCCTTCGTCCAAGCCGAGCGACTCGACGATGTACTGGTAGGCGTGGGTGTGGATCGCCTCCTCGAAGGCCTGGCGCAGCAGGAACTGGCGGCACTCCGGCGCCGTGATGTGGCGGTAGGTGCCCAGCACGATGTTGTTGGCGGCCAGGGAGTCGGCCGTCACGAAAAAGCCCAGGTTGCGCCTGATGATGCGCCGCTCGTCCGGGGAAAGACCGTTGGGGTCTTTCCAAAGTGCAATGTCGCGCGACATGTTGATTTCCTGCGGCATCCAGTGGTTGGCGCAGGTCGCGAGGTACTTTTCCCAGGCCCACTTGTACTTGAACGGCACCAGCTGATTGACATCAGTGCGGCCATTGATGATCCGCTTGTCGGCGGCATTGACGCGCCGCTCGTCTGCTGCGGCTTGCGAACTGGTCGGCGCGCCCGGCGGAACGCCGTAAGCCGGCATCGAGCCGGGCGACTGCAGCGGTTGCAGACGAGGCATCGGAACCGGGTTGGCGGCTTGTTCGTCCCAGGACAGCATGTGGGGTCTCTTCCTCTTGATGTTCTTGTCGGTTGCGCGCTACTGGCACGCTTCGCAGTCGGCAAAGCCAGGATCGCCCGGTTTGAGCATGCAGACCCTGCCGTCGGCCTGGGGCATCGCTGGCGCGGCCCCTGCCGCGGCTGCGCCGCCGCTGGTCGGCACCGCATTCAGTTGGCCAGTGCGGGTGGTGGTCGACTTCTCGGCGTGCGTGGCGCCAATCGTGCGCAGGTAATAGGTGGTCTTCAGACCGCGCAGCCAGGCGAGCTTGTAGGTCTCGTCCAGCTTCTTGCCGCTGGCGCCCGCCATGTAGATGTTGAGCGACTGCGCCTGATCGATCCACTTCTGCCGGCGCGCTGCCGCCTCGATCAGCCAGGTGGGCTCGACCTCGAACGCGGTGGCATAGAGCCGCCGCAGCTCGGCCGGGATGCGGTCGATCTTCGACAGGGACCCGTCGAAGTACTTGATGTCGGAGACCATCACCTCGTCCCACAGCCCCAGCCTCTTGAGATCGCGGACCAGGTGCTCGTTGACTACCGTGAACTCACCCGACAGGTTGGACTTGACGAACAGGTTCTGGAACGTCGGCTCGATGCAGGCATCGACGCCGATGATGTTGGAAATCGTCGCCGTCGGCGCGATGGCCACGCAGTTCGAGTTGCGCATCCCGTACTGCCGGATGCGGGCGCGCAGCGCGTCCCAGTCCATGGTCGCACTCATGTCGACCTCGACGTAGCCGCCGCGCTGCTCGGCCAGGATCCGCAGCGAGTCCTGCGGCAGGATGCCGCGGTCCCACAAGCTGCCGGCAAACGACGAGTAGCGGCCGCGCTCGGCAGCCAGATCGGTAGAAGCCCAGTAGGCGTAGTAGCAGACCGCCTCCATGCTGCGGTCGGCGAACTCGACCGCCGCCTCCGAAGCGTAGGGCGTACGCATCAGGTGCAGGCAGTCCTGGAAGCCCATGATGCCCAGGCCGACCGGACGATGGCGCACGTTCGAGTTGCGCGCCTTGGGAACGGCGTAGTAGTTGATATCGATGACGTTGTCGAGCATCCGCATGGCGGTGCCGATCGTTTTCTTCAGCTTGGTGTGGTCGAGCACCATGCCACCAACGCCGTCGGGCGACATGTGGGCCGGGAGATTGACCGAGCCGAGGTTGCACACGGCGATCTCGCTGTCCGAGGTGTTCAGCGTGATCTCGGTGCAGAGGTTTGAGCTGTGGATCGTGCCGGCGTGCTGCTGGGGCGAGCGCAGGTTGCAGGCGTCCTTGAACGTGATCCAGGGATGCCCGGTCTCGAACAGCATCGACAGCATCTTGCGCCACAGCTGCACTGCAGGGATCTTCTTGAACAGCTTGAGTTCGCCACGCGCAGCTTTGTCCTCGTAGCGCGTGTAAGCCTCCTCGAAAGCCTCGCCGGTCTTGTCGTGCAGGTCGGGGCAGTCGCTGGGGGAGAACAGGGTCCAGTCACCGCCCTGCATGACCCGCTTCATGAACAGATCCGGGATCCAGTTCGCGGTGTTCATGTCGTGCGTGCGCCGGCGATCGTCGCCGGTGTTCTTGCGCAGTTCCAGGAACTCTTCGATGTCTAGGTGCCAGCTCTCGAGGTAGCAGCACACCGCTCCCTTGCGCTTGCCGCCCTGGTTCACGGCCACGGCCGTGTCGTTGACCACCTTGAGGAACGGCACCACGCCCTGGCTCTTGCCGTTGGTGCCCTTGATGTGCGAGCCCAGCGCCCGCACCGGCGTCCAGTCGTTGCCCAGCCCGCCGGCGTACTTGGCCAGCAGCGCGTTCTCCTTGATCGCCTCGTAGATGCCGTCGAGATCGTCCGAGACGGTAGACAGGTAACAGGAGGAGAGCTGGGAATGCCTGGTCCCGCTGTTGAACAGCGTGGGCGTAGAGCTCATGAAGTCGAACGTGGACAGCACGTCGTAGAACTCAATGGCCCGCGCCTCGCGATCAAGCTCGTTGAGCGCCAGCCCCATCGCCACCCGCATGAAGAAGGCCTGCGGCAGCTCGAAGATGCGGTTGTCATGGTGCAGGAAGTAGCGGTCGTACAGCGTCTGCAGCCCGAGGTACCCGAACTGCAGGTCGCGCTCGGGCCGCAGCGCCGCGGAAAGCTTCTTCAGATCGAACAGCGCCAGCTTCTCGTCCAGCAACTCCGCATCGATGCCGTACCTAATGAAGCGCGGGAAGTACTCGGCGTACCGGCCGTCAAGCCCGCCATCGCCCTGCATCTGGGCCTGCGTGACTTCCTCGCCCAGCACTTCGCGGCGCAGCGTGTGCAGCAAAAGGCGGGCGGTGACGTAGGTATATGCGGGCTCCTTCTCGATCAGGGCGCGGGCGGCCAGGATCGTCGACTTGTAGACCTCATCGAGCGGTACGCCGTCGTAGAGGTTCTTGACGGTCTCCTCGAGGATCGCCCCGGCCGAGACCTCGGCCAACCCTGCGCAGGCCGACTCGACCAGGGAACGGATGCGCGCCATGTCGAGCGGCATCCGGCTGCCGTTCTCGATCACGGTCAGCGGCGCCGCGCCCTGCTCCTGGTCCGCCGCCTCCTTCGCTCTGGCGACGCGCTCCTGTGCGCGCTTCTCGCGGTAGATGACGTAGGCGCGAGCGACATCGTGTGCGCCGTCGCGCATCAGCACTAGTTCCACCTGGTCCTGCACTTCCTCAATGTGGAAGGTCCCGCCCGCGGGTTGCCTGCGCAGCAAGGCCTGTACCGCACTGGCCGTCAGCTTCTCGACCTGCTCGCGGATGGCGGCCGAGGCAGCACCCTGGCCGCCGCGCACGGCGAGGAAGGCCTTGGTCATGGCCAACGCGATCTTGGACGGTTCGAAGCCGACTACCGCCCCATTGCGCCGGATCAGCTTGTAGTCGGCATAGCTGGTCGCAGGCGCGCCACCGGCGGTGATCGGCATGCCCGCCGACGACTCGACCCGCGGCGCCGATAGCGCTCCCGCGGCAGCGGCGACAACCGCCTGTTGATGCTGCATGTGACCTCCGGTCGGATTGTTATTGGTGGATGCCTCTCGCACCCACAAGCTATTGATTGCCCTGCACCAGCGACCGCTAGGAGGTGCGGTCCCACCCGACAACCACACCTGCGCCTCAGGCGGCCGGCCTGTTGAAGGCGCAGCGGATGATCGCTGGAGCTTCCGCGTCAGCCCCTATATGTTGTGCCGTTTCGCCCTTACCGCCCAACACCTAGTGGGAGCGGATCATAGGCAAGACTTCGCGCGAACTCAACTGATAGTCGGCACGGAAAGTCGACACCGTGCGCCTGCAGCGCAGCAAAGGACGGTGGACGCTGGTTGCCGCGAGTGGAATGAGGACGACCACGGCGGGCTAGCTAGCCGCGTGTCAGTCCCGTATCGGCCGCCAGGCGCGGCCAGTCGAACAGCGGCCCGGGATCGGACTTGCGCTCCACCGCAATGTCGCTGTGGCCGGCCGCGTGCGCCAGCGCATAGCGCGCCCGCAGTGCCGGCACCAGCGCCGCGAGCGCCAGGTACTGCGCCGGGCGGTAGGGCGTGAAGTCGGTGCCCTCGAGCTCCACGCCAATCGAAAAGTCGTTACAGCGCGCGCGTCCGCGGTGCACAGAGGCTCCGGCGTGCCAGGCGCGTGCGGCGCAGGATACAAACTGCGTGATGCAGCCGTCTCGCTCGATCAGGAAGTGGGCAGAGACGCGTACGCCAGCGAGCGTGGCAAAGAAAGCATGGGCGGACAGGTCGAGGGTGCCGGCAAACAGGCGCTGTACGTGCCCGCCGCCGAACTCGCCTGGCGGCAGGCTGATGTTGTGGATCACCAGCAGGTCGACTGAACTGCCGGCCGGCCGAGCGTCGCAGTGCGGGGACAGGCAGTGCGCCACTCCAGCGACCCAGCCGTCTTCACGCAGCGCAAGCGACGGCAACCGCATCAAGGCGCCTCGACTGCCGGGTCAGCGATCACCTGCCCGACCGCGGTCCGAACGGCGGCCTCCGCCAGCGGGCAAAGCACCGGCGCGTGGTAACGGCCGTCCAGGTACAGATGCAGGGCCGGCAGGTGGAACACTTCGAACTCGCGCGCCAGCGCGGCCTGCTCCTGCGCATCGACCTTGACACACTGCTGCACGATGCCGGCCAGCCAACCCGGCAGGAAGGCCTCGGCCCGCCGACAAGCCGCGCAGCCCGGCTGGCTGAACAGCACGAGTGTGCGACCGGGCAGCAGCTGGACATGGCGATGGAAGTGACCCTCGTGCAGCGTGAGCCAGGCTCTCACTGGACTACCTTCGCGCTGCGCGCTCAGGATTTCGCCCTTCGGGCAGCCTGTCGGGCTCACGGCCGCGCATCACCTCAGTCCGAGCCGCTGCATCCGGTAGCGCAACTGGCGGAAGGTGAGGCCCAGCAACTGCGCCGCCGCGGTGCGGTTGTTGCGCGTGCGAGCCACGGCGGCGCGGATCGCCTCGCGCTCAAGCGCATCCAGGTAGGCCTGCAGGTCGTTGGGCACACCATCGACCACGCTGAAGGTCGGGGCCGGCGCTGCCGCGCCGCGATCGTCCGCCCATTCGGCTGCCGCCGCCTCAGTCAATCCGGCGGCAGCAGCAGCGTCCGCGTCGGCGCCGGATTCGCGTGCGGCCGCCGTGGAATCCAGGTCCTCGGGCTCAAGCAACAGGTCGATCTCCGCTTGCGGCAGCATCAGGTCGAGCGGCTGCAACTCGTCTGCCGCAGCCAGCGCCAGCGCTCGTTCCAGCACATTCTCCAACTCGCGCACATTGCCCGGAAAGGGATGCCGCTGTAGCGCGGCAAGAGCCTCGGGTGACAGCCGCGCCGGCTTGCCGTCGACTCGCTCGGCCAGGCGATGTAGCAGATACTCGGCAATCAGCGGGATGTCCTCGGCGCGCTCGCGAAGGCTGGGCACACGCAGCTCAATTACGTTGAGCCGGTAGTACAGATCCTGGCGAAAGCGTCCCGCCACCACTTGCTTGGCAAGGTCCTGGTGGGTGGCGCTCAGGAGCCGCACGTCGACCGGCTCCTCAGCGGTTGCACCCACCTTACGCACGCGCCGCTCCTGGATTGCACGCAGCAGCTTGACCTGCATGGCCAGCGGCAGCTCGGCCACCTCGTCCAGAAACAACGTGCCGCCGGCAGCAGCCTGGAAGAAGCCGCCACGGTCGCGATCGGCACCCGTGAATGCGCCCTTGCGATAGCCGAAGAACTCGGCCTCCATCAACGTTTCAGGAATCGCGCCGCAATTGACCGCCACGAACGGTCCGCCCGCGCGTGACGACAACTCGTGGATCGCGCGCGCAACCAGCTCCTTGCCGCTGCCAGACTCGCCCCGGATGGCCACCGGCGCCATGCTGCGTGCCAGCTTGTCGATCAAAGCCCGCAACTGCTGCATCGCGGGACTGGCGCCCTGCAGGCGGCTGAACGCCGGCAGCGGCGTACCGCCGACCAGCGTCTCGTGCCCAGACTTCAGGGCCGAGCGCACCACCAGCCGCAGCTGCTCGAGGTCTACCGGCTTGGTGAGGTAGTCGAAGGCTCCGGCCTTCAGCGCGGCGACCGCGTTTTCGGGGCTACCGAAGGCGGTGATCACCACGATCGGAATCGGTTCACGGTACTGACCCTGTGCAACTTCGCGTACCAAATCGAGGCCAACTCCATCGGGCAGCCGCATGTCGGTTAAGGCCAGGTTGTAGCGCTTTCGCGCAAGCCGTTCGCGCGCTTGCGCCATTGAATCGGCGCTGTCCACATCCAGGCCGAGCCGAACCAGTGTCAGCGACAGCAACTCGCGCAGGTCGGCTTCGTCGTCGATGACGAGCGCGACTGGCAGGCGGCGCGGCGCCTCGATCGGAGTGCGGTCGGTGTCAGTGTCGCTCATTGAGTCGGAATCGTGTCCAGGAAGCCGAGGTCCTCGACCGCACTGCCCGCGGCGCGCGCGAAAGTCAAAACGAAACCCTCGCGTGCGCTACCGTCCAAGTGGCGCCGGGTTGCGTAGCTGAGGTCGCAGCGGTTGGCTAAGCAGAACTCGCGCGCCAGGAACAGGCCGAGCCCGGTACCGCGCGCATGGGTGGTCATGAAGGGCTCGAACAGCGCGCCAAGCACCTCGGGTGTCAGGCCCGGCCCGTCGTCCAAGACCCACAGCTTGATACGGCCGCCGTCGTCGGCGGCGCGCTCCACCAGGATCTCGACCGCCCCGGCCTTCGGCGAGGCGTAGCGCAGCGCGTTGTCGACCAGGTTGAACAGCACCTGCCGCAAGTGCGACGGCTCGAACTTGACCACCAGCCGAGGCTCGGCATTCAGCACGATGCGGCCGGCGACCAGGCTGCGGTCGCGCACGAACTCATCGAGCCACTGGCGGACGAAGATCGCAGGCGTGATCGAATCGCCCATCGGAGCCTCGCGACGCGCCACTCGCAGCACGTCATCGACCAGGCGATTCAGGCGCTGCGTGTTCTCGCGCACGATGCCGGACAAGCGCTTCTGAAGCGGCTCCTGGTTGACTTCAGCTAGCAACTGACCAGCGTGGCTGATGGCCGCAAGGGGGTTGCGGATCTCGTGCGCGATGCTGGCCGTGAGCCGACCCATGGCCGCCAGCTTTAGCTGCTGCGCACGCTCCTGAACCGCCCGCACGTCCTCCAGGAAAATCACGAACTCGTCGTTCGAATCCGACGATGGTCGCGCGAAGCGTGCCCGTAACTCGAGCTGCCCGAGGTGGCGAGCATCCTGCGCGGCCGGCGCCTTCGGCTGCATGACCGTGTTGGACCACACGCCGGAGGAGCACTCGGCCGCCCGCCATTTGAGGAAGGCATCCAACAGGGGCGCCAGCGACGGAAAGTCCGACAGGCGCCTGCCCGTCAGCTGCATGGTCGGTGCTAGCCCGAGCAGCACTCGGCCTGCCAGATTGCTGGCACGAACCAGGGTCTTGGCATCCACCACAAGCACGCCCTGCTCCATCTGAGCGATGACGAGCCGGTTGATCTCGAGCTGGTTCTCGAGGTCGCGGCCGCGCAGGCGCGCCAGCCGCTCCTGCTCGGCCAGGCGCGCCATCAGCAAGCGCAGGAGCGCGGTGATGCCGAACAGCGCCGCCCCGAATAGGCCCGTCTGGAACAACAGCGAGTCCGAGCCGGCCGTAGAAAGCACCTGCCGCACGGCATCCACCAGCAGCGCCAACACGATCAGCGCGCAAACGAAGAACGCAGCCGAGCTCGGCAGCATCACCGAAGCGCCGGCCAGCGGCAGTAGGTAAAGCGCCACGACGCCCCCTCGCAATCCGCCGCCACCCAGGACCAGAGCCGTGATCAGGACTAAGTCGACTGCCAGTTGGGCAGCAACCTGCCCGAGGATCTGCTGGCGCACGTAGAACGCCGCCAGCGCCAGCACCACGGCCAGACCCAGGTAAACGGCGTTGCCTGCCAGCAGCATCGAGGCCGTCCCGCGCTCGGGCAGGCCAAACAGGGCCGCAGTGCCGCCAAAGAGCGCCATGCTCAAGAGCGCGGCCGCCAAAAGCACTCGAATCAGCGCGAAGTACTGCAGAGCGCGCCAGGACAGCTCGCTGGGAGGAAGCAGGTGCTGGAGCGGCTCGCCGATGGCCACGGTTCGATCCATGCTGGTCCGAGTATTTCGTCAGATACGCGCGATGTGCGCGCAGGCCCACCCTAGCCAGATTTCGCGAGTGGGCAAAGCCGAGCCTCCGCGAAGTCCGCATCGGACCGACTGAGCGGCTGCGGCCTGCCAGCCGCAGCATGCAGCACGGGGAGGTAGCCGGTCTCCAGAGGGATCGGCGAGCAATCGATCGCGTGATGGCCGCGTCCCCTTCGTGCCAACCCGCGTAGCCCCGATGTACCGAACTGGCTGCGGCGAAACGCGCACCGATCGTTGCGCGCACAGAGCGGAATCGGCGATGCGGGGGGTGGCGATCTGACGAAACATTCAGGCTAGCTCCGGTGCCGCCGCCGGTGCGCCTCGCCGCAGTACCAGCGAAGCGCCGCACCCCCGGCCTCTTTGCCGCCGGCCTCCTTACCCCCGGCCTGCGCATCCTCCTCGCACAGCGCCTCGGACTGGGGCAGATTCAGGCCACAGACTTCGCAGCGAACCATGTGCTCCACGGTGCCGGCGTCGTCCATGGCGCGCCGGGCCGCCGCCTGGCGCTGCGCCAGCCACCAGCGGTAGCCGACATAGACTGCGAGCGCCAGCAGCAAGAAAAAAAAGATCCGCCCCATCAACGCCCCAGCACCACTTCGATGACGAAGCGGCTGCCGACATAGGCCAGCAGCAGCATCACGAAGCCGATCAGCGTCCATCGCAAGGCCACCCGGCCGCGCCAGCCAAAGCCCCAGCGACCCAGCAGAAGCCCGCCGAAAACGACCCAGGCGGCCAGCGCAAACACCGTCTTGTGCTCGAAGCGCAGGGCGCGGCCGAAGAGTTGCTCTGAGAAGAACACGCCGGAGATGACCGTGGCGGTCAGCAGCACGAAACCTGCGGCGATGAGCTGGAACAGCAACCGCTCCATGGCCAGCAGCGGCGGCGCGTGGCGGAACAGACCGGACTCGCCCGCCGGCGCCCTGGCAGCACCCGCGTGCAGCCGGCGGTCCAGTGCTGCCATTAGCAGGGCATGCAGGGCTGCGATCGTAAGCAGGCTGTTCGCAAAGATCGCCACCAGCAGATGCAACCGAAAAGCGGCGGGGTTGCCGGCTCCCGCGCCGATCACCACGCTTTCGAATACCAGCGGCAAGACGGTAGCCAGCGCCGCGGCCGGCAACACCATCGGGTAGAGCATCCGCATCGGCACGAAGAACGTTTCCACCCACAGAATGGCCACGGTGAGCCACAGCGTGGCCGACAGCGCCAACGCGAACCCAAAGCGGAAGTCACCGCCGCCCAGCATGGTCTGCGCCAGCAGCGCGCCATGGGCCACGGTCAGCACGGGTAGCAGCCAGCGGTCGGCCGTGGAGGCCGGGACAACGGCCTCGGCGGCTGCCGGCCGGGTCAGGCTGCGCCAGCCGTGCCACGCCAGGCCGAGATAGCCGGCCGCCACGAGCAGGTGGGCGAGTACGTAGAATGAGATCGGCCCCATAGCCCCGTCTATATCACAACCGGTCGCCGGCGCGCACTCTGACCTGCAGCCGCCGACGCGCACACCCCGGTGCCATGCTCGAACAACTGACAGAAAAGCTCGCGCGCGTGGTCAAGACCATGCGCGGTCAGGCCCGCCTGACCGAGGAAAACATGCAGGAGATGCTGCGCGAGGTGCGGCTGGCCCTGCTCGAAGCAGACGTCGCGTTACCGGTGGTGCGCGCGTTCGTTGCGCGCATCAAGGAGCAGGCGCTGGGCGAGGACGTGGCCGGCAGCCTGACGCCGGGCCAAGCGCTGGTGGGCATCGTCCACAAGGAACTGACGGCGCTGATGGGCGGCGATGTGCCGCCGGCCGAGCGCGAACTCAGTCTCGCCACCCAGCCGCCCGCTGTGATCCTGCTGGCCGGCCTGCAGGGGGCAGGCAAGACGACGACTGCCGCCAAGCTCGCCAAATGGCTGGGCGACCAGAAGAAGAAGGTCATGACGGTGTCGACCGACGTCTACCGTCCGGCCGCGATCGAACAGTTGCGGGCGGTGTCGGCGCAGGCGGGTGCCAGCTTCTTCCCGAGCACGGCGCAGGACGCGCCGGTCGATATCGCCCGCCGCGCGCTCGAGCAGGCGCAACGGCAGATCTTCGACGTGCTGATCGTCGACACGGCCGGCCGCCTCGCCGTCGACGAGGCCATGATGCAGGAGGTCGCGGCCTTGCACGCCGCGTTGCGCCCGATCGAGACGCTGTTCGTGATCGACGCCATGCTGGGTCAGGACGCGGTCAATACCGCGCGGGCGTTTGCCGAGCGGCTGCCGCTGACCGGCGTCATCCTGACCAAGCTCGACGGCGATGCGCGCGGCGGCGCAGCGCTTTCGGTGCGCCACGTGACCGGCAAGCCGGTCAAGTTCGTCGGCGTGGCCGAGAAGATCGGCGGGCTGGAGCGCTTCGACCCCGAACGCATGGCCGGCCGCGTGCTTGGCATGGGCGATATCGTCTCCCTGGTCGAGGACGTGCAAAAGTCGATCGACGTCAAGGCGGCCGAGAAGTTCGCGCAGCGGATGAAGTCGGGCGAGAAGTTCGACCTCAATGACTTTCGCGAGCAGATCGGCCAGATGCGCAAGATGGGCGGCATCTCGAGCATGCTCGACAAGCTGCCGGCGCAGTTCGCACAGGCCACCGGTCAGGTCAACGACCAGGACGTCGACAAGCAGGTGCGGCGGCTCGAGGGAATCATCAACTCGATGACGCCAGCCGAGCGGGTGCGGCCCGAGCTCATTAAGGCCTCGCGCAAGCGGCGCATCGCCACCGGCAGTGGCGTGCCGGTGCAGGAGGTCAACCGGCTGCTCAACCAGTTCGAACAGATGCAGTCGATGATGAAGCAGATGAAAAAGGGCGGCCTCGCCAAGATGATGCGCGGCCTGGGCGGGCTGGGCGCGCTCAAGGGCGGCCTGCCCGGTCTGCCCAAGCGCTGAAGGCGACGACGGCGGGCCGGGCCCGTCGTCGCACCACGCGACTGCCGCGCGGCTAGCCCGGAAATTTCACGAGCATGAGGTCGGCGTCCTCGTGGTTTCGCGCGTTGCCAGAGGAGAACGAAGCCTTCAGACAACCGAGGACCGCCGATGCCAAAGTGTACGCAAGACAAGATCGACTTCGGCCGCTTGGGTCGTCGCCGCATCGAGGCGGACTTCAGCGGCGGAGACTTGAGCAGTGACGGCGGCCTGCTGCTGTTGCGCCAGGTCGATGAGCATCTGGGTTTGAGCCGCGCGGCCGCTGCCGCAATTCCCGATCCGCGCGACCCCGAGCGCATCCGCCATGGTCTGCGCCAGATGCTTGCGCAGCGCCTGTATGGCCTGTGCTGCGGCTACGAGGACCTGAACGATCACAAGGCATTGCGCGACGATCTGCTGATGCAGACGGCGGTGGGCCGCGATGAGGCCCTGGCCT
>Ga0209990_10001494_pt1 | contig 19751 bp, 38 predicted proteins | sample NOAtaG_6_FD_187304 | JGI IMG/M metagenome (GOLD analysis project Ga0209990, IMG submission 187304) | Freshwater lake microbial communities from Lake Erie, under a cyanobacterial bloom - NOAA_Erie_Diel5S_2200h metaG (SPAdes) (version 2) | ecosystem: Environmental > Aquatic > Freshwater > Lake ...
CCACCACTTGTGTAGGAATTCAATCGTCTTGTTCTGGTCATCAAGTGGGATCATTACCTTCTTACCGCTAGGCTTCTTCTCCTCAATCTTTTCAGTCCATACCTTGCTGTCCTCATTAACAAAGATGCTCTCGTCCTGCGACTCATATGTAACTCTGCTGATGTTACTGCAAGCTTTATCAAAGTTCTCGCAGTTGTAGTAAAGTTGCATGGCCTTGAAGTATGCCTTGTATCCCTTAGCATCTGTGTCGGGTATTTTTACTAGTACCTTTATGCCGTTACCACTAGGCGATGTGAAGCAGGCATAGGTGTAGTCGTCCATCTCTAGTTCAAACCTTTTACCTATCAGCTCATCTTCAGTCTTGAATCCATCAAAGTCGATGGACATTATTCCAGATGACTTTATAAGAGAGTTGTCTGAACGTGATGAAAACTTACCGCCAAAACATACAGATGGCAGGCCCTTCTTTAGTTCATTCCTTTCATCCTTATCTTCTGTGCTTCTTATCTTATCGACTAACGACATAGATTTACCAGTCCTTATCCGATCTATTGCCGCATCTATAGTAATATAGTACGGATTGTTTGTCTCGTTGATGTTCTTAAAAATAGTTATCATGTCGGATAAAATTAAGGGCAGGAATCTCACCTGCCCAGTTTGTTAATTAAAATGGCAATGAATCGTCATCCTCAGTAGTGTCAACAACAACTGCTGCTACCACTGGAGCTGGAGCTGAACCTCCTTCAACACGGAATCCATTTAGAGTGTTGAATACTCTAACATCTCCGTTCTCATTTGTCCACTCACGACCACGAAGTGCGAAAGATACCTCGACCTCTTGACCCTCCATGATACCATCAAGTAACGCACACTTGTCCTGCGTAAACTCAAAGGATACTACTTGTGGGTACTTATCGTCAGCAATCTCTACTACTAACTCTCTCTTAGAGAACTTCTCTGATACTTGAGCAGTCTGTCCTACTCGTTTAACTGTTGCTTTAATTTTAAACATTTATTTGTTTTTATTGATTAAGAAATTATAGTACTCAGTTGCATACTTCAATGCAGCCTTTTCTCTTCGCTCTATTTTTGCTATGTCCTCATCTGTAAGTACATAGTCTATTGGAGTTACCCTCAGATTTAAATCAAGGTCGTTGACATAGTGCAAGGATCCGTCCTCGTAGTCTGGGACAAGGTCTTCTGGCGTAGTCATTAGGACGTAACACAGCTTGAACTTTCTCCATCCCTTCATGTAGCAGTACAACTTACCTTGCCACTCATACTGAGAGTTATGTCCATCCTCTGGACGCTTAGGAAAAGTCTTCTTATTCCATGATGACTTTATGTCCACGATAGTCTCTTCATCATTGTCCTCGATGTCTGGATGACCATGGAAGCTGCCTTTCTGAAGATAAGAATCAGACTTGCGATACTCAGCAAAACACACAAGACTGGCAATCTTAATAGCACTCTTATGAATATCTTCTTCTTCGCTGTCCTCCACAGCAATACCCTTACGTACATACTTATTATCAATATTATCTTTGTACTTGTAGACAACTTCATCAACTAGACCCTCAATATAAGTCTTAGCACCTTTCTGTAGCTCTGGCTCTGCATCTCGCTTGCGTATCAAGTCAAGCATAGCCTCCTCCTGTAGTGCTGTCCTCTTATCTTTATTTATTAATTCCTCAAGTTTTAATTTCTGAGAGTCTGTAAGTCCGTCCTCACCTAAGAAAAGTGGGGCGGCAGCCGAAGCTCTGAACTTTATATCAAACATCGCTCAGTGCTTTTTTCTGCTCAGCAGTCAGTGAGTAAGTCTTCTCTATCTGCTCTACAGTCCGCTTGCCAAACTGAATGGATTCAATAGCCTTGTCTAGCATAGCGTCAGGCATTGCAGGCTTCTCCTTGGTAGGTAAAGGTCTTGTGCTAAAACGCAGTGCAGGAACCATACCTTCTGGACTTGATACAGTCTCTACTCCCAAAACAATCTGCTTTCCCTTGTAAGTAGATGGGTCAAATGAATTAAAGAACTTCTCCAATCTCTTAAAGTTTGTTCGGTTAATTACCATTGGCTTGTCGAACTCTTTAAGCTTAACAAACGGACGCTTTTCCTTACCGCCTTGAGACAAAAAGTCTCCTTGATATACGTTCTCAATTGTTACAATGACAGCCTCGTACTTGCCGTCCTTTTCTAAACTGTATGCTCCGAGATACTTCTCATCGGTAAACATGTTTCTCCAGTGACTCATAATTTATAAAATTTAATTTAGGGGTTACAAACTTACTATAATTTATTGTTTAATTCAACATATCTTGATAACTTTTTTCTAAGTATCTCAATACGATTAGCTACCTCTTCCTGGTCGTAACTAGAATTCAGTAACTTCCTGGCTCTTATTATCCTATCGCTGTACGTCTCCATACATACTCGGTAGCATCCTGCAAGCCATCCTTTATCCATGAATACCTCATACTGCTCAGATGTTATCTTGCAGTAATGATCTCCTGCCATCATGACGTTGTTTATCTCGACCCTTCCGTCATCGACAAACTTCTCTATCTTACATCCGTGGTCTAAGTACCAATAGCTGTCTGGATTTCTGTCGTCACCCGTCCAATACAGACTGACATTCGGGTCGTTCTCTAGTTCTTCAAAAGCTTTCATATGTTATTAAATATATGTGTAATTACATCAACTGTCCAACTATTACCTAGTGCCTTGTATCTTTGGCTATTTGATATTCCTTTGGTCCAATCATCAGGAAATGTCTGTAGTCGTTCACATTCTATAGGCGTAAGCTTTCTGCATATATACCCATCATACCAACAATAGTCATAATTAGCAGCTGTAAGGCAGTTACTCTTATCTTCCATCCTTCTGCCTCGCCTTGTCGTTGAGTTTATAAATGTCAAATCAACCCCTTCATTAGGTTGGATTTCTACGTATCCTTTCTTTGTTGCTTCAGGAACTATCAATGTACCAACAAGAGAATCTTTCTGAACGCTTGTAAGACAATTTGATTTTCCGTCTTCTCTAAATTCAATACGTTGCTCAGTTAAACCTTTCATGCTATCAACAGTTTGATCGGCACGTTTTCCATCAACTAAATATCTATCTATTTTTGCTGCTGATAAATCATATTTAGAGTCTACATCTTCTTCCAATATATCCCTCAATAATATCTTCTTATCATCAGGTTCACTGACATTAGATATATTTGTCCAATACAATCGGTATCTATTTTGTGCTGATACCAATGAACTATTTATAGCTATAGGACTAACCCCCATGTATTGAGTTATTACATCCTGGTACTCCTTCTTCATGCGAACATTCTCTAACAAGAACTTCATCTTAGGATTCTCATCAATAACTCTGTGACATATGTCAACAAATACAAAGAATAATCTACTTCTTGGATCTTCAAAGTTTAACTGCTTTCCAGCAAAACTAAATCCTTGACATGGACTGCCACCGATAACTAAATCAATAGTAGACCAATCAATATCCCAATCTTGCCACTTAGTTATATCTCCTAAATGAATAGTATTAGGAAAGTTTTTCTTTGTGACTTGAATAGCATACTTATCAATCTCACTAGCGTAATACGTCTCGACATCTATGCCAGCTCGCTGCAATGCTAACTGACCTGCCGATATTCCATCAAATAAGCTTAGTACTCTCATACTCTTCTAGATATATATCAATAACTCTCTTTGTCTTCTCTAGGTCTTCCTTGAACTGACCCTTCTTTCGGCATCTCACGACTCGCTTAATGAGATCAAATTCATACGCATTCAGCCCGTGATCTTCAGCAAACTTGTACAGACTGCCATGCGTGTTGTCATAATGAGCGTCAGGTTTAAATGCATCGTCAAAAGTCTTTGGGTATTGTGCTAGCATATGCTCCTTTAATATGTCGCAGAACAATACTTCTTCACAGTCATTCTTGTTTACCATCAACATACCGTGGTTTGGCTTGTCAACTAAATAGTAATCAGTGCCGTTTGGTTTAGCTAGTATCTTGTACTTGAATCCAACATGACTTGAGTACCATGCTGTTGGGTCTCCTCCCTTAATTATTATCTCCATCTCTCTTAAATTTTGGTGAACATCCTAAATAAATTGCAGTCCTAAATTGCTGCTGAACATACTTAGGTTTAATCTTGAAATCTTTTATAGTCTGAGCTATAATCTCATCAGCTAAAATTTGGTCTATCTCGTAGGCCATGAAGTCTATCTCCTTCTGTCCCCTCTCATTAACCTTAGCGTTCTCAACTAACTCATCAAAGCTAGCTGATGGTGTCGAGTGTGCAAACAACTGCCTATAGCAGTGCCACAGCTCCTTGTCATACGTCTTCTTGCTCATCGTCTTTTAATTTTCGTAAATACTTATTACTGTTATACCTTCTTCTCATCCTCTTCAGATGCTTCTCTACTACGGTTATTTTCTTCATTGGCTATTAAATATGCATAATCTAAATCTCTAAAGTGCTGGTCTAACATAAATGGATTATTGAAAACAATATTGACCTTGACACCCTTCTTCTTGTATATATACTGCTCGACAACAGCTACCTTCTGAGCGATAGATGGGATACCTATATTCATATCATCTCGACATAATGTTCAACACTCTCCATCATCCTGTCGTCCTCTAGCTCTCTGAATCTAAACATGCCAAACGCTGGCTCCTGCTTCTTGTCTATCAGCTCTATGTATATTGGCTCATTCCTTATCTCCTCAAGCAATACACCTTGGACTATGTCTTGATTCTGTAAGACCTCTCTGACCGTATACGTCTTTCCCTTCTTTACCCAGTTATGGTAATATTTACAGATTGTTACCATCATCTCTGGCTTGATGCCGTCATCAACGCACATCACCTTTGTTCCTGCTTTCATACTCTTTCTTTATTAAATTAATGTGCCACTCAGCACCACCATACTCTATTACTGCCTTCAGATAGTCATCATCCATGTCGCATATCGGGATCCATGTCAACGACTGATCTCCATTCGGGCCTCGACTACCTCTCACAGCATGCCTGCGAACGACCTCAAAGTCGTCATCGTCATAGATATCTATCTTCTCTATCTTATTCATGTCCATAGCTCCATACCTGCCGTATGACGTGCCGCCATCTACCATTGCACCGTTTGGACATCCGCACGTCTTATAGTCGTGTACGTGGTAGCTAACGATGGTCTGGTCGCATTCCAGACATTTTACTGCGTTATAAACTAGCTGGCCCATATGGATAATAATTAAAAATATCATCTAAATAATCATCTCTAAAGGATAATCCACCTATCTCATCATCACTTGGACGTTCGATGACAAAGTCTTGCTTTATCTTAAAGTCTGGGAATACATCCCTAAATACCTTAACTGAATCCCTCACCATAGATGGTGCATAGGTGTGTCTTCCATGTGCGTACCTTGCAGCCATCCATAGGATATCCTCTATTGCTGACTGTAATCTTTTTTCATCTGCTTTTTTCATGTTATTTAAATGTTTCGTTGTAGTATTGTTCTGAAGTATCTTCATTTTTAAATAATGTGCAGACCTCTCCATTTTCAAAAGCATTTAATATCTGCTCTTTCTCCATTGCTTTGGCTTGTTCAATCCATTCACGTTTTGGGATTGATATGAACTCCCCTTGTGTCATTTTTTCAACCAACCATTCTACTGCTGTCTGTTTCATACTACCAAGATGTTACATTAGTTATACAATAATCACTTCCAGGATGTGCATTCATCCAATCACCCTCCTGCAAGTAGAACTTCTTCTCATTGCCCGAACAGCTGTTGCGGATTACTACACTATAGTCAGACACGTTGTCTGATAATATCAGTCCGCAGTTACACTGCTCCTGCACTGGCGGCTGATTGTCTTTCTCGCATGATACCATCATAGATACTGCAAGCATTAAAATTACTCTTCTCATAACTTAGCTATTATATTCTTTAATTTATTTACATACTCTACATCACTCGCATAGTTCCTCGACAAGTACTCATAGTACCCCTCCTTTGTCCGTATCTTGCGTGTGTACGCACTCTGAAACATTGCGTAGTCAATAACGCTCATCTTCCAGTCCTTGAAGTATGCATGACCATACCTCTCACCTAGTGCAGTTGTTGGTCTTGACCGAGCGACCTTCATGCCGAACAGATTGTTGCACAACCGAAAGCTCTTGCTCTTGAAGTTACCCGTCTCAAGTACCGCCTGTGCGTACACTATCTCAGCATGCTTGATACCCACATCACGCAGGTACATCACCAGCTTCTGAGGAGTAAACGTGCTGTCAACTGGCCTGTCGATTTTCCTGGGAGGCGGATCAACCTTGTGTCCTTTTATCTTCTGCCTAGTCAAGACAAACATAAAGATTAACATCGATACCGCTACCAGCACTATCGTGTTCCATGGGTCTTTAATTAATCGCATAACTCAATAAATTTATAAGTGAAAAAACTAAACCACCGAAGCCTACATAGACCCCGAAGTACCTAGTAGCAATGTAACTAGACACGCTGCCCCATACCATCATTGAGAATGATAGGAAGCCAATAAAAAAGTAAATCATATATCAGTCGTTATATCCTCAGTTAATAAGGCAACACTGTCACCAGTGGACAACGCCATGTGGGTTATCATTATGCCCTTCCTATTTAAATACATCACAGCCTGCTGGGCAGGACTGCCGTCAGTTAGTTCATACTGCGTCTCGACGGTCTTTCCGTTCTCACAATCATGAATAGACAACATGAATGGGTTCGTGCTGATACTCAGCTTGACCTCAAACATTCTTAATAAAGTTATACTCTTCTGCATACTAATTTAAATTAATGTCGTCATACACCATCTTTAGTATTGGGTTGACTTCGTTCATAGATACAACCTTCCAATCGTATCCAAAGTTAGACATATATTCTGTAATGGCAATGGCCATAGACAAAATTTCTTTTCCTTCGATCTCCATAACCCATAACTCTGGCTCGTTCTCGAGACGTATAAAAGCTCTGTACAACATACCTCTTTTCATAATAGCAAATATAAAAATAATGTAAATACTATTGTGTTTAGTATTGGCAAAACTACCAACATATAGATTAGATATTTCATAGGTTCACGATTTCTTGTTTAACTTGTTGCCAGTATTCCATTGTATTTTCAAAATATTCTTCTGACATATCAAAATAATCTATATCTAATATTTCATCCACTGCAATTAAGGCGCATTGTTTAGCTACCTTGCTACCTACAAATGAATAACTATCTACCTTGTCCGTAGATAACATCTTGTAGAATAGTTCTTCTGCTTTTTCTTTTGGTGTCATAACTTTATCTTTTTAAATATAAATGGTTTGTACTTCATGCGGTCATACATGTCTTTCGACACAAAAAAATCTACGTGATTGTTGGATGGGTTTTGACTAGTCTTGTAGTAAACGCATCCTGGCTTCAGATAGTATTTTGTGACTAACTTCTGAACGCTTAACTGAACTTGTTTGCCTTGATCGTTTATTATTCTTACGGTAGACATACCGTACCTATCGATGATAGGCTTTACAATCTGTTCCGATAACATCTTATGCCTCTTTCCATTGGCTAGATGCCTCAATCTCTTAACTTGACCATGCGAGCCTATCGCATACCCAAGGCAACCCTCTATGGGTCTCCACTTTTGCTTTGCCATTTTCGTCTGTGTTATGTGACTGCGTTTGTATAAGTGGGGAAAGCTAAAACACAGACAAAAGCTTTTCGAGTAGCCAATTACCTCTACTCTATCCCCACTTTGCAAATATACAAACAATATTGACGAATTAAAATAAGTTTTACCCCTTTTTATGACGCATAAACACCAGTGTTTATTGGGGAGTTGACGGTTTGATTCAAATGCTCTATACATTATATGCGTATATATATATGCATGTGTCTATTTATCTTTTTTTTCTTATGCGTTTGAGTTTTTTTTTAAATCAAACCGTCAGAAGCCTTATAAATAAAGGAAATAACCGTCATTAAAAGGGGTAAATTGCGTTTTGTTTCGTCAGCTTTCACACTCATACTGCGATATCTCGTCAGTATAGAAGCTAGAGATATGCGAATCAGTGATGTCATATGGCTCTTCGATGCCCTCGTTGTGGCATATGAAATCAAGTACTGCGCCCACCATGTGAGACCCATCGCTTGACCATGTGCTCATCCATTCGTCAGCGTCATTGCTATAGAAAGACGTAAAGCCATCTCGACTTGTATACCTGCGCTTTAGATAGTCCGCAAAGGCATCTCGGTTGTCCTCTAGGTAGGTCTGTATCTTGAACTCTTGGATATCTATCTCGCAATGTATTGCGTCATTCTCAAAGTTGTAGTACTTAGGACTGCTTATACGCTCGAATTCAATGCCCTTCACAAAGTCCGATATGGCGCACTCTAGCTCGGCACACATGCCTCTGGCAATGTGGTTGTGGTACTTATTCCAATCGACAAACTCCCAAAAATCTCTATCGCTCGGTAGGTTATAGTACTCCTCCTCACCATCGAAACAAGGTTCGTCCCAATGTGATCCGTAGAACCCCGTGAATAGGGGCAAAAATGTTTTAACTTTCATGGCTTAAGTATTTAATTATTTTATCTGTATAGTAGTCTGTAGTCACGTCATACAGGAACGATTGGATGTACCAAATGTCTCGACTGCTGTTCTGCATTATCTCCTTGTTGCTATCCATATTGATAACCGAAACGATATATATTCCGTCCTTCTTTCCTGCCTTTATGATGCCACCAACGGCATACTCTCCTATCTTAAATGTCTTCATAGCTCTTCAATTTTTCTTAAGTTAAACGGTTCTGCATCTAGATAGAAATCGAACGTATACCCTAACGGCTCTAGTTCACTAACTATTCTAGATAGTTCTCTGTATGAATCAGCATCCTCATTAAAGGTACTGATTACATTTTGTACCATTACTGGTATTAATTCGGGTGTCTCAAATAGGTCTTTCATAACTATAGTTTTATAAGTTACAATTATTAATTATTGATTTTGGGTTAATGGTTGGTGAACCTTTGATAAGAATCTTCAAGGATTCTAAATTACTTTCACCACCATCAAATACTCCGTTATAGGTAATCCAATAAGACAATAGGTCAAAGTCATTCCATTGCATTAATTCATTGTAATGCTCATCATATGTCTTATCTCCAAAGTTCATTGCATCTATTTCAGCCATCGAAGAGGCAAGAAATTCCTTAAATTTTATTGAGTTTGTTCTAATTACTTCCATGATTTCTAAAATTTAAATAGTTCAACATTCTCTTCTTTCTTCGGATAGCAATCCAAGTGAGAGTATCTCTCATGTGTAAGCTTAAAACACTTAAGATGCACTCGCCCGTTCTTTGCTTTTCCTCTGATGTAATACTCTAAGTTGCTATCTCTGTATCTAACGATAGCTCCTTCTCTGATGTCTTTTAATTTTTTCATGTCTATAAATTTAATGTTCGTTAACTCCTGCCCACTCTAGCAGCTCAACATCTGACGGATCGATATGCTTAACGAGTGACTGTAATTCTATAATCTCACCAATACTTATTGATTCATTTCTAATTTCTTGGCGAAGTTCCTCTAATCTTTTTTTAATTTCGTTCATGATTTCTAAGTTTAATTAAATGCTAATATGTAGCAATTCACATTGTCGCAAAGGCCTACCTGTAAGGCCTTCATTCTGAATAAAGTTATCTTGTCATCCAGATTAAAAAATTCGTTTGTCTTCATAATACGATGTATTTTATTTTGTTAATTGTAAATCTTGTTATCTCTAGTAAATTAATCATTCGATATTCACCTTTGTCCATGTCGAATACTGTCATGAGTCCCTTGCCTAACGGACGGTAGGCCATCCCTTTGCCAGTTAGACCCTTTGTGACGCTACGTCTACATGTCATGCGCCTTTTAGACCCGTCTTTCTTTGTGAATTCTACAAAGAATATTCTTCCGTTATTAGAGGCATCCAACAACGTGAATCCTGCTATATTTTTATCGATTGTTTTCATAGTTCTTCAATTTTATCTTTTGCAAACCAGTATGTACGACCACCCTTCTCGAATTCGATTAGGTAACGGCCCATCTGTTTTCTTAATATCGTCACCACCTTTCCGTAAGATGGTGACGACTTGTCTATTATTCTTCCCATATCTATTTTACTACAAATCCACTGATATCTTTTCTTGCCTTACCTTTAGCCTTTAGACCTAACACAACTGCGTTAATGTGGTCTAGCATTTGGTCATCTGATAGGTCACCGTCTACCACCTTGAAACCATTCCATTCGCTAGGCAATTCATTGAATACAACCGCAACATGACCGCCTCTATGAAGTACTGCAATTGCTTCGCTCTCATTGATTTCAGAACGACTGAATGTCACAACGTATACATGACCGCTAGATAATACTTTACGACCTGCTTTCTGTTGAATTTTTGTGTAGTCGTAGAAGATTACATTACTGGCAATTTCGTTCTCAGATACCAACATCTCTACCAATTTTAAATCAGATGTTCCGTTCATACGAACGGCTAACTCATCTACTTTTCTTGCGGACTTGTTGATCTCCTCAGCGCATTGCTTTAAGAAAGATTTGCGGTCATTCAAAAACTCAATTGTCTTGCGCTCTCTTGCGCTCTGTACGTTGCTAAATGCACCACGACCCGCGGTATTTAGACAAGCTGAAAGACATCCATCACTTGCCTTCGGGCACATGTTACGACCCATCACCATTCCTGGTTTTAGGTACAAAATTAACGACTCGCGTTTGTTCTTCTTTGTCTTGGCGTTTGTACTACCTTTGCTCATTAATGCTCCCATGATTTCTAAAATTAAAATTGTTATTTACTATTCTTCGTTCATTACAACGGCCACGCAGGCCATTAGTGCTAAAATTATTACCCACATGACTTCTAAAATTCAAAACATGCCGAGCTACTAAAGTTACCCGTACATAGGTTAATAATTGCGATTACTAAACCGCCTACCGCCAAACTGAGCAAGGCTAACTCTATCGATTTAGCCGTTGCGTTGATTACTTTTGTTTTCATACTATTTCCAATTAGTTATACGTCTTTTGCTAATGCTTACTAGTTGACCCTCTACGAAGAAGCCGATTATCTCAAAGCTACCTTCAATTCTTAAAATTCTGCTCATGATTTCTAAAAGTTTAAAAGTTTACTAATCTCACCACTACCTATCTCGTATTTAAATAAGTCTCTTATCTCTGTCTCCTCATTTACCTCAGTTCTGTCTAGTAGAATGAAGTTGTTTTCGTCATCTTGAAAAATGAAACGACCTTCAGTCTCTCCGTTGCTATCTACAGACCAAACATTGTTTCCGCCCCAATTGGCAGATGAATATTGCATAACTCTAGGGAAAAATCTATCTAGGAAATTTGCTACGTTCTTTGCTCTCATGATTTCTAAAATTTATATGTTAACCTTTCGTCCTTTTGGACTCATCAGTACAAGCACTCACTTGTATAGGCTTTTTTCGCGTCACGGCTTTGACTATCCGATTTCACGATGGGAATACGTCCCACACTACCTTTTTTCGACTTCTTCAGTTTGAGTATGTGCCCTCACGGGTTCTTATCTCTCCTTCTGTCTCCTGCTAGGTTGCAGTGTCCGATATTAATACCCTCGGATGTGGGAGTGACCTTTGCTCACCGACTTGCCTATGTCGGGCGTTTTGTTGTCGCGGGTCGCTTACCGCGGGTCTGCCTTTTAATGTGCGTCTTATCAGCACTGCATCTCGTAATCAAAGAACGTAGACTCGGGAGAGTCTTGTAGAGGTAGTGACCTCCTAATATAGTGTGCCTAGGAAAAGGCGGTGTAGCTCGTTTGCTTGAAACAAAGTTGGGGCATTCAAATCGATTGCGCAAGCTTTTTTTTTTACTTTGATAGCAAATTACGTGTTTATACGTAGATCGATCTAAGTAGATATACGTAGACGGTACTACGTAGTTCTACTTAAAAATACTTAGTTTGACCTATTTTAACCCTAGTTTGCATGGCTAGAAAATGAGTTTGTAATGTACTGATAATCAGACATATAGAAATGCCTCTCGCGCGTACGTGCGTGTATGGGGGTGCAATTGCTTTAATGGTTGGGTTAAATGGGGGTGAGGTTATTCTTCGTCTGAGGGCATGCATTGGATCCAAAAACGAACGGACGCAAAATGGGAAGATATGCGTATCTGATAACCTTATGCACTGCATAACAAACGAACGTCCGAGCGCACGGCATTATTGGAATCCTACCGAGTGACCGACAGACAAGCCTAGCTAACTAACTGACAGACAGATGGTTAGTCTATTTGTCCTATAACATACATTATGTTAAATAGATAGTTAATGTATTGTAGGTCAAGCAGTTAGGTATACACACACGTACTGGCGCGCGCGCATACATGCGTACATGCATACACGTATGCGTACATGCGTACATGTGTGCGTGCATACGTACATGCCCACGTACAAAAAGCCAAAAATTCCGACGGAAACGGCCAAAAAGCAGACCCCCCATCGCGATTTCAAGTCGTTTCGGTCGAGCGGCCGTCAGCGTGAAATGGCTATATTATGTAAATACTACGGGTATGTAATGTATTTTAATTATATTTGTATTATAGACACTCCTACTGTCTGAAAGTATTATAAATCCCCATCAGGTTTTATTAGAGGTAGGAGCCTAATATTTCTTGATGGGGTTTATTGTTTTATTATGGAAAAGAAATGCAACTCATGTAATCTTGTTTTAGATATTTCTAATTTTTATAAAAAAGGAAAATACAAAGAAGATATTGCTTACACATCACTTTGTAAAATTTGTCAAAAGAAAAAATACCATGAGCCAAATAGAGAAAGGTTAAATGAATATCAAAAAAGATATAGATCTGAAAACAGAGATAAGTACCTTGAGTCAAAATCAAAATCAAAAATCAAAAATAAAGAAAACATAAGAGAGTATTTCTTAAAGAATAAAGATTCTATTTATAAAAGAATAAATATTTGGCGTAAAAATAAAATTGAAAATGATGAGATGTATAAAATAAAAGATTCTATAAGAAAAACAATATCGTCGGCATTCAGAAGAATGAGTCAAAATAAAGAATCTAAATTCAGTGATATAATTGGATGTTCAATAGATGATTTTAAATCACATATAGAGAATCAATTTAGAGATGGAATGAACTGGGATAACTATGGATACCGTGGGTGGCACTTCGACCATATAATTCCAACATGTTCTGCGAATTCATATGAAGAATTATTAGCACTAAATCATTATACAAACATACAGCCTCTTTGGTCACATGAGAATTTTAAAAAGTCTGGAAAGTATTAATCGATATCTTTGCAGTATGATGATAGAGATACATAACATGATACCGAGAGGCCTGAACGTCGGGTTTGAGTTTTACAGTGAGGATGACTTTGGTGGTCCCCAGGATTTTTACGAGCTGCATATAAACCTGCTTCTGATCAAGGTAGTGTTCTTCTGGGATAAATAACTAATCATTAGTTATTGACGCATAACTACCTGATTATCAAGCATCTTGACGAAACTTTCAAAAAACAGTATGACTTAGTGACGCGCTTTTTCAGTGTTTATAAGGTTCTTGACAACTAGACGATATTTTACTACTTATTACACGGAAAAAAAGAAATAGAAGAATACATGTGTATTATATGTGTAAATGCATATATATATAAATAAGTAGAAACAAATCGTCAGTGCGTCAACTTCCGCGCTACCACTAGGATAATTCGTCAGTAAATCATACTGTATTTATTGACGATTCGTCAGACTAGCTGATTCACAACTAGTTACATAAAAAGTTTCGTCAGCTAATAAAAAATGCTTATATTTGTGTATGAGGATAGGTTGGATTGATCCCCAACTGAAAAGATGAAGCGTTTACATTTTCCTCATTTTTCAATTTAAGCGCAAATATTAAACGCAAAAAATAATGTATAAAAAATGGAAGTCGATACCTGGCTATTCAAACTACAAGGTATCAAACTTTGGGGAGGTTAAATCTTTAAAGAGGAAATTTGACAGTGACAGGTTTCACAGGATAAGCAAGGAGTTTATTTTGCAGGCGAATTTTAATAGGTCAAAGACCATGTATGTAAACATGACTGACGACAATGGGAAACGAAATACTGTTTCTATATCAAGATTGGTTATGTTAATATTTCACGAGCATGATGGTAAGTATACCAGACGAGATGGTGACTACAAGAACAACAGAGCCGATAACCTGATACCAATTAAATAATTTACTACCTTTGCAGAAGGTTAATTAATTAATACACAAACCATGCCAATAGACAAGGAAAAGAAAGGCTTAACAGCACGAGAGCAGTCTGCTGTAAATAGGGACTACGAAAAGAATACTGGTAAGAAATTACCAAAGGGTCAGAATGCAGCTTTGAGTGAGGAGGCTTATAAGGAGTGGAAGACTAAAGGCAGGTTAAATCATGTATATTTTAATCCACCTGAACCTACACCACCTAGGACTGATGTAAATAAGTTGGCTACGAAGAAGATTCAGTCAACAATGCCAAAGGCTGACATTATAAAGCCTAAGTCATCTAGCACTCCAAGCAAGCCAGCACCAAATAAGTTTGTTCCAGAGCCAAAAACGAAGAAGCTTTCTAGCGGAGGTAGATCTGTTATGGGTCAGAATGTTGGTACTGCTGTCAAGAATGTAATTGGCAAGGCTAAGTATGGTCGTCAGCAGAAATTAGCTGAAGCTGGTAAGAGGGCACTGGCTGGCGAGGGAGCGGTTGGTCCATCATCTGCTGCTAAGATATCGGCATTAAAAGAAAAGATATCTTCACTTAAGGAGATAAAGAAGACGAACTTAAAATCGGAGGCTAAGGCTGGCATCAAGGAGGCTCGCAAAGGTATTCGATACGAGAAGAAGGTAATGAAGGGTAAGGACGTTTATAAGCGATAATACCGCTCATCATTTATATTGACCGCTTGTCACAATTTGTTGGCAGGCGGTTTTTCTTTTACGTAAGTTTGTATTATAACTTTAAAAACAAGTAACATGAAAGCAGTAGTTTTAACAGTAGCATTAGTCCTTACATCATTGGTAGCTAAAGGGCAGACGTTTAACAATCCAAGAGTGGTTAGCAGTATAGCTGAGGCTGGAAACTTAGAGTGGGTAACTAGAGAGGCATCTCCATCTGTGATGATGATGTTCGGGAGCAAGGAAGATATCAGGCTATACACAACTGAGCTGAAGGAGTTCTTTAATCTTGATGACGTTCCAGTTGTAAAGAACTGCATGACGTTCTACTTTTTCGGTCCAAATGGCGTGGCAATGGAGATGGTTGTGTCAGAAAAAGAAAATAATGGAGTAATTATGGTGAAAAAGTTCAAATAATAGTTATATTTGCAAGAAATTTAATTAAAATGATAGTAAAACAGTTATTTTTTGACCAACAGGGTCAAAATAAGTTAAGAAACGGCATCGCTAAGATCGCAAAAGCTGTAGGCAGCACGTTAGGACCGAGAGGTAAGACGGTGTTACTGGAATCAGAGCACCATATCGGTGGGATCAGCATCACGAAGGACGGAATAACGGTAGCGAAGACTATCAATCTGTTTGATCCAGTGGAGAACTTAGCTGTTCAGCTGGTAAGACAGGCATCTGACAGGACATCTACGGTTGCTGGCGACGGGACGACAACTAGTGTTGTACTGACGGAGGCACTTATTGAGGCGGCTGACGAGTATATTGAGGAGGAGCACAACCGCACTGAGGTGATTCGCAACATCAACAAGATAACTGACAACATTGTTGGGTATCTTGACAAGAAGTCTAAGAAGGTTACTGACAAGCTGCTTAATGACGTGGCTGCTATATCGGCAAACAATGACAGGGACCTTGGAGACATGATAGCTGACGCATTCAAGCAGGTCAACGTGGTTACAGTTGAGAACTCATCGACACCCATTACGTACACTGACATTATTCACGGTATGAAGATTGACAGGGGTTGGTCGAGCAAGTACTTTGTGACAAACGAGGAGAAGGAGGAATGTGTGATGGACAACCCATTTGTTTTGCTGTCTGACGTTGAGATAAACAACTTACAGTCCATTGAGACGGCACTTGTGCCAGTCATAAAGACAGGCCGACCTATACTTATCATTGGTAACTTGTCGGCAAATGCGATGAACGCATTGAATTTAAATGTCGCTAAGAAGAACTTAAGGGCGTGTCACATACAGCCACCTAGCATGGGATGGCGCAAGCATGATCTGATGAAGGACTTATCTGTGGTGCTCGGTGCTACCTACTACTCTGAGTCAACTGGTGACGATCTATCGCTAATTGATTTTGATGGGTTCGGTAAGGCAGGCAAGGTTGTAGTTACTAAGGACAAGACAATCATCATGCGTCACGAGACAAGTGATGACGATGCTATTAAGGAGCACATTGATGGGTTGCGTAACAAGCACTCTGAGACAAATGTTCAGTACGAGAAGGAGTTCTTGCAGGAGCGCATAGCAAACATTGACGGAGGTGTTGGCGTTATATACGTTGGTGCTAACAGTGACATTGAGCAGAAGGAGAAGTACGACAGAGTTGACGATGCGGTTAGAGCTGTAGCGGCAGCAATTGAGGAGGGCATTCTTCCAGGCGGTGGGATAGCACTCATTAATGCCTCTCAGCGCATTAAAGACAACACTGAGGACCCTAACTACCAAGCGGCAGTTGATATCCTTAAGACGGCACTTACATCACCATTCAGCAAGATCGTAGAGAACGCTGGACTAGATAAGGTGGATGTAGCGCAGCCTATAATTGACAAGGACGTTGACGGGTTTGGGTATGACGTTAAGAACGACAAGTATGGAGACATGATAAAGATGGGTGTTATTGACCCAGCGAAGGTGACGAAGAACGCACTGAAGAACGCTGTGTCTGTAGCTACTACTATATTATCTACAGAGGTTGTAATCACTAATATGAGAAATGATGAAGGCCATAAATAAATACATACTTATCAAGAGGTCTAACGAGGAGGTGAAGACTAGCGGTGGTCTTTTAATGTCTAAGGCTGAGGAGTCGCAGATGAGGTATCAGGTGGGTGTTGTAATCACCCCTGGTACTCTTGTCGAGCATATTAAGGAGGGAGACAGCATCTTCTTTGACAAGGTGCATGCCTTTGACGTAAAGATAGACGGAGAGATGTTGACAATCGTCCAAGAGAGAGACGTTGTAGCTGTACTATAAGATATTTACCTGCGGAAGATAGACGAGTGAGTAAATGCCCGTTACAATTAGTGCTTTAGAAGAGATGTGGGCGAGCAAATTCTCTACTTACTAACACAAACCAAGTAACGTGTTATGTCTATTGGATGGTGAGGGGTTCACTGCTTAGCTTTACCCATTAGAGATACTGTCTCTTCTAAAACTCTGCTACTTGGAGCCAGGTAATAATATTAGCCCTCTGCATGTGCACGTGTATGGATCGAAGATAGGGATGGCCTCTTGAACGTTAGTTAGAATGCTTCGGCATTCTTTAATCAATGCTCACTACACCCTCCGAATCGTGGGTCGGCATAGTTTGTAAGTTCTAGGGATATTTTAAAAACTTACACATAGTCAGGTGGCTACAAGAGTAGCAGGTAGTACCAATACTTTATGTAATATAGCATTGTTTGCAGAACAATTATTTACATACTCAGGGGCAGCACCTGTCCTGACTACTATTAAGTATTTTACACATTATAGACAATATATTTACCATTTTTCACCAACATTAACTAATATATGCCATTTCATTTAAGACGAACAAGAGACGGAGCTGGAGACTCAGGTGCAAGGAGCGAGGCTATTGCATGGAGAGAGGATAAAAGGTTTGACAAGGTGGTAGACTATAAGCCAACTCTTGGTTGCTCCATGCTTGTAGGTTCGATGAGCGCAAGGTCCTACTCTGGTCAGGACTATTGGTTAACAACTACTATAACAGAGATATTGGAGGAGATAAACTCTGATAACGTTCATTATGTAAGGTTTAAAACAGGCAACTCGGAGTACGAGTGGTGGAACGGAGTATATCCTAAGTAATTTGTATCTTTGCGGTATGATAATAGTTAGACCGCTAATAGAAGTTTTAGGGAAGATAATGAAGCTTCCTAAAAATAGTTACTTAGATCCAACGACACTAGGAAGCGGTACTCCTAGCTCATCAAATTACTTAAGGGGAGATGGTACTTGGGCTACTCCAAGTTCTTCTGGAGGTGGCATGAAGAGTGGTACAGCTACAGCATCTGTTACCGATACATACACAACTACGATTACTGGAGTTACATCGTATGCTGTCAATGATTCTTACATAATAAAGTTCAACACAAATAACGTTAATGGCGCAACTTTAAACATTAACGGATTAGGAGCTATAAATCTTGTAAAAAATAACGATGTAATTATAACTGGAGGAGATATAAGAGTCGGTCAGGAGTTTGTTGTTGTTTATGACGGAACTAACTTTCAGATGATAGGCATAGCTCCTAATCAGATGTTTGCATATGTAACAAACGCTGACAGTGTAACGATAAACAAGGGTCAACCTGTATATGCTTTTTCAGCAGCAGGAGACAGGATGTCTGTAAAGTTGGCCTATAATACTAGCGATGCTACGTCAGCTAAGACTGTAGGTCTAGTTTTCAGCAGTTCTATAGCACCAAATGGCACTGGATTTATAATTACACAGGGTGTAATACAGAACCTAAATACTGCTGCCTACTCACCTGGGGATACTCTTTATCTAGGATCTACGGCAGGGTCTTTGACAAAAGTAAAGCCATACGCCCCAAATCATTTAGTTTATATTGGTATTGTTGAAAGGGCAAACGCAGGTAATGGTCAGATATATGTAAAGACTCAGAATGGGTATGAGCTAGACGAGATACATGACGTAGATCTTATAACTACACCACCTGTAGCTAATAACGTGCTAACATACAACGGGTCACTTTGGGTTCCTAGAACTATATCTCCTGTAGCAGGTGGTACACTTGTATTCGTTGCCCAGAAGTCTGACTTGCCTGCACCATCTGCTGGAGTCATCACGTTAGCTAATGAAGTTACTTACTTTTTTACAGATGTGGTAGACCTTACTGGTGATCGGTTAGTGTGTGGAATCAATACTACTATTTTAGGGGGTTCTTCTGAGAATTGCCGAATCAAATCAACTGGCCTTGTTGGAACTGCACTGATTACATCTAACTACTCATTACCCATGCGAAACATCACTATAGAAGCTAATGTAGCTTTAAATCTTGATGGGGATGGAGTAAATACAGCTATAGATTGGTTTGGTGTAAACTTTACAGATTGCGCTACTATTGGAACTGTTAGAGATTACACTAATTTTATCATGCAAGATTCTGCGTTCTTGAATAGTGGTAATATGACATTTGATGGTACTATAGGTACAATTGGTGCTACTCAATGCCTATTCAATTGTAATGCATCAGGAACAGCTTTTATCTTAGCTCCTACACTTACAGTGACTCGCAGATTTAGAATAGTTTATTCATCTTTTATTATACTTGCAGGAGAGAAAGCTATTGATACTAATCCAGCTCCTACAATTCCAGATGATGGATTTATTTTAAACTATTGCAACTTCTCAGGAGGAGGCACTTATCTTGATGG
>Ga0209990_10001495_pt1 | contig 19750 bp, 15 predicted proteins | sample NOAtaG_6_FD_187304 | JGI IMG/M metagenome (GOLD analysis project Ga0209990, IMG submission 187304) | Freshwater lake microbial communities from Lake Erie, under a cyanobacterial bloom - NOAA_Erie_Diel5S_2200h metaG (SPAdes) (version 2) | ecosystem: Environmental > Aquatic > Freshwater > Lake ...
CTTGCCGGCGTGCGCTGGTACGTGGCGCCGGCGGCGCGACGGGATCTCGAGGCGATCGTGCAGCGCCTCGACTCGATCGTGCGTCACCGCGGCCTGCCGCCGTTCCGGGAGCTGCTCGGCACCGGTCGTGCATGGGTCGTGGCCGGCGTGCCGCCGACTGGTTACTGGGGCGGGTACAGCCGGATGATCACCTTCGATACGTCGGCCAGCCAGGTCTCGGCGCTCCCGTCGCTCGGGCGCGACGTCCTCGCGCGCGTGATCGGCCAGCAGCTCGCCGTCGGTGCCATGCGGCAGGTCGACCGGCGGATGACCGGCTTCCTGCAGACGGCCATCCCGCTGGACGCGAACGGGGGCGTGGGGGCCGTCGATATGCGCACCGCCCTGATCAACACCGGCGACCGGCGAGGCCCGGCGTGCGCGGGGGCCGATCTCGCCGCGTGCGAGTCCATGCTGTTCGATCCCGGCATGAACGCGGTCGTCGGGGGTGCCCCGCGCGGAGGGCTCGCCCGCGTGGCGCTCGACCTCGGAGGCCCCGGCGCGTGGCGAATCCTGCTGGCCGACACCGCCGCCCCGCCACGCGAGCGACTCGCCGCCGCCGCCGGGCGGCCGATCCGCGAGGTCCTCGCGCGTTGGCATGCCGAGGAGCTGGCGCTCCCCGACTCGACCTCGACGCTCCCCGTGCTCGTGGTTGTCGCCCTGAGCGCCCTCTCGGCGGCTATCGGCCTGCGGAGGGCCCACTGATGCGCCAGCTGCGCCGTGTGCTGGGTACCGTCCTCGTTCCCCTGGCGGCCGCCGCGTTCCCCTTCATGCTGTGGTCGGCCCTGGGAGGCCGTTGGGACAACGCGTTCTTCGAGACCGACGGCCCCAACGAGGAGCGCTCGTATCGCTTGGCAATGGCAAAGCTCGTTGCGCTCCGGACGCGTGACGTCCTCGAGGCGGCGTCCGCGGCGGTGCCGCGCACGCCGGGCTTTCATGTCCTCGTCACCGACACGACGGTGCGTTCGCGTCGCTCCGCGATCGAGATCGCGGCGACCGTGGAGCGGCTGCGGCGGGAGGCGGGGTTCGCGCGTCCGGCGATGCCGGTCGCGTGGGTCGTCGAGAGCGGACTGGAGCGGATCGACGGGAGTGGCCATGTCGGATCGGGACGCGGATTCCGACTGCCCCTCCGTGCCGGGGATCCCTGCCTCGTGATCGTCAGCGCAGCGCAATGGTCCGACGACCTGGACATCGCGGGGAGGTGGGCAGCGACGGCAGTGCAGTCCTCGCCCTGCATGCTGTTCGCCGCGTTCGGCATGCCGGCGCCAGCCCTGTCCGCCAGTCTCGACTCGATCGACTGGACGAGCGCCCGCGGCGGGCGCTGGTGGGGCGCGCCGAGCGAGCGGCGGGTCCCGCCGCCGATGCAGCGCAAGCCGTTCGAGGAGCTTTCTCTGCTCGACGACATCTCCAACGGGTCGGTGCCCTGGCGAACATACGTCGCGTTGCTGCCCTGCATCGAGCAGCCGCCTCGCGGATGCGGCCGGGGAGTCCTCTCGATGTTCGGCGACTGGCGCAGCGCATGGGTGACCTTCCCCAGGCGTGTGGCGCCCGGTGTCTTCGACGGCAATTGGCAGAACTACTTCCTGACCCTTGTGGCCCCGGGCGTCACCGAGGGCGGTCGTGTCGAGTTACAGAGCGGTGGGGGGCGGATGGGGTCCCACCTCATGGCCGACATGGTCCGTCATCTCGGCCCCGAGCGCTTCGCGCGACTCTGGACCACTGACCGCCCGCTCCCCGAGGCCTACGCCGCCGTCGCCGGCGAGTCGTTCGACGCATTCGTGGCGCGGTGGCTCGGCGCGGAGCCCGGGCCACGTCGCGTCCTCCGCGGCAGCGAGTTGCCGCCGGCCGACTGGTGGTGGCTCACGGCGATCGTCGCCGTCGCGCTCGGGTGGACGCTGTGGGCCGGGGTGCGACGGGAGGCGGCCTAGCCGGCACCGACCCGCGCTCGGCGCAACGAACGCGTCGCTCCGTTCGCAGCCGCAACAGCAGGGCATCGAGTCCGCGCCCCCGCTATCCGGCCCTGCGGCCGCGAGACGCGACGTCAGGGTGTCCGTTGGGGGCCGGGGTGTGCGGCGACCGGAATACGAAAGGCCCCCGGCACACCGGCCGGGGGCCTCGAGAGCCACAGGTGAGGATTGAACTCACGACCGCTCGATTACGAATCGAGTGCTCTACCACTGAGCTACTGTGGCGACGTGCAGGAGTGCCCTGGCTCGGACTCGAACCGAGATGCCTTTCGGCACCACCCCCTCAAGATGGCGTGTCTACCAATTTCACCACCAGGGCGACTGAGGCACCGGGGGCACGTGCTGGCCCCGGTGCATCACGCGCGTCGCGTCCCGGGGGACGCGTTGCGCGCCTTCGATCTGCAAACAGCGAACGGGAGCGACGGGGCTCGAACCCGCGACCTCTCGAGTGACAGTCGAGTGCTCTAACCAAACTGAGCTACGCCCCCTACCGGGTCGGTGTGCTGACCCGCCGTGCGACCTGCGACCAGCGACGTGCGACCTGCTCCGCCCGCGGAGGCGAGTAGCCCCAACGGGAATCGAACCCGTCTCTCGACCTTGAAAGGGTCGCGTCCTAACCGATAGACGATGGGGCCGAGTCCCGGCACGAACGACGTGCGACCTGCCAGTAGCGATACCAGATAGCGAGATCAGTAGCGGTAACGGGATTCGAACCCGTGTTCCAGCCTTGAGAGGGCTGTGTCCTAGGCCCCTAGACGATACCGCCGTGTGCCTACTGGATCCTGCTGCATCGATTGTCGGCCGAGAAGCGCCGTCCTGCACCTGCGACAGGCCCGGAGGGAATCGAACCCCCAACCGCCGGTTTTGGAGACCGGTGCTCTACCAATTGAGCTACGGACCTAACCGTCGAGCGAGGGTGGCTAACGGGACTTGAACCCGCAACCCCCGGAACCACAATCCGGTGCTCTAACCAGTTGAGCTATAGCCACCAGAGTCCGCGATGTCCTGCGGAGACACCCAAGATACAAGAGCCCCGGCGCGAGTTCAACCGGCGACCGGAACCCGGGCATCCCGGGTCCCGGCTGCCCGCGCACTCAATCCTTCGCCCGCTCCATGTACTCGCCGGTCAGCGGATTGACCTTCACTTTCTCGCCCTGCCCGATGAACTCGGGCACGTTCACCGTCACCCCGTTCTCGAGCTTGGCCGGCTTGGCGGAGGCCGTCTTGGTCGCCGTCTTCATCACCGGCGCCGTCTCCACGATCTCGAGCACCAGGTACTGCGGCAGCTGGATCGAGACCGGCTTCCCGGAGTACCACTCGGCCAGGATCTTCATGCCCGGCTGCATCCACTTCGCGTTGTCGCCCAGCGTCTCCTCGTCCATCTCGAGCTGGTCGTAGTTCTCGGTGTTCATGAAGTGGTACGAGTCGCCGCCCTGGTAGAGGAACTCCAGTTCGTGCGTCTCCATGTCCGCCTTGGTGATCGCGTCGTCCGCGCGGAACCGGTGCTCGAACGACGAGCCGGTGCGGAGGTTCTTCATCTTCGTCTGCACCATCGCCCGCAGGTTGCCGGGGGTGTGGTGCCGGAAGTCGATCACGCGGCAGGGATCGTTCTCGAACACGATCACCATGCCCTTGCGGATGTTCGTCGCGCTGAACGCCATGGCGGGCTTGAGGCAAGGCCGGCGGGCACGCCCGGCCAGGTGGGGGGCGGCGCCAGCGCTCGGCAGATCACGGGGCGGAACCGTCCGGAACACCGGACAGCCATTGAAATTACGACGCGGGAAACTTCCATTCAACAGCCCCGTACCTTGGGGACATCCAGGCCGGCCCCGCGCGGCCCTCGTGCAGCGTGCCTCCCCGCCCCGGGGAGGCACCGGACCCACCCGCTCCAGGACCCATGGCGTTCTACCTGCTTCCCTTCGCGCTGCTCCAGCAGCCCGCGGCCCAGGCACCGGCCGGCCCCGCCCCGGTCGCCAAGGTGATCGTCAGCCCCGGCAAGCCCACCGTGGCGGCCGGCGACTCCATCAAGCTCGTCGGCTCCGCCCTCGATGCCGACGGCAAGCCCACCGAGGCCCGCATCCTCTACGGCGTCGCCGGCGGCTTCTTCGAAGGCGCTGTCGGCCGCGATGGCTGGGTCAAGGGCGGCTCGCCCGGCACCATCGTCGCCGCCGTCTCCGCCGTCCAGCCCGGCAATCGCCCGGTCGTCGAGCGGGTCGAGATCAAGGTCGTCGCGGCCGCGTCGGTGAAGGTGGCGGTGACGCCGACCATCACCGCGCTCGTCGCCGGCCAGTCGGTGCCGCTGAGCGCCAAGGGCATCTCGCAGCAGGGCGATGCCGCCGCCGCGCCGGCCGCGTGGCGCTCGGCCAACCCGCGCGTCGCGCGCGTCGGCGACGACGGCGTCGTCACCGCCGTCGCTGCCGGCCGGACCACGCTCACCGCCACCGTCGGCGGCGTCTCGGCGACGGTGCCGGTCGAGGTCGTCGGCGGCGCGGTGACGCGCGCGACGCTCACCCCCTCGTCGGCGAGGGTGCGCCAGGGCGACGTCGTCTCGCTGGCCTTCAGCGCCACCGTCGGCGGCAAGGCCCGCACCGACCTCTCGCCGGTCTATACCATGTCCGGCGGCAACGGGCAGGTGGACCCGGACGGCCGGTTCGTCGCCTACGGCGAGGGCACGTACGTCGTCACCGCCGTCGCCGGCCCCGCCACCGCCAGCACCACCATCACCGTCGGCGAGCGCGACGTCGGCAAGGTCTTCGAGCTCGTCGGCAAGGTCGTGCGCTCGCGCTTCACCACCGAGGAGGTGTGGGTGCACCCGAACGGCAAGGTCGCCTACCTCGGCTCCGGCTCCGGCGGGGACGTCGCGTACGTGATCGACATCTCGAACCCGGCCGAGCCGAAGGTGGTCGATTCGCTCGTCACCAACACGCGCCGCGTCAACGACCTCATGACCGACGCCGACGGGAAGATCCTCGTCCACACGCGCGAGGGGGCGTCGGACCGCAAGAACGGCATCGTGATCTACACGCTCGAGGACCCGCTCCACCCGAAGAAGGTCAGCGAGTTCACCGAGACGGTGACCGCCGGCGTGCACTCGAGCTTCGTCTACCGCGACCCGAAGACGAAGCAGCTCAACGTCTTCATCACCAACGACGGCACCGGCGCGCTGCACGTCATCAACCTCGACGACCCCGCCAAGCCGAAGGAGATCGCCGTCTGGAAGACCCCGCGCCTCGACGCCGGCCGGTCCCTCCACGACATCGATCTCCAAGACGGCCTGCTCTACGGCTCCTGGTGGAACGACGGGCTGGTGATCCTCGACGTCGGCAACGGCATCAAGGGCGGTACGCCGTCGAACCCGCAGTTCGTCTCGCAGTTCAAGTACGACCTCGACAAGCTCTACAAGCGCGTCGAGCTCAAGGGCGGCCCGGGCTTCATCCGCGGCACCCACACCGCCTGGCGGCACAGGAACTACGTCTTCATCGGTGACGAGGTCTTCGGCGCCGGCTTCGGCGGCGGTGGCGGCGGCAGCGGCGAGCTGACGCAGGCGTGGGGCCGGCTGCAGGTGATCGACGTCTCGGACATCCTCAACCCGAAGTCGGTCGCGTGGTGGGAGCCCGACTACGGCGGCGTGCACAACGTCTGGGCCCGCGCCGACACGCTCTACGTGGGCGCCTACAACGCCGGCTTCCATGCGCTCGACGTCTCCGGCGAACTGCGCGGCGACCTCAAGGCGCAGAACCGCACCATCGCCACCTTCATGCCACGCGACGAGAAGGCGAAGGTGAGCAACGCCACGATGACCTGGGGCGTGGTGGTCAAGGACGACCTCATCTACATCAACGACATGTACGCCGGGCTCTTCATCGGCAAGATCAAGCCGAAGCCCGGGAGCGTGACCCCGTGAGGGGCGCCCTGCGGCTGGCGGTGGCGGGGGGGCTCGTCGCCTCCGCCGCCGCGGCGCAGGGGCCGGGCGCGCGGCCGGCGGCGGGGGCCGCGCCGCCGCCCGCGCGCACCTACGACGTGATCGTCGGCGCCGAGGCGGTGGACAAGATGCAGGTCGTCCGCTTCGGCCCCGGCGGGGCGGCCCTCGTGCGCGAGCGCGTCATCGGCAAGAACGGCATCGACCCCGACGGCCCGCACGGCATCGCCGTCGCCCCCGATGCGCGGCACTACTACGTCAGCACGGCCCACGGCGTCCCCAACGGTACGCTCTGGAAGCTCGAGGCCGAGTCCGACAAGGTCGTCGCGCAGACCGACCTCGGCCCTTTTCCCGCGACGCTGCAGGTGAGCGCCGACGGCGAGTACGCCTGGGTGGTGAACTTCAACCTCCATGGCGAGATGGTGCCGTCGAGCGTGTCGGTCGTCGGCACCGCCGACATGGTCGAGCTGACGCGCATCCCCACCTGCACCATGCCCCACGGCTCGCGGCTCTCGCCCGACGGCCGGCACCACTGGTCGGTGTGCATGATGGACGACGTGCTGGTGGACATCGACGCCACGCGGTTCGAGGTTGCGCGGCACTTCGCGCTCGCCAAGGGCCGCGAGATGGGGATGGCGGGCCCGCCGCCGCAGCGCGGGGCGGCGATGGGCCACGACCACGCCGGCCACGGCATGGAACCCCCCAAACCCGGCGACGTCTCCTGCTCTCCCACGTGGGCGCAGCCCTCGAGCGACGGCCGCACGGTGTGGGTGGCGTGCAACCGGGCCTCCGACCTCGTCGAGGTGGACGTCGCGTCGTGGACGATGCGGCGGCGCATCCCCACCGGCGCCGGCACCTACAACCTGGCCGCGACGCGCGACGGCCGGCTCGTCATCGGGACGAACAAGCGCGGGCAGTCGGTGTCGATCCACGACGCCGTGACCGGGGCCGAGCTGGCGCGCGTCCCGACCTCGCGCCGCATCCCCAGCGGGCTCGTGGTGTCGCCGGACGATCGCTACGTCTTCGTCACCTGCGAGGGCGTCGGCTCGGAGCCGGGGGCCGTGGACGTGATCGACCTCGCGACCCGGACGCGCGTGGCGAGCGTGGACGTCGGCCAGATGGCCGGCGGCATTGACGTCTGGCGGATGCGTTGACGGCGACGGCGCGTCCCGCGGGATGCGCCGTCACCCGCGGTCACCCGCGGTCACCCGCGGTCACCCGCGGTCACCCGCGGTCACCCGCGGTCACCCGCGGTCACCCGCGGTCACCCGCGGTCACCCGCGGTCACCAGCGGTCACCAGCGGTCACCAGCGGTCACCAGCGGTCACCAGCGGTCACCAGCGGTCACCAGCGGTCACCCGCCGGCTTCCGCCGGCTACCGCGCCAGCACCGGCGCCAACGCCTTCCACAGGTTCGCCGCGACCAGCTTCGAGCCGTCCTCGTTCGGGTGGATCCCGTCCGGCTGGTTGTACTTCGCCACGCCGGCCACCCCGTCCAGCAGGAACGGCAGCAACGGCACCCCCGCCTCCCTGGCCAGCGCGGGGTACATCGCGTGGAACGCCCGCGTGTACGCCTGCCCCATGTTGGGCGGGGCCTCCATCTGCACCAGCAGCACCGGCGCGCCGGGCTTGGCCGCCTTCACGCGCGCGAGGAGGGCGCGGATGTTCGCCCGGGTCGAGTCCACCTCGACACCGCGCAGGCCGTCGTTCGCGCCGGTCTCGACGACCACCACGTCCCCGGGGCCCGACAGCACCCAGTCGGCGCGCCGGAGGGCCCCGGCGCTCGTCTCCCCCGACAGGCCGGCGTTGAGCACCGTCCACGGCAGTCCGGCCGAATCCGCCTTGGCCTCGAGCAGCGCCGGATAGGCGTCCTTGGGGTTCAGCCCCAGCCCCGCCGTGAGCGAGGTGCCGATGATCAGGAGCGTCTTCCGCGCCGCCGGCACCCCGGGCGCGGCGGCGCCCCCGGCCGCCGGGGGTGGAACGTTCGTCCCGCCCTGCGAGTAGGCACCGGAGCCGGTCGCCACGGCCTCCGGCTTCGGGGTATCCTTCCCGCCGCAGGCGGCGACCCAGAGTCCCAGTACCGCCGCCCCCAAGCTCCGACCCGTCGTTCCCGTCATGCTCGCTGCCCGTTCGCTCACCAAGGAATATCCCAGCGGGAGCTCGGCACTCGCCGTGCTCCGCGACGTCACCTTCGAGATCCCGCAGGGCCAGTTCGTCGCGATCGTCGGCCCCTCCGGGAGCGGCAAGACGACCCTGCTCGGGCTGCTCGCCGGCCTCGATACCCCCTCGCGGGGGACGGTGGTCCTCGACGGTGCCGACCTCGCCGGCCTCGACGAGGACGCGCGCGCGCGCCTCCGTGGCGAAAAGGTAGGCTTCATCTTCCAGTCGTTCCAGCTCATCCCGACGCTGACGGCGATGGAGAACGTGCAGGTGCCGCTCGAGCTTCGGGGCGAAACCGGGGCCGAGCCGCGCGCCCGCGAGCTTCTGACCCGCGTCGGGCTGGGCCACCGGCTCGACCATTTCCCGACGCAGCTCTCGGGGGGCGAGCAGCAGCGGGTGGCGATCGCCCGGGCCTTCTCCAATCAGCCGCGCATCCTCTTCGCCGACGAGCCGACGGGCAACCTCGACGTCAACACCGGCGCGACGATCGTCGAGCTGCTCGAGCAGCTCAACCGGGAGAGCGGCTCGACGGTGATCCTCGTGACGCACGACCTGCAGCTGGCGGAGCGGGCGCAGCGGGTGATCCGGCTGCGGGACGGTGCCGTCATCGAGGATCGCCCCTCCACCCGCGCGTAGGCCCCGGACGCGCGGCGCGCGGCGCGCCGTCCCCCTTCCCCGCCATGCCCTCCCCCCTCCTCTCCCTCGCCTGGCGCGATTCGCGCACCGCGCGCCGCCGCCTCGCGCTCTACATGAGCGCGATCTCGCTCGGCGTCGCCGCGCTGGTCGCGATCGACAGCTTCGCCCTGAACGTCACGCGCAGCATCCGCGAGCAGTCCCGCGCGCTGCTCGGCGGGGACCTGGCGTTCACCAGCCGCACGGCGTTCCCGGCGCCGGTGGACTCGCTCTTCGACTCGCTCCGGACCACCGGGGTCGAGTTCGCCCGCCAGGTGACGTTCGGCTCGATGGCGCAGCTCAAGCGCACGGGGGGGACGCGGCTCTCCCAGGTGCGCGCCGTCACCCGCAACTACCCGTTCTACGGCGAGGTCGTCACCGAGCCCGCCGGCCAGTGGCGGTTCCTGCACGACCGCCGCGTGGCCCTCGTGGACGAGTCGCTGCTGATCGCCCTCGGCGGCGAGGTCGGCGACTCGCTGACCCTGGGCTACGCCACCTTCCGGATCGCCGGCGTCCTGCGCAACGTGCCCGGTGATCCGGGCGTGGCCGCGACGATCGGCCCCCGCGTGTTCATCTCGGACGCGTGGGTCGGCGAGACGCAGCTCCTCGTCTTCGGCTCCCGCGCGGAGTACGAGCAGCTCGCGCGGCTCCGCGACACCTCGACGGCGGCGGCCATCGCCGCGGCCCTCAAGCCGCGGCTCGAGCCCAGCCGTGTCCGCGTCCGCACGGTGCAGGAGAACGAGCGGAACTTCACCCAGGCCATCGCCCAGCTCGGCGACTTTCTCGGCATCGTCGGGCTCGTCGCGCTGCTCCTCGGCGGCATCGGCGTGGCATCGGGGGTCACCGCCTACGTCGCGCGCAAGATCGACGTCGTCGCGGTGCTGCGCTGCCTCGGCGCGACGAGCGGGCAGGTGCTCGCCATCTACGCCGCGCAGGCCGGCGCCATGGGGCTGGCCGGCGCCGCGATCGGCGTCGGGATCGGCCTCGCCATCCAGCAGGCGCTGCCCGGCATCCTCGGCGACTTCCTCCCGGTGGACGTGCGCGTGGCCCTCGAGCCCGGCGCCGTGCTGACGGGGTTGGCGATCGGCGTCTGGACGGCCCTCCTCTTCGCCCTCCGGCCGCTGGTGGCGCTGCGCAACGTCTCGCCGCTGCAGGCGATCCGGCGCGACACCGACGGCGCCGCGCTGACCACCACGTGGCGCGACCCGTGGGTGATCGGCGTCAACATCGCGCTCGTCGCGAGTGTCGTCGGCATGGCCGTCTGGCGAGCCCCCTCGGCTCGCAACGGCCTTTACCTCGCCGCCGGCGTCGCGGCGGTGATCCTCGTCCTGTGGCTCTCGGCCAGCGCCCTCATCTGGCTGGCGCGCCGCGCGGTGCGGCCGTCGTGGCCCTACGTGCTCCGCCAGGGGGTCGCCAACCTCCACCGGCCGGCCAACCAGACGCGGGCGGTCGTCCTCTCGCTCGGCTTCGGGGCCTTCCTCATCAGCACCCTCTACCTGGTGCAGGCGAACCTGCTGCGCCAGTTCGACCTCACCGCCGCCAAGTCGCGCGGCAACCTCGTCTTCTTCGACGTGCAGGACGACCAGGCCACCGGGGTGGACTCGATCCTGCGCGCCGAGCGCGTGGACGTGATCGGGACGACGCCGATCGTCACGATGCGCATCGCCCGGATCAACCAGTGGACGATGTCGCAGATGCTCGACACCACGAATCCCGACAGCGTCAAGCGCGCCGCGTGGACGCTGCGGCGCGAATACCGCTCGACGTACCGCGCCGAGACCACGGCCAGCGAGAAGATCATCGCCGGCCGGTGGTTCGGGCGGACGAAGGCGAAACCGGGCGAGCCCGCCGCCGAGGTCTCGATGGAGGGGGCGGTGGCCGGCGACCTCGGCGTGGCCGTCGGCGACGTCATCACCTGGGACGTGCAGGGCCGGCAGATCCCCACGCGCGTCACGTCGTTCCGCGAGGTCAACTGGGCGCGGCTCGAACCCAACTTCTTCGCCGTCTTCTCACCCGGCGTGCTCGAGGGAGCGCCGAAGCAGTTCGTCGTCGTCGGCGCCTCGCCCGACCCGCGCACGAGCGCCGTCGTCCAGCGCGAGGCCGTCGCGCGCTACCCGAACGTCAGCGCGATCGACATCTCGCTTGTCCAGCGCACGGTGCAGCAGATCGTGGACAAGGTCACGCTGGCGATCCGCTTCCTCGCGCTCTTCTCGGTCGCCATCGGCATCCCGGTGCTGTTCTCGGCCGTCGCCGCGACGCGCAGCGCCCGCGTGCGCGAGGGGGTGCTGCTCAAGGTGCTCGGGGCGACGGCGGCCGCGATCCGTCGCATCCTGCTGGCCGAGTACGCGCTGCTGGGGACGCTTGGCGCGCTGAGCGGCATGGTGCTGAGCTTCGGCGGCGCGTGGGCAGTGATGCGCTTCGTCTTCGCGCAGTCGTTCACGCCCGTCGTCGGGCCGGCGTTGGCGATCGCCGGCATCATGCTGGCGCTGGCGGTGCTGATCGGGCTGCTTGGCGGCCGCGACGTCTTCAAGGAGACCCCGATGGCGGCGCTGCGCGAGGCCTGAGGGTCGCGCGGACGTCGCCTGCCGCTCTGCGCGCGGGGCCGGCGCCGTGCGGGCCGGCCCCGGGGCGACGAACGCCCCGGGACCGGCGGCCGGTCACTTCTTCTCGGGCGGCAGGATCACGGCGTCGATCACGTGGATCACGCCGTTCGACGCAGCGACGTCGGTCTTCACGATCATCGCGTTGTCGATCATCAAGCCGTTGCCGTGCGCCATCACGGTCGCCTCGGCGCCCTGCACCGTCTTCACCTTGCCGGGCTTGACGTCCTTCGCCAGCACCTTGCCGGCGACGACGTGATACGTGAGGATCGCGGTCAGCTTGGCCTTGTTCTCGGGCTTGAGCAGCGACTCGAGCGTGCCGGCCGGCAGCTTCTTGAACGCCTCGTCCGTCGGGGCGAAGACCGTGAACGGGCCCTTGCCCTTGAGGGTCTCGACGAGGCCCGCGGCCTTGAGGGCGGCGGCGAGGGTGTTGAACGAGCCGGCGGCGACGGCCGTCTCGACGATGTCCTTCGTCTGGGCCCGGGCGGCAGGGGCGACGGCGAGGGTCGCGGCGGCCGCGAGGGCGAAGGCGAGGGTGCGCATGGGTCGGGATGCTCCGGTACTGGTGGGTGACGCGCCGGCGGAGGCGCCGGACGCCGAGTGGTGAACACCCCGACGCGCACGATGTTCCTGCGGGGCGGCGGACCGCGGGACCGGACGGCGGTTCCGAACGCGATGCGCGGGAGGTGCGGCTGCATGCATTGGCACTCTCTATGTGTTGACAGAAATGATATTCTTCTGCCAACCCTCAGCCGTCTCCCACCGTGCAGATGACCGACCTCCTCAAGGCCAACCTGCTCAATCCGATCGCCCTGTCCTTCGCGCTCGGCATCGTCGCCCGGCTCATCCGGAGCGAGTTCTCGTTGCCGAAGGACATCTACACGGGCCTGAGCATCTTCCTCCTCTTCGGCCTCGGGCTGAAGGGCGGGGTCGAGCTCGCCGAGTCCACCTTCTCCGCCATCATCGGACCGGTCGGCGTGACGCTGCTCCTCGGCGTCATCACCCCGCTGACGGCCTTCGCGACGCTCCGCTACGTCGGGCGCTTCTCCGACAGCGACGCCGCCGGCATCGCGGCCCATTACGGGTCGGTGAGCGCCGTGACCTTCATCGCCGCCCAGAACTTCATTCAGGGGCTGCAGGCGACCGACCCGTCCATCCCCAAGCTCGAGGGTTACCTGCCGACGCTGCTCGCCGTCCTCGAGAGTCCCGGCATCCACATCGCCCTCGCGATCGGCGCCATCCGCACCGCCCGCCCGGACCAGAAGATCGCCGAGGTGCTGCACGAGGTGCTGACCGCCCGCACGATGGTGCTGCTCGTCGGCGGCCTCGTGATCGGTGCGCTCATCGGCCACAAGAACTGGGAGGTCATCCAGCCCTTCTACGACAGCAAGGGGGCGATCTTCCGCGGCGCCCTCTGCCTGTTCCTGCTCGAGATGGGCATCGTCGCCGGCTCGCGCCTGGGGGACCTCAAGAAGGTCGGCCCCTTCCTGCTCGCCTTCGGCATCGGCTGGCCGATCGTGCACGGCGCGTTCGGGGCGTGGCTCGGCACCGTGGCCGGTCTCAGCGTCGGCGGGGCCACGGTGCTCGGCACGATGGCGGCCTCGGCCTCCTACATCGCCGCGCCGCCGGCCGTGCGCGTGACGCTCCCCGACGCCAACCCCACGCTCTACCTCACCAGCTCACTCGCGATCACCTTCCCGTTCAACATCCTCTTCGGGATCACCATCTACTACCGCGTCGCCCAGTGGGCGGCGGGGTTGTGAGGCAGCCATGGCCGTCACCACGCTGAAGCTCGTCACGATCATCTGCGAGCCCGTCCTCGAGGCGAAGATCGAGCAGGATCTCAAGCGACTCGGGGCCTCCGGCTACACCGTCACCGAGGGCCGCGGCGCCGGCTCGCGCGGCCTCCACGCCGACGCGATTCCGGGGAGCAACCTCCGCATCGAGGCGATCGTCGCCCCGGCGGCCGCCGAGCGCATCATCACCTGGATCGCCGAGCACTACTTCGAGCACTACTCGGTGATCGCCTGGCTCTCCGACGTGCAGGTCGTACGGGGGGACAAGTACGTTTCGGGGTGACCCGAACCGTCCTGCTCCTCGGCGCCGGCTACGTCGGCACCGCCCTCGCCAGATCCCTCGCCGCCGCCGGTGACCACGTGGTCGCCGTGCGGCGGCGCGGCGCATCCGGCGACGCGACCCCCGGCGTCACGTGGATCGCCGGCGATGCGCGCGACCCGGCCCGGCTGGCCGGCCTGCCGCCGCGCGCGGACGCCGTGGTGCTCACCGCCGCCCCGACCGCCGGGCGCGGCGACGCGTACGATGCGACGTATCCCCCGCTTTCCCGCGCGGCGCTCGCGCTCGCCCGGCGCCTCGGCGCCGGGGTCGTCGCCTACACCTCGAGCACCGGCGTTTACGGCCGTACCGACGGCGCCTGGACCCCCGAGGAGACGCCGCGCCTGCCGCGCGGCCCCGAGACCGCCGCGCTGGCGGAGGCCGAGGACCTGCTCCTCGCCGCGACGGATGTGCGAGCCGCCATCCTCCGCGTCGCCGGCATCTACGGCCCGTCGCGGGCCGCGATGGCGCGCTTCCGCGACCCCGCGCGCCTCGCGGCCCGCGGTGCCTACTTCACGAACTTCGCGCATCGCGACGACATCGTCGCTGCGATCGTGCGGGTGCTGGCGCGACCCGACGCCCCGGCGGTCTGCAATTGCGCGGACGGGGCGGCCCTGCCGGCGCTCGAGGTCTCGCGCGTGGTGCACGAGCTGATCGGCATCCCCTGGCCCGACCCCCTCGTCTTCGACGATGCGGCCGCCGCCGCGCCGCCCCGATCGAACCAGCGGGTCCCCGTTGACCGCCTCCGGACCCTCGGCTGGGCACCGGCCTACCCGAGCGTGCGCGAGGGGTTCGCCGCCCTCCTCGCCGATCCGGACACGGGACCCTCCGTCGCGCAACGCTAGTATTGGGCGTATGGACCGCCATCTCCGACTCCTGCGCGCCGCGGCGCTCGCCCTGGCCGCCACGCTGGCCGCCACGCTGGTCGCCGCGGGCGCGATGCCGTCCGCGGCCGCCGCCCAGCCGACGTACTCGTGCAACCCCCTGCCCGCGGGGGTCAACGAGACGAAGCTCCTCGGCTTCTTCGCCGTGCCGCTCGCCTTCTCGGCGATCGAGCAGCCGCAGCGCGTCCCCACGGGACTCACCACGATCGTCCTCGAGTTGGCCAACGTCCCCGAAGCCGACCGGGCGATCCGGCGCACCCAGTGCTTCGCGGCGAACAAGGAACAGAACGCGAACCTGTCGGCCTACCTGCCCCGACCGCGGATCCTCGTCGGCCTGCCGTATGGGATGCAGCTCGAGGGCACGTGGCTGCCGCCCGTCACGGTCGGCGACGCCACGCCCAATCTCGTGCAGGGTGCCCTTTCCTGGACGGGCCGGCTGGGCACGTTCGCCGGCAACGGCCTGCGCCTCCAGTTGCGGGCCCATGCGACGCGCGGCTGGGTGCGCGGGGCGATCACGTGCAACGCGCAATCCCTGCGGCCCGCGGACTCGCTCGCCCCGTGCTTCGGCTCGGTGCCGTCGCGCGACCGCTACTCGCCCGACATGACGGGGGGGGAGGTCCTGCTGGCGGTGGACGGGCCCGGCTACGGCTACTACGTGGGATCGGGCTACACGAGCCTCGATCCGTCGCTGCGCGTGGACTTCACGAACGGTCGCGGCAACCGCGACACGTCACGCGTGACGGCCCCGCGCCTCGGGCAGGTGCCGCTGCTGTTCGGGGGCTCGCTGCGCTTCACGCAGACACTCTCGCTCCTCGGCCAGTACTACATCGTCCTCGATCAGACGTCGCTCTTCCGCGTCGGCGTGGGCTGGCGCCCGTTCGGACGCAGGCCCTGAGGCCGGCGCGCCGGTCAGGTCAACCCGCTCGGCTCCGGCGACGCCTCGAGCTCGAAGCGCGGGATCAGGCCGCGGAACGGCTCGCCGTCGTCGCGCACGAAGCCGTAGTGCCCCTCCATCCAGCCCGAGCGCGACCGGAGCACGCAGAAGCTCTGGTACTCGTGCACCTCGCCGGGTTCGAGGCGCGGCTGCTCGCCGACGACGCCGTCCCCCTCGACCTCGGTGTCCTCGCCCACCGAGTCGTGGATCAGCCAGCGGCGCGTGAGCAACTGCGCCGCGTCAGGGCCGACGTTCTCGATGCGGACGAAGTAGGCGAAGACGAAATGGCGGCGCGCGGGACTCGACTGGTCCGGCAGGTACACCGGCCGGACCGTGATGCGGATGCCATCCGTTTCGCGGTAGAAGAACGGGCGACGGTTCACCCCCCCAACATTCCGCCGGAACCGCGGTTTCGCCACTCTCGGGCGCAGGTGCCGCGGGCGGGGGCACGGTCCCGCCCGCCCGCGTCCCCTCGCCCTACCGTGCCGACCCGTCCGACGTCCGGGCCGCCTTCTGGCAGGCCGGGAAGTTCAGCCCGGGCATCTTGTCGCGCGCCGTGAAGTCGGGATCCTCGGACGCCAGGTACGCCAGCATCGCCGCCATCGTCGCGTTCTTCCGCAGGTCGTCGAAGACGACCTTGTCGTACGTGTCCCGCGGGGTGTGCCAGGTGTAGTCGCTGTAGTTCCACGCGGTGGCCCCCAGCGAGAAGCCCGGCGCCCCGGCGCAGACGAACGCGGCGTGGTCCGACCCGCCCCCGGCGGGCGACCCCGGGAGACTGATCGAGAGCCCAAGCGTGAGCTGGCTCGGCAGCTGCGCCAACCACTGCGTGTAGTTGGGCACCGCGCCGAGGAAGCCCGAGGTGCTCACGTTGGCAATGCGCCCGGTGCCGTTGTCCTGGTTGAAGAGCGCCTGCAGCCCCCGGACGACCTCGGGGTGGTCCTCGACGAAGGCGCGTGAGCCGTTGAGCCCCTGCTCCTCGCCCCCCCAGTGGCCCACGAGGATCGTGCGCTTGGGCCGCGGGTACGCCTGCGTCAGCAGCCGGACGGCCTCGAGCGCCATGATCGTGCCGGTGCCGTTGTCCGTCGCCCCGGAGCCGCCATCCCACGAGTCGAAGTGCGCCGAGAGCATCACGTACTCGTCGGGCTTCTCGCTGCCCTTGATCTCGGCGATGGTGTTGAACACCGGCTGCTCGCCGAGGAACTGCGCGTCGGCGCTGAGCCGCACGACGGGGCCCTGGTTGCGCTCGGCAAGGCGCCAGAGGAGCCCGTAGTCCTCGCAGGACACGTCGAAGACCGGCACCTTTTCGGCGGTGGTGCTGAAGACCTTCGTCACCCCCCAGCCCTGCGACCAGAGCGAGGTGATCACCCCGGCTGCTCCGAGGCGCTCGAGCTGCTTGTGGAGCGCCGCCCCGCGCACGCCGGCGGCGCGCACGCGCGCGTCGAAGTCCTTGGTGATCGAGTCGCGCTGCGCCCTGAGGCGCTCGAGCGAGCCCGGCTCGGCCCACCGCTGCCAGTTGTCGTCGGGCCGGCAGGTGGGCTGCGGTGCCGAGGCGAGCACGATCTTCCCCTTGAGCTGCGGTCCCATCGCAGCGAACGCGGCGGAGTCGGCGGACTTGGGCAAGACCACCACGGGCGCCTGCACCGGCTTGCCCCCCGTGCCCGGGCTCCAGGCGAGCATCGTCCCCTCGAGCGACCGCACCCGCGGCGCAACGAGGTCGGCGTGGCTCACCCCGCGCCGCCACGCGCGCCACGTGCCGTACCGCTCGTTGCGGGCCGCCACGCCCATGGCCTGATACTGGGCCACGAGCCAGTCGTTCCCCGCCCGGTGGCCGGGCGAGGCGGTCAGGCGCGGGCCGATCGAGTCGAGCAGGGCCTGCGCCAGCGGCTCGACGCGCGACGAGTCCATCCCGAGGCGCCAGAGCCGCTGGAGGACGGGATCGTTGATGGGGCGCGGCGCCGCCCCGGGGAACTGGGCGGCGACCGGCGCGGCCGAGGCGACGAGCCCCGGCAGCACCGCGAGCGCAATGCGCAGACAGCGGACGAACACGAGCACCTCACGGGTGAAGGAATCCGGCCCGTGGATGGTCGTTCAGCGCATCGCGACGGGCAAGGGCCGGCGCATCGGCGTCGTGTCGCTCAGCGCGCGGATGAACGCGACGAGGTCGCGCCGCTCGGCCGACGTGAGCTCGAGCCGGTCGGGCGGCAGCGTCTGGTGGTCGAGGGCGATCCCGAGGCCCGCGCCGCCCCCGACATCGTAGAAGCGGATCACCTCGTCGAGCGTCCGGTACACCCCGTTGTGCATGTAGGGCGCCGTGCGGTCGGCGTTGCGGATGGTGGGGGTCTTGAAGGCGAACCGGTGCAGGGCGCGCCGCGTGCGGGCCCCCTTGCCTTCGTCCTCGTCCACGCGCGCCCCGCGCCACACCGGGGTGGCCGGCACGCCGATCACCTCGAGCTCCGCCTTCGCGAAGGCGGGGGGGACGGTGCCGTTGGTGAGGGGCAGGAAGTGGCAGGTGCCGCACTTGGCCTTGCCGAGGTACAGGTTCGCGCCCCGACGCGCCGCCGCGTCGAGGGCCGCCGTGTCGCCCCGCACGTAGCGATCGAACGGGGCATCCAGCCCTTCGAGCGAGCGCAGGTAGGCGGCCAGGGCCCGACGGATGCCCGTCGCGGACGGCACGGTGTCGGGCGTCCCCCGGAACGCCTGCGCGAAGCGGCCGACGGTCGCGGCGTCCGCCGCGTAGCGCGCCGCCGCGCCGTCGAGCGACCCCCGCATTTCGCGCGCGTCGTGCACGACGTTGAACACCTGGTCCTCGAGCGACGCCGCGCGCGCGTCGGCGAACTGGGCGGCCTGCAGCCCGCTGTTGATCAGCGTGGGCGCGTTGCGCAGCACGCCGGTTATGCCCGGCAGCGCGCGCGAACGGGCGAGGCCGTCGGTGAAGGCGAGGGCCGGGACATGGCAGCTCGCGCACGCCCGGCTGCCGTCGCCGGAGAGGGCGGGATCGGCGAACAGCGCCTCGCCGAGCGCGATGCGCTCCGGCGTCGCGCCGTCGACGGGGACCCGGGCATAGGCCGAGGCGTCGAACGCGCCGGCGTCATAGGGCGTTGGCGAAGCAGCGCGCCAGACGCGACGGTCGTCCGGCACGCCGACCCGAGCGGCCTCGCGCGCCGCCGGCAACAGCCGCGCCGCCGGCAGGGCGTGGTGCACGAGCCACCCGAGCTTGTCTGCCTCGTCGGGCGCACGCGAGGTGTCGATCGCGGCCCACGTGGCCGCGAGCGCCGAATCGAGGCGCGCGACGGCGGCCGGACCGCGGTACGCCTGCAGCAGGCCGCGCAGGCCGTCGAGGGCGGCCGCCATCTCCGGCAGTTCGCGGCGTGCCGCCGGCGAGTCGAAGCCCGCCACCGCCAGCGTCGCGAGCCGCGCCAGTTCCTGCCGAACGGCGTCCCAGACGGTGCGGTCGTCGTAGAGCGAGGCCTGCGTGACCTGCCGGGCCCGCACGAGGTGCGCGCGGATGCGCGTGGCCTCGAGGTGCAGCGCCGCGCGGTCGCCCGACGCCTCGGGCCAGAGCAGCGCCTCGAGGGCCTGGAAGCCCTCGGGCGGCCGGGGCTCGGTCTCGCCGTCTTCCTCGTCGATCTCGGGGAGTGCCGGTCCGTTGAGGGCATCGGCCACCCCGGGCGTATCGAGTTCGAGCAGCGCCTCCGCCCGCTTGAAGGCGGCGCGCGACTCGGCAAAGGCGCGGCGCAGGGCCTCCGGCGAGGCCACGGGCGCCGCAGGATCGGTGAGCGCCGCGAGCGCGTCCACGCGCGCCGCGATCGAGTCGAGGCGTGCGACATGCTGCGCGTGCACGGCGGCGGCCGCGGGACTCGTGTGCGTGGCGGCATCGGCCGGCCGGCCCGCGCACGCGGTACCGCCGACCACGATCCCCGTTACCAGCGCGGCCGCCACCATCAGGCGGCGGCCACGGCGGCGCGGGGTGGCGGCACCGGGGGTCGCCCGGTGCCGCCGTTCCGTGTGCGGGCTCAGCGGGGCAGCCCCTTGATCAGGACGAGCTGCGACGCCTGATCCTCGTTCGGGCGCAGCGTGCCGCCATCCACGCCGCGGTAGCGGGCGCCGATCCACGTGTGCGGCTGGATCGCCACCAGGAAGGTGTTCGGCTGACCGAGGAGGTCGGAGACGTCCTCCATCGCGCCGTACTCCCACGAGCCGAAGACCGAGGCGTTGCCCGGAATCGCGTCGTACGTCGCCGTCGCGCCGGTGCCCGTGCGGCGCACGTTGAACCGCGCGCCGTCCGTCCGCGTCCGGCGATGATCGAGCTCGATCACCGGGCGCAGCTCGCGGGTCGCGATGTTGTACTGCCAGATGTACGCGTCGTGGGTCTCGTCGCCGTACCCGTTGGCGTCCTCCTGGATGTACACGTAGTTCTGGCCGACATAGATGTTGTCGGGGTTCTGGAAGAGGCGCGCCGCGTTCGTG